>Ga0247831_1003119_pt1 | contig 25050 bp, 34 predicted proteins | sample LaCruzMarch2015__9_FD_192406 | JGI IMG/M metagenome (GOLD analysis project Ga0247831, IMG submission 192406) | Freshwater microbial communities from meromictic Lake La Cruz, Castile-La Mancha, Spain - LaCruzMarch2015_1m | ecosystem: Environmental > Aquatic > Freshwater > Lake | place: Spain...
TCAGTGACAATACCACCATATGCTTCCACATTCTGTGTCACTATAGTAAAATCGGTATTTAATTTATTTTCAAATGAACAAGCATATTGATATACTTCATTACCAACTTTTTTATGTAGTTCAACAAACATAGGATTTGGTTCAATAATTACTGACCTCCATCCTTCGTCTTTGAAGTGTTTAGACATTGATAGAAATTCTGGTGTCCCACCACCTACTTCAACAATAATTCCTTTATAATTAAAGTCTGGGTAATATTTATCTCTAATTATTTTGTCTGTTTCAAATTCTGCGTAATAGTTCATTTTATTGTTTAAATTTTTTAATATTATCATTTAATATAGATAAATAGTCATTATTGACATACCAATCTTCATAAGGTTTATTAAAATAGTCCGGATTTTTATCTAAACATAAAGCATTATCTAATACTCTTGTAAAATTATTTTCAGTTAATAATTTAAATAGACTATCTTTTTTTACTGGACCATCACAATACAAATTGTGCTCTATGGTGAATAATTTTATATCCCAATTTTTAAAATTAAAAGATCTTAATATATCCAACTCATGTCCCTCTACATCAATCGATATATAATCTATTTCTTTAGGTGCGTTATTTTGTATTAATATCGTATCTAATTTATAACAACTTACTACTGTTGAACCACCATTTATTCTATCACCACCAAAATTACATAATCCATCATAATTAGATGCGGCTGCATGTATATTAATACAGTTTCTATTTTGTTTTAATCTTTCAAAAACTTCTTTATTACCCTCAATGCATATTCCACTCCAATTTAAAAATTTTTCAAGAGTATAAGTATTACTTGTTTGAATACCATCATAAGCCCCTATTTCGAGAAAAAATCCATTAGATTTATAATCTAATAGTTCACAAACCCATTTATCTTGGTTTGCCTGTGAGTAAAATAATATATTATTCATTATTAGTTATTTTTTTTATAATATAATCATATTTTTCAATAAGTCTATTGTTTGACCAGTATTCTTTGTATTTTTTAATCGGTTCTACGCCAGATTTTATTATGTCAATTAGAGACCTATCTTCAATACAAATTGATGGTGTTGATCCTATTATATGTCTAAACATGTTTGATTTTGTTATAGCAATTGGTCTATCAACAGACAAAGCGTAATCAATAACTGAAGAAATACCCCTACCCGAATGTGAATCATATGGAAATAGATTAATATCACCAGAGGCTAAAAAATTTAGTAATTCATTTTCATTTAAAAAATCTCTAGTTATGTTTAATTTAACACCAGTTTTATTTATAGAATTTTGACATTCTGATAAAACTTTTTCGGTCTCTTCTTTCGGTCTATCAAAATGCGCTGTAGTCATATGTAAATTTATGATAGCATCATCTAATTGTGAACAAACGATATCTATAACTCGTTTAAATCCTTTATCTGAAAAACTGAAACCAAAACTATTAATAGTTGTTATTGTTGTAACTGGATATGTGATATTATCATATGATAATAAAGGTCTAGGTACTGAAAAAATATTTTCAGTATCGTTAATAGTTGGATCCTGTGATATATAGTAGTTATATCCATAATTTAGTGCCGAATTACCTTCATGTAAAATACCAACATGAATAATGTTCGGATACGAAATAATTAGGTTTCGTGATAACCATGGCATAACTGGACCATGATTATTATAAATGATAACTGACGGATTATGTTCAGTTATTAATGAGTTATATTCTTGTACCGAATCAACTTCAACATAAATAATATTACTCAGAAGTGATTTTTTTATTGTATTTCCAGTTCTAAGTCCGTATTGGTAAACACCACAAGCTGTTATTTTATGATTTATAAATAAGATTTTTTTCATTATATTTTTATGTTAATTAATTTTGAGTTATGTTTATTATTGGCATTCAGAAACCATGATATCTTTTCTGAATAGTTATGTTCGCCATTATAAAATTCAGCTGACAATTTGTGTAATTCACAAATTCTTAAAACATCTAATGATGATGCTATAGCGAACGGTAATGACTGATTTCCAATAAATAATCGACATGAATTTATGGATGTTACCATATCATCAACATTTTTAACTAAATGCGGTTTTACGTTGTCATGGTCTTTAAATCTAAATGAATTATATTCTTCAACACTAGTTGTCAAAAAATATACGTCTTCATCTATTGAGTCTAAAAATGAACACCAATTGAACTCTTCATTATGTCTTTTATTTGAGTTGTGAATTAATATTTTATTTTTTACTTTATCGTCTGTTTTTTTTGTTATAATCCATTTATATTCTTGTGAAATATCAAAATTAAAATACCCGCTTAATAATTCCGTCCATGTTTTGAAAGGTGTCATATCCCTCCATTTATTTAGGTTTATATAATTTTCGTCAAATTCACGAGGTAAAATTTTATATTCGTTTATATAGTCTTGAGCAAGAATTAATTCAAGAGTATCTTCATAAGATTTATTCAAATCAAAAGTGAAATTACCACAAGCACTCAAACCATATGAAAAGTCAGCAATATATAAATTGGCTTTAGAATTTTTTTTTTCACAGATACATTTAACTGCATATAACTGATGTATTAAGTCACCAACTTGTCCACAACTAATAAAATTTATTATATTCATTATAAAAATAGATGTTTATATTTTTCTTTATTCTTTAATAGATACTCTGGTAAACCTGTTTCATCAACCCTAGAACCTATTTCTCTATTAATCATATAATTTTGACTATAAACTGGATGTTTAAAATCAGATATTTTTTTATTTATACCACCTAAGGCATTAAAATGCCAACCACCATCTTCAAAAAATATATAAGAAGTTTTTCTTAATGTTCTTAAATGATTTAAGCAATTATTTTTAATATTTTTATAAGCTGTCACAATAGGTCCAGTAAATGGATTTGAATTAATGGTCCATTCTTCATTTGTTCGAACGTTTAAATAGTTGATATAACATTTATTAATCATTGGTTTATAAATGTTATCATTAACAGGATATTCAATTTCATAATTCCATATTTCATCTACATCTGAAACAAAACACAGATCATCATCGTCTAAATTAATTAAAGCATTTTTAATTAATTCTTTTTGGTAAAACTCTTTTAACCAACAAAGATGTTCATGTGTAACATTATCACTTTTACTGGCCATTTCTAATACAACTTGATCACAAATAGTGTCAGTAAAATCTATAGGTGTATCTTTAATAACATAATGTATTATCTTATGTGAAAAAGGTTTAAAACGATCCTTATTCAATTCGAAATAAAGTGGTTTTTCAAAACCACTAAATGTTTCAGTTGCTTCAACAACAACAAAAAAGTCAACATAATCATTTAATATATTGAATCTTAATTCTACCATATCTAATTCATTATTAAATGAAAAAATATCATATTTTTTACCACTCATATTAGTTCCAAAAATTATTGTTTTTTTTATATTCATCAAATCCAATAACACATTCCTCAAAAGTAAAAATATTATTTTCTCTATCAATATAATTGTGGTTTTGGAAAATGTTATAACCACAAGACCAATAACCATCAGATATATTATGTCTACCCCAATATTTTGGTGCAATAATATATTTGTTTGTTTCACTACATAATGTTGCAAAATAAGGGAAACTTGAGTTGGATAGTATTAGATAATGTGCATTTTTGATAATTGTAAAATCAGTCGCTATATCAAAATGTAAAACTTTAAATGTGGGAAAAAATTGAGATGCCCTCTGTGTATCATCTGTAATAACAACAAATTCAAAGTTAGAATTTATTTTTAACATACGATTAATGGCATTATTCCAATAAGTTTGGGTTAAATAAAAATGTGGAACTCCAGCATATTCACCACCTCTAAAATTTATAACACAAATATTTTCATCTGAAAAATCGTAACAATCCTTTTCTGGTTTAAACCTAAACCATTGTTTAATTTCTGTCTTTCTATGTATAATCCTTTTTTCAGATTGAAAATTACCATCTAATTTAGTGTTATCAACAATTAATTCTAATAAAGGATCATCAATACTGATATCACTTCCATTGGGGTGTCTAGTTACTTTCTCTTTATAGTAGTGTAGTATTCCATTCGGTAAAGTAGTTGGTGGTGCGCCTTCATATGGGCTACTACCACCGATTACAGGTAACCCTAAATCTAAGTCAATAAAATCCAAACATTTTAATTTATGTGGGTTCATGATACCAAAATCATAACCTTTATCTAATGCAATAACCCTCACTGTCACGTAACAAGCTAATTGGTTTCCCAAACCTTGACCATTATATATTTCTGTTACTATCATATTATTTATTATATTTTTCAAACATTAATTTGATTTCATTATTTTTAATTTCTTGTGATAATGTGTTTGAAACACTATCGGCCCATGTTCTATTTACAACTGTTATTAAATTCAAATAAGATGGTTCACCATGTTTCATGTACATCCTTTTATAATATTCAACATCCATTAACCAAATCAAATCCTCATCAAAATATAGTTTATCTTCAGTGTTTTTAATTGTTATAACACTAGGTGAGCTAATTCTATTATTACCTAAATGAATATCAGATGTCCAAGAAGGATAAAATGGTCTATACATTACAATACCATCATTCGTGTGTTCACAAGCAGATGCTAACCAAACAATATTCTCAGTTTTCTCAATATGTTTTTTAATTATATCTAACGAGTTTTCACTGAATAGAAAATCATCTTGCCATAATAATTTAATCCACTCTCCATTTGATTTTTTAATTGCATTATTTATATTTGGTGATGATCCACCAATCTTATATTCATTTCTGAAATACCTAATATTTAAATTATCTTTCCATTTCTCACACAAATCTTTAATTACATCATCTTTACTATGGTCAGATACAACAACTTCAAAATTTTTAAATGTTTGTCTAGATAATTTAACAAAACTAAAATTTAGAAACTCTTCTCCATACCCTTTCATTTCATATGTAGGAATTGCTATTGAAAAGAATGGTTTATTTGATAATAATTTTTCAAGTTTTGATATATTCATAGATTGGTTCTTTGGAACATATGATGGACTAAAACTTTTTAAAACATTATTTTTAGTAACTAATGCTAATTCATGCATAGTTTTAGTATCTGTACCAACATTATACAAACCACTTGTGCCTGACTCAATAATTGTAACTATTAAATTAGATATAATATTTACGTAATCGAAATTTCCCACTTGATCTATCCATGCAGATTCATGAGTAAAAGGATTAGGTTTGTGTGTACATCTTATCAGTAAATAATCTTTACATTGCAATTGAACTAATCCATCAGCAAGTAATTTAGTATATCCATACCAATTATTACAATGAACTGGAACATCTTCTTCAGATGCATTATTTACGGAACCAGCGTAAACATAATCTGATGATATATGAATAAATTTTATTGATTTTTCATTACAATATCTAATTAGTTTATCTACAAAGACATAATTTACATTCCAATGTTCACTTTTATCAGTGGAATAAGTATCTGTATTTGCAATACAATTTATTATAATGTCTGCCTCATAATTACTTAGAAAATTTTCAATATATTTTATATCTAAATTGTCTTTTTTTCTAGAAACATAATTCCATCCTGTCTGTCTAACTATTTCTTTTCCTAGGATACCATCACCAAGTACTAATACATTTAATTCACCCATTTATCTTCAAAAGTATTTTCTATATAGTCAAAGACAATTTCATCATAGTGAGGTGCGGCACCCAAAAAGAAAACCTTATCCAATACTTGATTTGCATTTGGATACTTGGTTAAGTCATCTAAATGGTTATAACCTGGATGCATTAATACGTTACCAGCAAAATAGTTTCTAGTTTGAATTTTATTTGATTCTAGAAAACCAACAAGTTTATCTTTGATAATTTTGTCATCACAAATAAAAGGAGTTCCAAACCAACACGTATCAGATTTATCTAACGTTTCAACACCTTTGATACCTTTTACATGTTTCAAAATAATGCTTTCAACTCTATTTTTACTTTCTTTTCGTTTTCTATCAATCTCATTGAATTTGGTTAGTTGAACCAATCCGATAGATCCTTGTAAATCCATAGGTTTAAGGTTATAACCCATGTTGGTGAAGACATATTTGTGATCAATTGTACCATCATAAGAATCAAGCCATTTATCAAATCTATTTCCACATGTACCACAAGAAAGCAAGTTAGCAGAACCAACACAATAACAATCTCGACCCCACCAAGAAAAACTTGTAAATAATTTTTTTAAATCTAGAATATTCGTACAAACAATTCCACCTTCACCTGTTGATATATGATGAGCGGGATAAAAGGAAGATGTCCATGCGATGTAATAATCTGATAGATGTCTACCATTCCATTTAGAACCGATACTATCACAACTATCACCAATTAATTTGATATTGTGTTTCTCACAAAGTGTTGTTAGGAAATCCATATCTGGTGGGTTACCTAGCACTGGTGATACAAAAATACCTTTAGTTTTGCTAGTAATTTTTTCTTCAATTTTATTAACATCAAAATTAAGTGTATCATACTCAATATCGACAAAAACTGGTACTAGATTATTCTGCACCAGTGTTGATATCGTAGTAGGGAAACCTACTGGTGAAACAATAATTTCATCACCATCATTCCACCCAAAATATTTTTTAAGTGCAGCAATCATTACCAAATTAGCAGAGCTACCAGAGTTGACCATTTGTGCATATTTAACACCAAATGTTTTCGCAAATTGGTTTTCAAATTTGTGTACATTTTCTCCAGCTACCAGCCACTTGCCGGTCATCAATGTAGAAATAGCACTAACTATTTCTTGATTGTCCCAATAGGGACCAGAATATAAAATCTGACTTCTACCAGGAATAAAATTCTGATTATAGAGGTATTTAGGATTATTATTTTTTAAATAGTAATCAATATTATTAAGTAATTCTTCTATATTCATTAAATATGTTTTTTTATTATATAACTAAATAATAATATTGTTCAATATAAAACTAATAATCACTTATTATAAACTATATTTAAATAGTAATTTCTTAATTGCACATTCTTTCTAATAATTTCGTTCATATTATTTCTTGAAGTAGCATTATCATCATGTCTTCTATGTCTGACTATTATATCAGGAAGATTCTTAATAATTAATTTATTAGCTAAAGAACGACACCACAACTCTAAATCTTCGGTTCCGTCAAAATCTGGATTATATCCACCAATATTAACTATTGATTCTTTCTTAAACATTATAGTTGGATGATTCATAAACCAATCTGTATATTTCATAATATCATTTGGAATATCTAATGGATGATGGGTTATACTTGAACTCTTTCCGAAAAGTTCCATTTGACCACCAAGAATATCAATTTGATTTTTTTCAAAAAAATCAAATTGTTTTTGTAGCCTATCTAAAGTCATTATATCGTCAGCGTCCATTCTGCAAATTAAATCATATTTAGCATTTTGTATTCCTAAATTCAATGCCTTTGAAATACCACCTCTCTCTATTTCAAAAAGTTTCCAATTTTCCTTAACTAATGTTCTTAGAAATTGAGAAACTTCCTCGTTTGATCCATCATTTACTAAAATGACTTCATAATCCTTGAAAGTCTGTGAATTTATACTATCAACACATTCTTCAATAAACTCAATCGGTGTATTATATACTGGAATTACTATTGATATCATTTTATTAATTTATATTTGCAACCAATACATCTTCAGGTGTTTCACCTTCTTCATATGTTATTTGATATCCTGGATTTATTTCCTTTATCATATTTATGATTCTTTCGATGAAAACATTTGAGCCCCATCCGATTTTTCCAATAATTCTTACATCATCAACTAATATTGTGTGTGTCTTTATATGATGATTTTTTATAATTTCTAACTCTTCATAAAGTGGACACCAATTAACATCCGGGGTGACATTAGGAACAAAGTTCCCACCATCTATATGGGCATCTAATAAAATAGTAACTGGTTCGTTAATTTCAGCCAATATCTCTCCTAATTTTTCATTTGAATTTCCTTTGATAGCTACAACTTTATTTTCAGTTATGAGATGACTTAAATTACCAAGTGAAATCTGGTATAGATAATCCTGTAACTCTATTGTATAAACTTTTTCATATCCAAGTTCTTCAATAGCACCCTTAGTAGTCATACCCATATAAGTTCCAGTTTCAATGAGAATATTCTTTTTGTACTTTCTTAATACTTCTTTATTTACTGACATTTTTAATTATTATTTTTTTTAAAAAATCAACTATCCGGTTATCATCCATATAGAAATTTTCTTTATTATCAATCAAATATGGCTCATTATATACCTTTTCATATAATTCATCATTCTGATCCAACTCTATTATTCTTTTTATAACATCATCATCATTTTTATATTTATGCCAGTTAATAAATGAATCCTCATTAAACTCTTCAACACAAGATTCACTTCCCCAATAAATTGGCACACATCCACCCATCATTCCTTCTAAAAGTTTTTCAGTCAGATAACCATTTTCTGAAAAGTTTTCAAAACACATACAAAATTTGTAATCTTTTAACCACTCAAGTTTGTCCTCTACTCTATATCCAATATTGTTAAAGGCCATTCCTCCAGAATCAACTTTTTTATAATTAGTGAGTTTAGAAAAGAATTCATTTCTTTTTGGTGCATTTGAATTACTATGAATAAAAGCACAGAATTTATTTCTATTGGTATTTAATTTTTTATCAAAAAAATATTGTTTTTCTTCTGGTTTAGCATTTCCCCAATGTAACTGATATATAGGTAATCTTAAAATTCTTTCATCATCAGAAAATTCAAATCCCATAAAATAATCACATATATTAAAGTCAGGTTTTATATTCTCACCAGTGTACATTATTCTTGTTTTATGTGACCAGTTATCCATTTGCCTACCAAAGACAGAACCGATAATTATATCAGGATTATTATCATCCAATATTATATTATATCCAGTTTTTAATAACATTTTATATGGATAAAATGTTTGAGGTTGAAATCCACCCCAAAAATCCATAAACTTAACTCTTATATCTTTCATGAACGTATCTCATTATCATTTTTTAGAACCTGAACAACCCTAGGTATCCAGTGCTTAACTGATGTACAATAAGGAGATTGTTTATTATAACAATATTCAGGAGGTAATATCTTAGTACAGTAAAGTATGAAAAATTTATTTGAATGACTCTCATCGTGCCATTTAGCGATAACTCCTCTTGAATAATCTATATCTATTTGATTAGATATAAATTGAAACATATTAATAATACAAGATTTAGATCCTCCAAAAAAAGCACCAGCCATATATTGAAAATTAACTTGATCTGGTATATATGCTAATGATTTTTTATCATTTTCAGGTGTTCCTCGATTACCAATAAACCAAGGATGCGCCACGCAAACAACATCATCAAATATTTCATCACCAACAGTATTTTCAAATATCATATCACTATCAACATAGTAGATATAATCTAAATCCTCAAATTTATCCGAGTTATTAATAAAATGTTTATATCTCAATAAGGTTGGAAAAGGCCAAGGTTTGTGTTCAATAACAGTTTGTATAATTTCTCTTTTAGAACTAATATCTTGAATCTCATCAACAAATAAGAAGTATTTAACACTATGTCCATTACAAAAGAATTTATCAGCGGATTTTATTAGATCATTTAAAAATACTTTATATTTCCCAGTAGCAATTACTAATAATCCTATATTCATTATTTTTATTTATTTTATCTGATAATGTAAATCTATTATCTGATAATTATAGTATTTTTTAATTTATTGTTTTTAACTCTACTAAATAAAAAAACCCACTCAAATTTTTGAGTGGGTTTTTGTTTTAATCATCTTTAGGTTTCTTCTTAGAAGATTTTTTACCTTCTGTTGGTTCTGAAACAACAGATTTGTCTCCTTCTTTATCGTAGTCAATGATCAAAGTTGATCCTTCTTTTGGTGACTTCTCAATTATAAACTCAGTTACAATATTCTCAATTTCATCTTTTTTTTGTAAATAATTTAAACGCAAAAGTTTTATTTCATTTACTTCACACCACTCATTTTTTATATTATCTCTAATTTTTAATTTTTTAAATTCTTCGTCACCTCCAAAAAACTCACAAGATTCAAAGTGTTGTTTTCCATCAAACTCAATACAACAATTATATTTTGGTAAATAAAAATCAAATCGTAATCTCGATGAAGATATACAATCTTTTAGAGATTTGTTAAAAAGATATTTTATATTTTTTGATTCTAAAATATGCGATATCATTAGTTCACCCCATGACATTTTACTTTTAGTTTCTATTCCTAAAAAATCAAACCAATCTATCCAACCTTTATCCCTGTATAATTTTTCCGGTCTTTTAGTCATTCCTTTCGGTAGGTCTATCCATTTAATTTCATACCATTGTTTTTGTAATTTAAAATTTAAACTTCTAGCGTAGTCTCTAGCGAATTCAAAAGAAACTAAATCAATTATTTGTTCGATATCATTATCAGTATCCAAAAATTCAATCCATCCTTCCCACTCTTCTTTATAGATAGTAGATGGACTATATGGAATTCGTATATCATCTTTAATGATATCTTTAATTCTTTTAATGAACTACACATTAGCTAAAGACTAATGTGTTTCAGGTTTCATAGACTCATCTAACGACAACGCCTCCACCTGTTTTTGTTTTATATCCGACTCAATCCCTGAACCAGATAGTATTTTTAAACCTTGTTTTAATATGTTTTTACTTGCATTAAAATCTCTATCATGTTTTTCACCACAAGATTCACAATTCCATTCTCTTATTGAAAGAGTTAAATCCTGATTTATCCACCCACAATTTGAACACATTTTGCTCGAAGGAAAGAATCTATCAATTTTAACAAATTGTTTATCATTCCAATTGGCTTTATATTCTAACATAGAATAGAATGAACCTAAACTAACATCAGACATTGCTTGTGCTAACTTATGGTTTTTCATGATATTTTTTACGGCTAAATCCTCCACTGATATAATGTCGTGGCTTTTGACAATTTCAGTCGAAACTTTATGTAAATAATCTTTTCTTGCATTAGTTATTTTTTCATGAACAACCGCAAGTTTTTGTTTTTGTTTATTTCTCGATGAACTACCTTTTTGTTTTTTAGATAGTTGTCGTTGTTCATATTTTAATTTTTTTAAACTATTCTTTAAACTTCTAATATTTTCATATATAGTTCCATCACTTAATATAGCTAAATCTTTAATACCAGTATCTATACCAACTTCACTACCAGTTTTTTCAAAAGGTTTATGATTTACTTCACAGGCAATAGAAACATAATATTTACCTGTTGTTGATTTAGATATGGTAGCAAACAATATTTCACCATTAGTTTCTCTGTGTAAATTGATTTTAATACCACTTTTGAATTTAGGTAAAATTAATTCATTATTTTCTAATTTAACAAATTGAGGTATTTTAAATGATTGTTTATCATATTTTGATTTAAATTTTGGAAATTTAGATTGTTTTCTAAAAAATTTACCATAAGCTGTATCAAGATTTCTTAAAGATGATTGAAGTGATTGGCTATTAATTTCTTTTAACCAATTAAAGTTTTCATCTTTCTTAAATTGAGTTAAATCGTTAGCATTATCATAGTAATTAAGCGATTTTTTATCTTCTCCAAGATAACTTTCTTTTCTCTTGTTTAGATAATGATTGAAAACAAATCTACAAGCACCAAAGTGTTTAGACATCAGTATTTCTTGTTCTTTATTTGGATATATTCTAAACTTAAATGACTTAAATATTGTTTTCATATAATATATATATTAAACTTTAAAAGTCATTTTTTACATTTTTTAATTTTTTTGTAAATATTTCCATTCATTTTGAAAAACATTCACAAAAAAATTAAAAGTTATGTCTAAAAATTCCAATTACAATTCAACAAATCGTTCAAAACATTATTTAAAGTGTCATTTAATCTTTGTATGTAAATACAGAAAGAAATTACTTGTTGGTCAATTAAAAGATGATATTAAACAATTATTTTTATCTATTGCTTCCAAATCAGATTTTGAAATAGAAGTTATGGAATCTGATATAGACCATATACATTTCCTTATCCGTTATATTCCAAGATTATCTATAACATCAATTGTTAGAAAGTTAAAACAAGAATCTACCTACCATATATGGCGTTCAGTTCATAGAAATTATTTATACACACAATTTTGGGTTGAAAAAACTTTTTGGTCAGATGGTTATTTTGTTTGTTCAATTGGAGAAGCCAATCCAAATACCATTAAACAATACATTTTAACACAAGGTTAGAAGGTTAAAATTGTTTTTTGTCAAATTCATCACAGAAGCTAAAGACTTCTGTGTTTTCTTTGACAGGTCATATAAAATTATCTTTACTTGTAAAATTATACTTCTTTATTATTTCTTTACATTCACCATAATTATAATAAGTACCATTATAATTTTTTTTATAAATTTCATCTCTTAAAAACATAGACCACCCTTCCCAAATACTTTTATCATAAAAAGTTGATGGGTTATATGGAATATTTTTATCATCTACTAAGTAATTTTTTGAAACATGAGTTATATATTGTTCCTTAGTAAAAATATTATTTATCCTTACATATTCCTTCAATTCATCATAGGATAAGTACTTAGATTTATCTCTTTCTGCCTTTCTCTTAACCAACATATCCTTTTATATTTTTATTTTATATATTAAAATACACATCGGTCATAAAAAAAGAGAGATTATTCATCTCTCTTTTTTTTTGGTTTAGAAGCCTTCTCAATGTCTTGATCTTTTATTGTAATAATAGTATCGTCTTTTTCAGAGTCGTAAGAAATTTGAAATATAGAACCAGATGGTGGTGTTTCTAAAAGAGTTTCTGTAAGTGGATCTTCAATCCATTTTTGAATGGCTCTCTTCATAGGTCTAGCACCATATTGTTTATCATAACCAACCTCCATAAGTTTTTCAACAATTGTATCGTCAGTTTCAGATGTATATCCTAAATCTATAAGACGATTCAAACAATTATCAAGCTCTAGTTTTAGAATTTTTCTTATGTCTTCTTTTGTCAAGTCGTTGAAATAAATAATCTCATCAACTCTATTTATGAACTCGGGAGCAAACTTTTTCTTCAATTCTTTCTCTAAAGTCGATTTAATGTTTTCATCCTTATTTTCTAATTTGTGCTTTGTTGAGAACCCAACGCCATCACCAAATTCTTTAACGACACGAGTCCCAACATTTGTTGTCATTAAAATAACACAGTTTTTGAAACTTACTTTTCTTCCGTGTGAATCCGTCATATGACCATCATCAAAAGCTTGTAAGAAAATGTTATAAACATCACTATGAGCCTTTTCGATTTCATCCATCAAGAATACACAATTTGGCTTTCTTCTGATTTTATCGAGCAAATTTGAGTCTTCGTAACCAACATAACCACTCGGACTACCGATTATGCGATTCACTGCAATTTTCTCCATATACTCAGACATATCGACTCTAATCATAGCGTCCTCTGAGTCAAATAAATACTTAGCGAGCTGTTTAGCTAAAAATGTTTTTCCTTGACCAGAATTTCCAACTAACATAGCAACAAGTGTCGGTTTATTGGGATCTTTCATTCCAACACGACCTCTTTGGATGGCTTTAACAACTTTCTTAACAGCGTCATCTTGACCGATTACACGACCTGCTAGAGTATCATACATTTGAGATAATTTCTTATTCTCATTTTGAGAAACCTTTTGAAGAGGAATCCCTGTCATCATTGACACAACTTCGGCAACATTTTCTTCTGAAACTGTTTGTTTATTCTCTTTAGAATCTTCATCCCATTTTTTACGAGCTTCTTCTAATTGTCTTTGAAGTTGTTTTTCAACGTCTCGCAGTTTAGCTGCTTCTTCATATCTTTGACCTTTAACAACTTCTGTCTTTTTGTCTTTGATATCTTGTAGTTTTTGTTCAACATCTGTAATTTCCTTAGGAACTACAATATTTGAAATATGTACTCTAGATCCTGCTTCATCAAGTGCGTCAATTGCTTTGTCTGGTAGAAATCGTTCTGACATATAACGATTTGTTAATTCAACACATGCTTTAATAGCATCTTCTGTATAATGAACATTATGATGTGCTTCATATTTATCTTTGATATTTCCAAGTATTTCAATTGTTTCATCAGCAGTTGCTGGTTCAACCATAACTTTTTGGAAACGTCTTTCAAGAGCTCCATCTTTTTCAATATGTTTACGATATTCATCGATTGTAGTTGCTCCGATGATTTGAATTTCTCCACGAGCAAGAGCTGGTTTAAACATATTAGATGCATCTAGTGATCCAGAAGCACCACCAGCACCAATCATAGTGTGAATTTCATCAATGAAGAGAATAACATCTGGGTTTTTTTCTAATTCACCCATAAGTGCTTTAATTCTTTCCTCAAATTGACCACGGTATTTAGTACCAGCAACCATAGATGCTAAGTCAAGTGTAACAACTCTTTTATTAAAGAGAACTCTTGAGCATTTTCTTTGAACAATTTTTAGTGCAAGACCTTCAGCAATTGCTGATTTACCTACACCTGGTTCTCCAATAAGAATAGGATTGTTTTTCTTACGTCTTGATAGAATTTGAGAAACTCTTTCAATTTCTTTTAAACGACCAACAATTGGATCGAGTTTTCCTTCTTCGGCTTGTTTAGTCAAGTCACGACTATAAGAGTCTAGTATAGGTGTTTTAGAAGATCCTTGGTTCTTCTTTTGTTTGAAAGTATCATCCAAATCATCTTCATCGTCACTTAGAGCATTTTTGATGTCTAAGTCTTTGTAGTTTTTGTCTTGTGTCTCTTTTTTCATATTAATTATATATTGTCTATTTATATTGTATTTTATATCTTAGTTAGTATCAAAAGTTTTAGAGAATATCTCGTTTATAGCTTCTTCTCTTCTCATTGAAGGTTCGGTTGTGTTTAGAACTTGACAATGAAATGAAACATTCAACTTTTTATTTCTAAAATCAATATCTAGGGTTTTTATTCTTGTTCCTTCTGCTACGAATTTTGAGGAAATTATTGTGAATCTATTATTAGTCTCATGTAATTTTACAAAGAAGTTCTCATAATGAGGATAATTACTTAAGTCAAAATTTAAATGAATACTAGCATGTGATCCAAATGATAGTTGAACACCACCATCTGAACAATTAAATATCTCATTATTTATTTTTATTTGCATATTGTATCAAATTTATGCTAATCTGAAATTTTGAAGGAAATTCCTTAATTCTAAGTTTTTCCAGCCACCGATGGATTGAACCCACAAAGTCCATTCTTGTTTTTCTGAATCATCAACAAACTGAGGATTATTTAGATCCGATTGCCTTTTGATTTTAAATTCGAAATGGGGATATTTTTCTTTATTGAAAATTCGCTCATCTACAATAAATACAACTGATGTTAACTGGTCACCTAGATCCGGCTCATTAAAACCAACATTAAATATTCCAATTTTATCTAAAGTTTCTTTATGATTATTTAAAGATCCGGAATAAATACCATCAACAATTTTATTATTTGTGGTTCCTCCGTTTAGGATTATAAAAGTTTTCCAATTATCAGCCCAATCGTTGTATTGTGTATTTAGTGATTGATTATGTTCTCCAAGATACTTCATATTTTGACCATAATCAACTACGGCATGTCCGAATTGAATTCCTTGCTGAATCGGTGAAATATTATAAGGTACCATTCCATACATTCTAAGTTCTAAACTCATTTTTTATTTAGTATTTTTTATTTTAATAGAAAGGTTACGATTATTAAATTGTTTTAAACCGGTTACCTCCATTAAACTCACATCTTTTATAAATTGTGGTATAATTAGTTTATATGTTTTTTTAGGTATTTCTATTTCAGCAATTATAAGTTTATAATCATTACCAAATACATCAACTTCCCAATAAAGAGGTGAGTCGTTATAGATATAACGAACTTTCTCTATAAATCTTGCCTCAAATTTACCAGAAAAGCATTTGTTTTTGAATTCTTTAAATTCACTTTTTGACATTTCATATTCATCTTCAATATTCACACCTTTAGAAACACTTTTCTTAATTGTGTGAATGAATTTAAAATCACCATTTGAGGAATCCCAGGTTCTAGCCCTTTCCCAAATGCCGGATGAATTTTTAAAATAATATTGATCTATTTTAACTGCTTGATCAAATTTAATATTAGGTAATGATTTTAAGAGAAATTTGCGCTCGATTTCTAGTTTCATCTATTATATATTATAAATTATTTTTTAAGGTAATTTTCAAATTTTTCAAAAATACGACTTATAAGTAAAAGTCCAAGTGTCAATAAAATAGGTAAAATAAAACTTTCTGTTGATCCAATCAAGATCCCAATAGCGCTAACAATCCAAATAAATGCTGCAGTAGTTACACCGATTATCTTATCATCATGTTTCATAATTACACCAGCTCCTAAGAATCCGATTCCTGTTATAATCTGACCCACTATACGAGTTGGATCTATATTTGGATTATCTTTTGATAAGTAAAATGATAGTGATGTTAATATAGTACATCCAACACATATTAGAATATTTGTTCTAATTCCGGCGACTTTCTGTTTAATCTCTCGGTCATAACCAATTATCAATCCACATATAGTTGATATGATGATTTTTGGAATTATGAAATTTGCAATTGTGTAAAATTCTGGGTCTATATAATTCATATATCAAATATAGTAATATTTTTTTATAAAAAAATAAAACCTCTCTTTTTCAAGAGAGGTTTTATTTTAGTGAGTTCAATATTCTTTGAGAAGAAAATAACAAACTACGGTAAATTGAACTCACAAACAAACAACAAAATTTATATAAATTAGATAATTAAAAGTTTAATATATACTAAAAAAGATAACTAATTATGAGATACTTAAAAATATTTGAAGAATTTGATTCTCAAGGATACGAATCACACTGGGACAAATTTCAACAATGGTTGTCTCAAAAAGATTTTGATCTATATGATGGTTTAGAAGATTTAAAATCTAAATTCTTAGAGATTGCTAATGATGATAGTTTAGCAGTTGAAGAAAAGTCAAATGAAATTGCGGCTTATTTAGATGAAAAATGGGGTCTATATGATGGATATATGGATGTAGTTGATTATCTTGAATCACTATTCATGGATGAAGATGAAGAAGATAGTGAATATGATGAAAACTAATAATATGAAATATTTAAAAAGATTTAATGAAAGTGAATCAACAGATTATGACTTTTATATGTCAATATATGATCCACTTGATAAGTTTGTTGTTGGTGCTTACATGATTATTGAAGATTCTGAAAAATCAATAACTGTTTTAAATCTACAAGAGAAAGAAGATACAAGATCTTTTTTCGCAGATGGTAGAGTTCCATATACATTTTTACCCTATAAGGTTATACTACCTAAATCACAAATAGAAATATTAGAACCAGTAGATAATATGGAAGGGTTCAATTGGATTAAAATACCTTATTGGTTAGTTAAGAATAATCCAGGTTTAAAAATACAAAGAGTAAAAGGACAAAAAAGATTTTCAAGTAATTCTATTTTTACTAAATCATTGAAACCAGAAATGATAGATGATAATGTTAGGAAATATATCAATGCTAGTGATAAAGATCATAGAAGCATTATAAATCTTGATTTGGTTATTAAAAGGGCTACCACCCTTTAATCCTTTAATAAATTTTTTAACTTTTTTTGTCTTATTTCATAAGGTGTTAATTTATCAGAATTTGTCCAAAATATCTGCATATCATATCTATTTCTAATTTGTTTTTTAAAACAAACTGTACAAAATCTTGTTGGGTAACGAATTCTATCAACATAGATTGTATTCTGGGAATAAGATACTGGATCTGAATATTCCCAGTCATGAAATCCAAATAAACACTTTAATTTAATCACTTTCTAATATCGAGAATAAATCTATCTTGACCATCAATCGTTTTTTCATTCCAAGAATCAAGTGGTCTGGAAAAATAAGTTCCAAAAATTATTGACTGGTAATTTACCAATATCTCACCAGTCTCGGTGTGTTTAGATAGAAACATAACTTTGTATATTCCACCTTTATAATGCAAGTAGTGGCATCCTGGCTCAGGATAAATCATAATTTAAATGTTTTTTATAAGATATTTCCACCTTTTAGTCGGACAATCTAAAGTAGTTTCTAAATTCTTACTGATTTCTTCAAATTCATTTGAAGATTCCTTAGCAATCTTTTGTAAATATTTAGAACTTTTTAATGCTTTGGATTTTAAAACTCGATTATATGTACCATTCATAATACTTTGCTTAAAGAAACTCTTAATTTGAGTCTCACTCATGCCATAAATATTTGATTTCATACACATAATAAATATATCTTTTATAAAGATATAAGTTTTATTAAAAAAGTTTCTTTTCAATAAAACTTTCAAAAATTTTCTTTAATTCAGAAGTTAGTTCAACTTCATATTCGTCAATACTAACCGTGGTAACATCAATATCGATACTATCAACATCAACATCAGAACTTGGAGCTGTCCAGTAGTCACCACTATCATAAGATGATGAACCAGATACACTTATTTCATAATCAACCACAATAGAAACCCCATTACAATCAAATGACATCCATTGGTCATCCAAAGTGAATGATCCATCTTCGTAGATTTTATCATAAATATCATCATTCTTAATGAATTCACCATCTACAAATTTTGTATTTTGGGTATTGAATGTTATGAAGTCCATAGTATGTCGTTGTTTGTTTTACAAATATACGGAAATTTATTATAAAATAAAAATTTATAATAACTTAAAACAAACAAAAGAATACTAGACCTATTAAGGAGATTGCAATGCCAATCACAATAGTCCATTGACCAATTTTATTTAGTCGGTAAATAATTTCAGAGTTATCACATACACGATCATAGGATTGGCCAGTTATTAACCCCCACACCCAAGTCAGTGGTACAACAGCGGCTGAGAAAATAGCAACTGATAGAAATAATCCACTTGATATTAGAAATAATACTAATAAAACTAATAGAATAATAAAGATTGTCTTGCGCATGGCTATAAGTTATTTGTGAATACAAATATAACAAAAATATTTGTATTCACAAACAAATTATGCAATTTTTTTTATCTCACCAAAAACACTTTTTCTAGGATTTTTTATCTTCTCAGTATAATGATCAACAGTTGGTGTGTGAACAGGAGTACTTACTGGAGTTGAGGAATTTTTTGTATCGTTATACTCACCTTTAAGATGATTATACACTTTTTTTGCCTGATCCATTGATAGTCCCATTTGATTAAGAAAACTTTCAATGGCTTCTTTTGGAATTTCATGAAATTTTTTCCCAGATGCCAATATAGCATCCTGTGCATGTGCTATAATTTTTTCAATTGATCCGGGCATTGCGCCGAGTGAATTTTTTGTCATTTTTCCCATATATGTTGTCTAGTTAAACTTTGTGATTATATCTTGCCCAATTAACAGCAATTATTGTTTTTGCATCTCTAAAACGAGTTGTCATTAACTCTTCACGATCCATTTCAATCGTATCGATCTCTTCAAGTTCTCCCGGAACTCCACCACCAGCACCAATCTTTTTAGATACCTCACAGAAGTAAATAGTGATTACCTCACTTGATCCACCTGGTGACATATAACATTCATCAATCAATTTGATTGAGTCAGTTGCATATCCAACTTCTTCATCAATTTCACGAGTCATTGCATCACGAGGATCTTCGCCTGGCTTATCAAGTGTTCCCGCAACAATTTCAACAATATCAGAAGCCGAACCTGGTCGCCATTGTGAAATAAGAATATATTTTTCTTTTACAGTGTCATAAAGAAGAGCAGCAACAGCATTTTGTCGAACCATAAGTTCTCGTTTGCCTTCTTTTCCGGATTTTGTTTTATAAGTTATCTCGTCAATATTGAGATAACCTTTGTATTTATTTTTACGATCTATAATCATATGAATTTATAGTTTTTTACAAATATAAGAAATTTTTCCAAATTATCATCCTTTGTAACAATTTTATTCCATTCGTCACAAATAGTTTCAAATGCTAGGAAATTTACTAAAAGATTTTCATAATTTAATTTCAACTCTAATTCCTGCTCTTTACTTAAATTCCATTTTATTGGACAAAGATTTTTCATAGTTTTAACTTTATCCTTATCAACAAAATGTGGATAAGTTCTACATATCAACGGTCTCTTTTCATAGATAGAACACTTATCATCTATAAGAAACTGACACGTCTTATCAGGATTATTTAAACACAAAACCCATTTTTTCTTTTTACCATTTTTCCATAAAATAAATTTAGGAACATATCCAAAAGATTTATCATATTCAATTTTTTTAATAAATGATAAATCTTCTGAAATGTTCAAATCCTCATGGTCGATAAATACGTCATAGTTTTTACAGCACTTTGCTGTACAACTCTCACAGGGAACACTCATATCTGAGTGTATATATACTATTTAAAACTTAATTTTTTATAACTCTGAAAACTCCAAATGAATTTTTATCTTCAGATGCTATAATTCTATGAAATCCATCAATGATTTTATAGTTGTCAATCTCACCACGAACTATACCTCTTGGTAATTGATATTTTGATGGGTTGTAGTGGTCTAAATCCTCCATCTTAACATTATTAATATGATTTTGATTTAACTTCTTAAAATCAATATGATTCTTATAAATTGAAATAAGTTCAAATTCACAATCCTTAACATCATCTAATAAAAAACCATATTCTAAATCAAGAACATATCTTAACTTTTCAGATAAAGTTTCTAATTGAAACAATTTCTCACACTGCTCATTAATTTTAAACAATAAAGAAGCATCAATAGTCACATCATCAATCTCTTGACCATAATAACCACCACAAATATTCACCTCCCAATATCCAGTATCAAATACTTTGTTTATAACTAGAATACGATAAATACAATACTGATCAACAATTGGACCACCGTATAAAATTTCTGAAATACGAGTCTCACGCTTTCTTGACTTTCCATTCTCAGGAATGAACTGAAAGTATATTTCTTGGGTTAATGAAGATAGATCAATACTATTCACATAAGCATCTTCTATTTGGCAACAACGGCAAATACCTTCATCATAACATCCAGAAGACTCACAAGAGTGTTCTGTGTGAAAATCATAATTTGTACTATATGTGTAATCAAGTTTTAACATGTTTAGGTCTTGTTTTGTAGAATTTTCCATTTATATTCTTATAGAAGAAAAAATCTTTATTCTTTACTTTTTTAAATATTGTTAGTAGTTCTTTATCTTTAACGTTTCGCCAATCAAGGTGTATTACTTCTTCTTCATTATATAAGAATCCTTTACCAACTCTATTTATTTTACCGACTTTATCATTAAAGTAGAAAAATCCATCATGAGAGAATTTTCTACAATTCTCCACGTAGTTTTTAAGTATTTGTGAAACTAAATGCATTCTAATGAAATTCATAACGTAAATATTTAAAGTTTGTAAGAGGCAAGTGTAGCCGCCATTTTGTTCTATATCATCATTTATCTATGCCTCAACCCGATCTCATAGGAAAACCGACATCCTTGATCTATTTGAGTTGCTGCTTCCTTGGTGATAACGACCCAGAGGTTGGACCGAAACAGTCACAACTTGAATCTCCCAAGTTAGGTTTTGCAGTGGCGAACTTCCTCCAGTTTTTACACCAGCGATGATTCCTTTACACTCTATACAAACTTATATACAAATATATAAAAAAAATTAATATATAACCTATGAAATATTTATTTATTTTCCTAACACTAATCTTTATAGGTTGTACTTCAACTAAAAATCTACCAGATAACTCACCTAAAATTGAGAATGCTAAAGATTCTAGTAAAGTGGAAGAAGAAAAGGTTTTAATGATTGAGAATAGAAAAGAAGTCTATCCGAATCCAATTAAAAATGCTGAAAATGAAAGTAATGATCAACAAATCAAAGAAAGAATTATTAAAAACAACACATCAAGTATTGTTAATACTGAAACTAATTTAGGTCAAGTTGTTTATAAAGTTCCTGATACAATGCAAGTAATGAAAAATTATGAAGTCATTGTTAGAATATCAAAGTCACAAACAAATGTTGAAATACATAACAACCTAAATGGTAAAGTTTTTGAAAAAAGTATTAAAACATCTAATAAGATGCAAGTTGAGTTAATTGATCCAACTGGAAACTCTTTTAAAGTGACTCCAGTTAATATCCAAAAACAACTTGTAGATTCTACTTATACAGAATGGAAATTCAATGTCACTCCTTTAAAATCTGGAACCAATAAACTTGATTTAGTTATCTCTGTATTCAAAGATGATGATGTTAAACAAATAGTTTATTCAGATGAAATATATGTTCGTTCAAATCCTAAAGCAGAAATAAGATCATTTTGGTATGAGAATTGGAAATGGTTTCTTGAAAAGATTTTAATTCCACTATCGTCATGGATATTTGGTATATGGTTAGGTAGAAAAACAAAAAAGAAAAGAAGGTATTAAACCTTCTTTTCTTTAAAATGTTAATGAAAGATCTCTCTTATTCCAAGCCTTGTTTAGGAAAAGAAGTTTATTCTTATCAATCTTACAATTTCGGTTAGAGATATTACCATCATTGAAAAGTGCAATCATTTCATCCATACTCAATGTCTTATACTTACTATCAAAGTTAGGATCAGGATGTGACCAACCAAATTTAAACAGCCAATTTAAAAGTGCCTTTTTATTGACATCTTTATAATCTTCTGTTGTTCCGTTCCCACTTCTTTTTGAAAGTTTTGAATTTCCTTCGAAAAGGAGCCCGGCGTGAATAACTTCCGGAAATGTCTTATTGCCATCAACTTTACAGATTTCATTCCAAATAGTTTTTTGTTTGTCAAGGTTAGAAATGTGATCAACACCACGAATGATGTGTGTAATATCATAATCATAATCATCCAAAATAGAACAGAAGTTATAAGTCGGATATCCATTATTTCTAAGAATAACCATCTTATATTCACCCATGTCAAGTTCGTAACCATTTTCAGTCTTGGTTCCAATTTTTTCAGCAACTTCTTTATATCGATCCAATCTTTCAGATTGCTTGAAAGTTAAATCATAATCTAAACCAAATTGACTCATTTGGTCATAGATATAATCAATATACTCTTGTTTATTTCTTTCTTGGTCAGTATCATCAATACGAAGTATAAATTGACCACCATTGGCTCTCGCCATTAGATAGTTAAGAAGTGCTGTGCGGAGATTTCCGATTTGCATATATCCAGTTGGGCTCGGGGCTATTCTTGTTCTCATTGATTTTTTGTTTTCTTATATATTTTACAAAGATAACCAAAAAAATTAAAAAATAAAAATTTTCACTTAGGGACTTTTAGATTGTTAATATATATAGTATGAATAAACAATATATTTATGTACTCATTGATCCGGAATCTAATAAAATTAGATATGTCGGTAAGACAAAAAATCCAAAAGATCGTTTAAAAAGACATATAAATAGTTATAATCTATTGGAATCTTGGACTAAAAAGAATAAGTGGATTTTAAATTTAAAGAATAAAGGATTAGAACCTATAATGAATATTATTGATGAAGGGGATGATTATAATATTAATGAGTTAGAATCCAGTTGGATATCATATTATGAGAATCTTGGATTGAGATTGACAAACATGACAAAAGGTGGTGATGGATTTGACTGGACTAACAGAAAACATAAAATAGAGTCAGTTGAAAAGATGAAAATGAATCATCCTTTAAGAAAGGAGATTATTCAATTTGATTTGGAAAACAATATAATAGAAATTTATAATTCATCATATGAGGCTGAAGAAAAGTCTGGAATAATAAGATCTAATATTATAAGATGCTGTACAGGTAAATACATACAATCAAAAGGATATTATTTTAGATTTATTGATAAATATTTTTGTTGTAAAAAATCTAAAAAAGAACCTGATTTACTTGTGATAAATAAAGCAATTGAAGAATTCAATTTGAATAAAGTCAAATATCTAACAAATATGCAAATTATTAGACAAAAAATATCTAAAAAGAATAGCAAATCAGTCATTCAATATGATTTAAATGGAAATATATTGAATGAGTTTAAATCTATGAGTGAAGCCAAAAATAAAACAGGATGTCACATAGGATTGATTTCAAAATGTTGTAATTTTAAAGGTTATTATACGGTCAAAGATACGACTTTTAGATATACCAATGATGAATTTGATTATATACCTTATAATAATAATATACAGGTAAATAGCAAGATAATATGTCAGTATAATTTAGATGGTAAATTAGTAGAGATATATGATTCTATTAAACAGGCTTGTAGAGAAAATCAAATAAATAGTGATAGTAATATCATATCATGTTGTAGAAGAAAAATTAATAAAAAGACAGGTAATTTTATAATCGTTAAAGGACATACATATAGGTATTTTAGTGAGACTAATGGTGAAAATTTAAATTAGTCTCACTAAAATGCTTTAAGGACATAGACAAGTTATTCGATTAGTTAATTTTTATTGTTGCCAAGGTAGGATTCGAACCTATATCTTTTGATCCAGAGTCAAAAATAATTACCATTATACGATTTACCAATTTGCTCCCCCATCTCGTACTGACCGAGATCCAACTGTTTCAAAGACAGTTATGCTAACCTTCACACTCTGGGGGATTGTTTTGTTGGAGTAGCAGGACTCGAACCTACACAGAACTTACGTTCCACTGGGGTCAAAACCCAGCGCCATGCCATTAG
>Ga0247831_1003120_pt1 | contig 25048 bp, 24 predicted proteins | sample LaCruzMarch2015__9_FD_192406 | JGI IMG/M metagenome (GOLD analysis project Ga0247831, IMG submission 192406) | Freshwater microbial communities from meromictic Lake La Cruz, Castile-La Mancha, Spain - LaCruzMarch2015_1m | ecosystem: Environmental > Aquatic > Freshwater > Lake | place: Spain...
AAAAAACGGATATTGAGTCCTGGAACTCGGGTGGTAATTGCATATATCTTGATAGCTTGAGAACCTTCAAAATAATGCTTTTTCACCCAGTTCTTTTCTTTTCTAAAGGGATAAAGTCCAGCTTAGTGCTTGTATGAAAAACCGTAATATGAAAAAAATCATGCTAGTTGTTTTATGGCTTGGAGTGAGCATTATTGCTTATGCTCAGGAAGCTGGGTATGTTACAGAATCTGATATTGCCTACTATCCTGAATCTGCGAATCAATCAGATGCTTACAAAAGTGGAAGATGTGTTTTAGACATTTACTACCCGAAGGGAGTTAAAAATTTTCCGACCATTGTGTGGTTTCATGGTGGTGGACTCACCAATGGGGAAAAGTCCATCCCTGAGACGCTTAAAGAAAAAGGAGCGGCGGTTGTAACCGTCAATTATCGTTTGTCACCTAAAGCAAAAGCACCTGCCTATATTGAGGATGCAGCCGCTGCGGTCGCCTGGACTTTTAAAAACATCACCAAATATGGAGGGAACTCCTCTTTGATTTTTATTTCCGGACACTCTGCTGGAGGCTATTTAGCTCTCATGGTAGGGATGGATAAAAAATGGTTGAATGTTCACGGGATCAATGCCAATCATATAGCTGGGCTGATCCCTTTTAGTGGCCACAACATTACCCATTTTACGGTGCGGGAAGAAAGAGGCATCAAAGGCACCCAACCGGTTATTGATGACCTTGCACCACTGTATCACGTCCGCCCTGATGCCCCTCCTTTGTTGTTAATCACTGGTGACAGGGAAATGGAATTACTTGGGCGACAGGAGGAAAACGCTTACATGATGCGGATGATGAAAGTGGCAGGGCATCAGGATGCACGCCTTCTGGAATTGGATGGATATGGGCATAATATGGCAGAACCTGCCTTTCCGCTACTCTTAAATGAGGTAAAAAGAATCCTAAAGAGGTTCGATGGACTTTATCCCCCAAAAGATTTGGTGGTAAAATACCACAACGAATGGACCCGAAATCATTACCAAGAACGCATCAATGAATTTAAGAACAATCCATTGAATTATGGTGATATCGTATTCCTGGGCAATAGCATTACAGAAGAGGGGAAGGATTGGGCAGCTAAATTAGGCATCCCGAATGTCAAAAATCGCGGTATAGGGGGCGATGGCACCGATGGTGTACTGAATAGGCTCGATGAATTTTTTCATTTTAAGCCCAAGGCCATATTCCTCCTCATCGGGATAAACGACCTTTTTAATCTACATTTAAAAAAAGAGATCCCGTCAGCAGAATATGTAGGGAATAATATCTTGAAAATTGTAAATCTACTTTCAGAGAAAACCCCAAATACAAAAATTTATGTGCAAACTATTTTGCCAACAGGTGAAAAATTTATGAAAGAAAACATTTCCAAGGTCAATGAGATGATTAAATCACAAGAAAAAGAAGGGAAATACAAAGTAATTGATCTATACAGTATACTTGCTGACGACAAAGGACTTATGAAAAAAGAATTGACATATGATGGCACGCATCTTAATGATGCTGGCTACAAAGTTTGGGTAGATTATATCGCCAAATATGTGAACCAATAAACAACCAACTATGATTGCCAAACAGTTCAAATCAATTGCATTAATTTTAATGGTTCTCTTCTCGGTTAGCGTTTCTGCTCAACGGGATGGTCAAAAAATTGGCAAACCGGGAAAAAAGGCTCAAGTATTTAGAAACCTTTAAAATCATGTTGGATAAAGAAGGGAAGCCTGATCCCCAATTGTTCAAAAAGGATATGTTGCACATGAATGCTGAGGGGTGTACCCTTTGGACAAAAAAAGTGAAAAAGTTGCTTAAACGATTGTAATTCAATTGCTCGTGAAAGAAACTGGAATTTATGTGAAGAAAAATACCATTCATACATTATTAGTGTTTAGAGGGCAGCTTTCCGTTGGAGGGCTGCCTTTTTTGCAAGTACCTGTTCGTATCCCACCTACATCGGGTGTTTTTTAGGGAGGCGACAACAAAGGGGAGATTGGCAGGGGATATAGCAGAATAGTGGTAAAAGGGGCCTCTGAGCGATTTAGGAGCTAGAGAGAAAAAAATGCAGGTAGTTATTTCTTTCTAGTTCATGAGCGTTATATTTGATGAACTTGTCATCACAATTCAATCCTTTTTCAATGAAAAAAATAAGTCTCTGCTTCATTTTGGCCACAGTAATGTTGCTTGGCTGCGAACCCAAAACCGACCCAAAACCGGATATGAACATATCATTGGCACAGTGGTCCTTACACAAAAGTTTCTTTGGTGATGCCCTGAATGGCGACTGGGCAGCCTTTGGAAGACTTTTATTGCAAAACCCAGATTCCCTGCTGCAAGGAAAACTCAATCCTGACGATTTTCCCAAAATAGCAGCTGGCTATGGCGTAAACACCATCGAGCTGGTCAATACCTTTTATTTCTCAAAAGCCAAAGATATGGCCTATTGGGAGGGTTTCAAAAAGAGATGTGATGAAGCCGGCGTAAAAGTGGGGCTGATCATGTGCGATGCCTTGGGCGACCTGGGCAATGCAGACTCAGTAGCCAGGCAAAAAGCGGTAGAAAACCATTACGATTGGGTGAAAATAGCCAAGTATTTAGGAGCCCCCACCATTAGGGTAAATGCAGCGGGAACTGGCACACCAGAAGAAGTTGCTAAAAATGCTGCCGATGGGCTTAAAAAATTGGGCGAGTATGGTGCAAAAGAAGGGATAAATGTGGTGGTTGAAAACCATGGCGGATATTCCTCTGACGGCACATGGTTAGCTGGCGTAATGAAAGCAGTAAACCTGGAGAACGTAGGGACATTGCCCGATTTTGGCAATTTCTGCATTGAAAGAGGCCCCGACGGATGCCTGAAAGAATACGACCGCTACAAAGGCATCGCGGAACTGATGCCCTACGCAAAAGGGGTAAGTGCCAAAACCCACGTTTTCGACAAGGAGGGCAACGAAGCAGAAATGGATTATGCCCGAATCCTGAAAATTGTAAAAGACGCTGGCTTTAAAGGCAATATCGGTATTGAGTTTGAAGGCACCGAGGTATCAGAAGACGAAGGCATAAAGGCTACTAAGGCTTTGATTGAGAAGCTTTTGAAGTGAGTTCTAAGGTGAGTTCAGGATTCCTGAACTCACCTTAAGTTAAAAAAATAAGTATTCATTTGTCTTGATCCAAAGGATCAAACTAAGGCTCAAAATATGAAAATTGGCTACAACCTGATCTGGGCAACCATTCTGCCTTTGTTTTTTTCAGCGAGTTCTGCTCAACAAAAAGCACGTCCCAATGTCATTATCATCATTACTGACGATCAAGGGTATGGAGACTTCGGCATTACCGGAAACCCACATGTAAAAACGCCAACCATTGATAAATTTGCGCAAGAAAGTGTTCGCTTCAATAACTTTTATGTCTCTCCTGTATGTGCCCCAACCCGCTCCAGCCTGATGACAGGCCGATATTCTTTGCGTACTGGCATTAAAGACACCTACAATGGGGGGGCTATTATGGCTTCAAGCGAGGTAACCATCGCAGAAATGCTCAAACAAGCCAATTATAAAACGGGAATATTTGGAAAATGGCACCTGGGTGACAATTACCCCAGCAGACCGAGTGACCAGGGTTTTGACGAGTCATTGATTCATCTCGGCGGAGGCATGGGGCAGGCAGGCGATATCACCACTTTTTTCAAAAAGGACAAAAGCTATTTTGATCCAGTGCTTTGGCACAACAACAAGCAAGAAGCCTATCAAGGGTATTGTTCCGATATTTTCACCGATGAGGCGTTGAAGTTTATCGAAAGCAATAAAAAATCCCCCTTTTTCTGCTATCTGGCATTTAATGCACCACATACCCCACTCCAAGTTCCAGAAAAGTACGATCAGCTATACAAAGACATTGATCCTGCAGCTGGGTTTGAGCAAGACGGGCGCCCCTTCAAGGCAATGACCGAGAAAGACAAAGAAAACGCCCGAAAAGTATACGCCATGGTCACAAACATAGACGATAATTTGGCGAAACTTTTTAAAAAACTGGATGAACTGGGTATTGAAGACAATACCTTAATCCTGTTTATGACCGACAATGGCCCTGAGCAGACCCGGTATGTAGGCGGTATGCGGGGTAGCAAAACCTTTACTTACCAAGGGGGCATCAGGGTACCTTGTTTTATGAAACTTCCCGCCTCTTTTCCCAAAAACAAAGACATCGCAACGCTGGCAGCCCACATAGACATCCTGCCTACTATAGCTGAGGTATGTAAAGTGAAAACACCCAATGTCAATAAAATTGACGGTAAGAGCCTGCTCCCACTGGTGATGGGCAAAGAAGTTGCCTGGAGCGATAGACCCTTTTTTAATTACTGGAGCAGAGCTTATCCTGAATTGTACAACAACATGACCTTGATAAAAGGAAAGTATAAACTGCATGGCAAAGCAGACTACAACGCTACAATCGGTGACTTTGAATTGTTCAATCTTGAAGCAGATCCTTACGAACAAAAAAATATCGTGTCGGGCAATGAAAACATAGCGATTGAGCTCAAAAAAGACATGGATAAAATGTACAATGAATTGGTGAATTCTGAAAACCTGGTCAATCCACCCAGAATTATTATAGGCAATAAAAAGGAGAACCCGGTCATCCTGAACAGGAATGATGCCGGTGGGGACCGTGGCGTTTGGGCCCAGGAAGAAATTTTTGGCTTGTGGAAAGTAAAAATCCAGCAAGGCAATTACAACATAAGGTACAAATTCATCAACCCGGTTAAGGCCAACGGGAAGATGTATTTACAAACCAATACTCTTTTGAGGCAAAAGCAAAACAAAGAAGAAACAGACCTCATTGAAATGAAGAACGTTTATTTGCCGGCTATGGATTGTGATTTGATACCCTTCTACACCATCGACTCCAAGAAGATAATGCCGTTTTGGGTAGAAATCGAAAAAATTGATTGATACATTGAGCGCACGTCTTAAATTTCAACTATTGCAGTTTTTATCAAATCTAATTTTGTGAAAAATGAGAATCTGGAATGAAAAATCTAATTTTGTGGAAAATCAAAGTTTAAAATGAGAATTGCACAAACCATACTCTTTCTGTTTTTAGCCATTGCTGTAAGTGCACAAAAAAAGCCTAATGTCATTCTGATATTCGTTGACGATTTGGGCTATGGCGATTTAGGTTGTTTCGGGCACCCGATTATCAAAACACCGAACCTTGATAAAATCGCTCAAAATGGGGCGAAATTGACGAGTTTTTATGCTGCTGCCAATGTTTGTTCGCCCAGCCGTGCGGCTTTGATGACGGGCAGGCTGCCCGTTAGAAGTGGTATGACCGGTAAAAATCATGGTGTCCTGTTTCCTTTTTCAACCAATGGGTTACCGAAAGACGAAATTACGCTACCCGAAGTGTTGAAGCCCCTAGGCTATTCAACGGGTATGGTAGGCAAATGGCACATGGGCTTCCAAAAAGAGTTTTTACCCACCAACAATGGTTTTGATTCCTATTATGGGATTCCGTACTCAAATGATATGGGTTATGATACCACCCCGACCCGTACTTCCTCAAGGTTTTACCCTAAATTGTACATGCTTGAAAACGAAAAAATTGTTGAGGAGGGGTATGACCAAACAAAAATGACGAAGGATTATACCAGTAAGGTGCTTGATTTTATTGAAAAAAATAAGAGCAAACCTTTTTTCATGTACTATGCTCCCAATTTTCCGCACGTCCCACTGTATGCCAGCAAAGATTTTTTAGGCAAAAGTAAGCGGGGTTTGTATGGCGATGTGGTAGAGGAATTGGATTGGAGTGTGGGTAAAATAATGGAAACGCTCAAAAAAAACAATTTAGAGGAGAATACACTTGTCATCTTTACCAGTGACAATGGTCCGTGGACAACACAAGGCGTTCAAGGTGGTTCGGCGGGTTTACTGAAATGGGGTAAGGGCAGTTGTTGGGAAGGCGGTATGCGTGTGCCAGCCGTTGTGCAGTGGCCAGGTAAAATTGCACCTAACCAAACATTTGACTGTCTAAGTACGACTATGGATTTGTTCACAACCATAATAAAATCAGCAGGTGGACAAGTGCCTACCGATAGGGTTATTGATGGCAATGATTTGATGCCCGTTTGGACAGGTAAAGCGAAAGAAGCTACCGAAACATTCTTTTATTACCACTTCAATCAATTGTTTGCAGTCAGAAAAGGGGCTTGGAAAATGCACTTGAAATCGGTTGTTCCCTATGTGCCGGAAATAATTGTATACCAATCGCCGCTCCTTTATAACCTTGAAAATGACCCCAGCGAGCAGTACAATGTGGCTGCTAAAAACCAGCATGTAATTAAAGAATTGCAGGCATTGGCAGATGAACACAGTAAAGGTATGCCGACAGTACATTACATTTTTGATGATGTGGACAATGAACTTTTAGCTAAAATGAGAAGGAATTGATAAAAGTTTTCAAGTTTATACAAAACGCATCAAAAGAAATGAAATGAGAAACTACCTTCTATTTGCTGCCGTTTCTTTCTTGTGCTTCACTGCTCCTGAGCAATATCAACAACAGAGCCTTGCCTCGCAACCCAATATCGTCTGGATTGTCTGTGAAGACATGTCGCCACACTTGGGTTGTTATGGCGAAAAAGTGGCTAAAACACCCAATCTTGACCGCCTTGCTGCGGAGGGAGTGCGTTACACCAACGTTTTTACCACCGCAGGTGTATGTGCACCGAGCCGTAATGCAATCATTACAGGGCGTTATCAAACGGCCAACGGCGGGCATAACATGCGAACCTTAGGTGCTTCCGCGAGTGCAAAAGATGCTTACCCAGCAGATTTCAAATCCTATTCAGCAGTGCTTCCGGCTGATGTAAAACCCTATCCACAATACTTAAGACAAGCGGGTTATTATTGCAGCAACAATGCTAAAGAGGATTATCAGTTTGAAGGCTCACCTACCATGTGGGATGAAAGTGGCAATAAAACACATTGGCGCAATAGAAAGGATAAATCGCAACCCTTTTTCTCGATTTTTAACTTAAATGTTACGCACGAATCACAAGTGTGGGCAAGGGATAAAGAGCCGCTTTTGGTCAATCCAAAAGACGTAGAAGTGCCTCCTTATTATCCCGATGACAGCATTAGCCGAAAAGTCATCGCTCGATTTTTATCCAATGTCATGGTGATGGACAAGCAAGCAGGCGACATCATTCAGCAACTCAAAGACGATGGCCTCTACGACAATGCCGTCATCTTCTTTTACAGCGATCATGGCGATGGGCTACCTTATGTGAAAAGAGAATTGCACCACCGCGGCTTGCGCATACCATTAATCATCAAAGCCCCTTTCTTAAAAGCAGGTATAAGTGATGACCAACTCATTAGTGCGGTAGATTTTGCTCCGTCGATGTTGTCCCTGGCGGGTATTGCTGTCCTCAAATCCATGCATGGGCAAGCATTTTTGGGGGATCAAAAAGCAAGCAAAAAACGCAGCTACATTTATGGCGCACGCGACCGGATGGATTCAGAAATTGACCGGGTGCGCTCGGTGAGTGATGGGCGTTTCAACTACCTGCGGTATTATATGCCACAATTGCCTTTTTATCAAAACATCCGCTATCGTTTGCAAAATCCGTTGATGCCCCATTTGTTGAAACTGCGTGACGAAGGCAAGCTCAATGCTGCTCAAATGAATTGGTTCAGGCCCAGCAAGCCCGATGAAGAACTGTTTGATACCCAAACCGACCCTTTTGAACTGAATAATTTGGCCACCAATCCGCAATATGCTGCTAAGCTAAAAGAGCTAAGAGCCGCGCATGAAAAATGGCTAAAAGACTATAAAGATTGGGGTGCTATACCCGAAATGGACATGGTGCGCCAATGGTGGAATGGCAAAGACACTCCCCCCAAAACGGCTGAACCTGTAGTGATTTTTAAAGGAAGTAAAGTAGAAATTACTTCAAAAACTGAGGGCGCGTCCATTGGCTACCGCAAGTCTTACAAAGACACTTGGGCGGTGTACCAAAAGCCTTTTGAGTGGCCAAAGGGTGATTCCTTGTATGTGGTGGCTCACCGAATCGGGTATGATAAAATTGTGGTTAAAAGGGTGAAAAATTAATGAATGCCCTAACCATACAGCACATTTTCGAGTTTTGAGCATGTCCATGTGCAGCGTTTAGCCTCTCATAGGACTTGCTATAACCCAATGCACAAAACTTGGCGGAGTGCAGTACAACTTAACCCAAGTTTATTCATTCTCCAACTTAATGATTGATTGCCTTTCCCGATTGATGGATAATTTAGTGACGTCAGGGCGTGAATAATGGCCCACCGGATCAAAGTTCTGGCGTTCTTCTAAAACTTTATTGAAATCAAGGGTAGCAATAAGTAGTCCTTCTTTATTTACTACCGGTACTATGACCCATTTTCCGTCAGGACCAGCAATGCAGGAGCCTCCATTGGCTAATATTGCAGGTGCATTTTCCATGATTTTCGCCAGGTGAGGTGTTTCTACCGGAAAATCTTCTTTTCGCATCAAGCTGGAAACAGAGATTACGTAAGACCTGGACTCCAATGCAATAAATCTTGTAATGTCCTTTGTGTTGTGTTCCCCACCTGGCCAAACGGCAACATGAAGGTCTTCTCCCAAACCATATAATGCGGTTCTTGCCAAAGGCATCCAATTTTCCCAACAGTTTAATCCGCCTACTGTAAATTCTTTTAAGGGATGAACCTGTAGCCCATTACCGTCTCCAGATGCCCAGGTTAAACGCTCCTCGTAAGTAGGCTGCAATTTCCGGTGTACTGACTGTATTTTACCCACTGGATCAATGTACACCAGGGAGCAATACAGACTATGTCCTCCGCGATTGCTTGCTCTTTCGATGATGCCCAAATAAATGGCAAGATTGTTTTCTTTTGCCAGCTTGCAAACAGGGACCAATTCACCTTTCTCTATTTGAACTGAATTCCTGATGTAATGAGCATGTAATTCTTTTTGTACCGTAGAATTCCACTCAGCTCCATTGGTTAATGATATCCAGAAGGGGTAACCATGCAACAATCCTTCTCCAAAAACAATCAGTTCGCAACCCTGCTTCCCCGCATCCATTATTGATAAGGTGATCTTTTCTAATGTTTTTTCTTTATCCAACCAAACTGGAGAAATTTGTGCTAGTGCAACTTTTAAGGTGCTTGTTGATGCTGTCATTGGTTTGATTTTTATTGGAAATGTTCAGGCTAAAAAGGATGATAACGCAGAACTATGCGGACTATTGGCTTGTTAAAGATAATTTGGTGGCCTCCATGTACCTGATTGAGTCGTCAATTTGATTGCGGTCTTGTTATCCATTATCTGATTTTTGTAGCTCAAAATAAATAGTAATAAAATGAAGCAAGCAACATTATTAGGAAACAGCACACTCAACATCAACAGAATGGGTCTGGGATGTATGGGAATGTCGGAGTTCTATGGTTCTTTTGATGAGAACGAATCCATAAAAACGCTACACAAAGCCATTGATTTGGGCGTTAATTTTTTTGATACTGCCGATATGTATGGTATGGGCGCCAATGAAAAACTGATTGGCAGAGCATTCAAAGAGAAATGGGACAAGGTTGTATTGGCTACAAAATTCGCGGTTATGAGAGGCCCAAATGGCGAATGGCTTGGGCTGAATGGACAACCAGAATACATCATAAAGGCTTGTGAGCAAAGTCTGTCAAATTTAGGCGTTGAAGTAATTGACCTGTATTATATGCATCGTCAGGCACCAGGTGTCGAAATCGAAGTAATCGTAGGTGCCATGTCTGATTTGGTTAAACAGGGAAAAGTAAAATACATTGGTCTTTCAGAAACGGATGCTGATACAATACGCAGGGCGCATAAAGTACATCCTGTTTCAGCGATTCAGTCTGAATATTCGCTATGGAGTCGAGAACCTGAAGAGGAAGTTTTTGAAGTGTGTAAAGAACTTGGCATCACTTTTGTTGCTTACAGCCCATTGGGTAGAGGTTTTTTAACTGGAGCTTACAAAAGTCGGGATGATTTCGAAGCTGGAGATTTCAGATTGAATAATCCTCGATTTACAGATGAGGCCATAAAAGAAAACATCAAATTTGTCGAGATAATTGACCAACTGGCAAGTGACAAAGGTGTAACAAAAGCACAAATTGCACTGTCCTGGATTTTGAGTCAAAACGATGAAATTACAGCAATACCTGGCACAAGAAAAATCCACCGTTTGGAAGAAAATTTAGGTGCTTATCATGTTGTGCTTACTAAAGCCGATATGGAACTTATTGAGACATCCATGCCTGAAATAACCATTGGAAGTAGGTATTAGTATTCGTCTGGTGCATTGGTCAAATTATTTAGCTAATTGTAAGCATAAGTCCCACGTTTTATTAATGAGTTTTTTGTCCCTTGATTGTGCTGATGAACTGGTTTGTTTGCCGGCTGTAAAAAAATGTCCAGTTGCTTTTTGGTTGTTAGAAACGCCAAAGCCTTTCCAATACCCGAATTTGCTCCTGTTATAAGAATGGTTTTCATTGGCTGTTAAGGTTTATAGAATTTGGTGAGCCAAATAAAGCTTGTCAAATACAAAAGTCTTTGGGCAATGCCTTGATAGTTTTTTACAAGTCCAAATGATGCGGAAAAACCAACTACCAAAATAAAAAAAGCAAAGTGTATCCACTTTTCTGTTTTATCATCCGTATAGAATAATTGTATTAAAATACCGAGTGTAAAAGTTGCTCCTGCAATTTGAGCTAAGGCAGAATGAATTGTCGCCTGTGATGCTGAAAAATGGTCAAAGCTGAAAAATGGTTTTGTGCAAAATATACCTGTCAAGCCAACACACAAACCATAAATTAAAATGGGTGTTGTCCGCGAAGTCAAACCATTGGCTAAAATTCCTGCCGATAATGTCAGTCCAAATGCTAAAAAGCCAAATTGCATTATTAGTTTTCTGTGATAGCCTTGTGAACCCAAGTCGCTAATCGTGTTTTTTGTCCAGTCGTAATTGTTGGTTGAAAATATATGAGCAACCACAATTGCCAACACAAAAAATGTTGTCGAGATGATGTTGTAATTGCTTTTTATGTGGTCCATTTTTCGTTGTCAGTCTTTATGTTAGCGATTGACTATCTATGTAATATAATTTTAAATAATATCTGTCAGCCTAATTATTTTATCACCCGGAAATTCAAAAACAGATATGCCTGATAGATTCAACTCTTGTCCTTTTTTTAGTCCGTTAGGAAAGTCCATTGCTAAAATTGCTTTATACTCAATTTCTATTTCACAACGACTGTCAGCGTGATTAAATGATTTTATTGTCTGAGTTCTTTCAGAAAAATATGCTTTGGCTTGTTCAGCTTGTTGTTTAACTGCTGTCAATCCTACTAATGACATATTTGTCTCACCGTTCTGAATGTTTTCAAAAATTATGTTGTCGTCAAAGTCAGCCACCATATTAACTACGTCAAAACTATTGTAGCTGTCTATATATCGTTTAATAATCATTTCTCTATTTGTCATATTCGTCATTTTAAATTAATTGGTAACTATTTAGCACCTAAACTACTTGACAATCAATAAAGTAAAAAGCATTAGCATTAAACCTAATAAAATCAAGTCAATGATAGTCAATGACTTGTGTTTTTGAAAGATTTTTTGCTTTTGTGATAAGCAATTGATTATCAATAAGATTGGGGTGCTAAATAGTTACATTAATTGTTAGAATATTTATAGTCATGGTTAAGGTTTTCTTCTGTCGAGTTACGGTTGCTGCTAACATGGAAATATGCGTACTTGTCGAGTCTACCTGATAAAGATAAACCAATGGCACTAAATCTCCAAGCATCTGTGATTTTTAGTTTTATAAACCTGATAATGAATGGGTTGGTCGTAGGTATGCCGCTTCTTGACTTCAGCAACAATCCAAAATGCCTGTTCCAATGATTACAACCTACTTTTAGCCCGGCAAAAAATGCCCATAACCAATGCTACTTTTCAATTAAAGTAACCGGCCCCAATAAGCCCGCAGTCTGAATCCTGAACGGTTCATCCCCGCCAGGCCACACCTCTGAAGTCATGTAAGACTGATTCGTTTTGCAGAACCGATCTTTCGGGTCCAGTAGCATATCACCTGTAAGTCGGTTGATCCACAAATTAACAAGCTCTATCTTGAGGTCATTCGTACCGGGCTGAACCAATTGGCTGATGTCTACCTGGTAAGGTTTTTTCCATAAAATACCTGCAGATTTCCCATTTACAAAAACCTCGGCAACATCCCGGAGATCTCCCAGGTTAAGTAGGATTGCTTTTTTGCCCGCTCCATCGCTAACCTTGAAAGAATTGTGATACACTGCCGTTCCGGAGAAGTATTTTATTCCGGTATTTTCGGACGCTGTCCAGGAAATCAATTGGTCGAAAACTACCGATGCTGGAGCACCCCAATTTGGTGGAAAATTGACCTTCCAGGGCCCGGAAATGGGTGTTTCCACAGCCCCTTTTTTTAAGTTGGTAAGGGCAGCCAATTGACTTCGTTTGGTATTGTTGAAAACGACAAAGGTGGAACCGTGGGCAGGCAGTTCGATTTCGAAACTTGTCGTCCGTTTCCCTTGGGTATAAGCTGTAACCCGGGAAATGGCACCTGTTGATGGATCCCATATTTCCGGGTATTTCTCTTTTACCCTGAACTTGCCTATCGTGTTTACGGTCTTTTCACTTTCATTGCTCAAAAAATAAATTTCTCCCATTTCAGTGCTCCGATGGATGTAATCGATTGGAGAAGTTCCGGTAAAACTAAAATCGGGCTCAATGGATTTTTTACTCAAAACCTGATCCGCAGCAAGGCCCCAGATTATCTTCCCTTTCCCATAGGTATGTTCAACAATTTTTTGGCCATCTGCGGCTCCCCACAACTCAGCAGCGAGCCGATTCAGGGTACTGTTTTTCTTTTCCCAATCCTTCAAACCAGGAACCGTTGCTGGGCGTGGCCCGACCACAGTAGCCCCTGCATTTACGAGTTTCATTATTTTTTCCAGCACCTCCATGGTCATCTGTACCTGATCGGGTAGCATCAAGATGGAATAACTCATGCCATCTGGCAAAACCAATCGGCCATCCTTAACCGACATCCTGTTCAGGATGACATCGGTGTTTACCACATCAAAATCATAACCATTGCCTAGCCCTTTGAGGCGGGGTTTTTCAGGAACATCATGAAAAAACGGGAAGAAATTAGGGGTCTGGTCACCATAATAGTAGCAGGCATCGGCCACAAATAACCCTTGTCGCAACAAATAGCTGCACCGCGACAGGTAATCCATAAAGGGTTTAGACTTGGACCACCAGGTTGTACCCGGATTCATATCATACCCAGCATGATAGGTTCGGCCCGGGAGGCCGTCTTCTGGATTGGTACTGGCAAAAGTATGGAAGGTAATGTTGTTGAGGCCTTCACAAAAGGCTCGGTCTACTGCTTTTTTCAATGCAAAGGGCGAATCCTTCCATCTTCTCCAGGTCGTAAAAGACTCGGCATCCACAGTTTTTTTCCCGTAGATGTGAGCAGCACTTGATACCTCTTTGATTAAAAACATGTTGCGGTGCTGTATCCAGAATTCGCCTCTTGGAACGGAGACGGCACCCAGGGCTTTTAACGCGTCAACAGGGCAGGTTTCCCAAACGGGTGGGCCTGGACCGCCGGATTCAGAAACAAGCTCGGCATGGTATTTCTTCAGGAATGCAGTGCCCGTTTGATAATGGCTGTAAATAAGCTGGTCGCTAACGGTTTCCTTAAAATCGTAACGAAAGCGATCCGAACAATTGCTGATGTCCCATCCTGCCAGTACGGGTAAATACCGCTCCAAATCATATCCCCGTCTTTCCTTGAAAATGGAGGGAAATAAGTCAGTCCATGGAGTGCCTTCAGCAAGTTCCATACTGTCGAATTCAAAATAGCCCAGACCGGCTTCGGCAGAATTTTCGGGCGTTACCCCAAGGCGGTCCATAAAATATTGTAGGTGCCTGATGGTCGCATTGGGGTCAAAAAAGTCAATAAAAAGGCCATTCGAATTAGGGGAGGGTACAATCAAGCGCTGGCCATTGTTGGAACAAACAAACCGCAGGATGGTCCATTTACCTTCCGGAACATTCCATTCCAATTTGCCATTCTTAAAAAATGGGGTAAGGCTTTTTATCTGAGCAATAGCACTGATTTTCTTTTTTTCATCATAAGGAACCGCAAGTACCGAAACATCCTTGTAGAAAACAGGCGTGTGCTGGTCTTTCATTGGACAACCTTCGGGAAATTTTGGAAAGGGCAAGTCAATGCTGAGGGCCCGTGGTCCCGCTACCTCCACCGTGGAGCAATAGAGATTCTTGGATGCCCAATCAGGTGTAACCCATGATCCACCAGCATTCCACCCGCTTGAGGCAACAATACCAATGCTCATTTTTAATCTTTTGCCTTCTGCTATCGTATGTTTGATCAGGCGTACAGATTCGTCTCCCAGAAATTCTGCCCCGGCCGGGATAAAAGATGGATTCCTGATGGCCGCCACATCCCAGATTTCAGCCCGGTTCATTCCTTTGGATTTCATGGCTTCCAAATCTCTGGTGATCGAAGTAGTGCTCATGTTGCCATTCAACCAGCACCAGAAAGCTCCTGGCCGATAGGACGAGGGGGGATTTACAAATTCAGCGGATAGCTGTTGCGAAATTTCTACAGGTTTGAATGAGCCATTTTCTGGCAAGCTGGAAATGGAGAAGCCAATTGTAAGTATGCCCAAAAAGATAAGGTATTTCATATGTAGATGTTTACTTTCCCTGCGGGATCAGTCCTATGATACGCTCCATATTTAAGACCAACAGGGTTGGCAACTAAGTTAACATGTAAAAGTTTAGCACCCTACCTTCGGTGGAGTATTTTTTTAAATATAGCCACAAATGGCACAAATTTTCACAAATTAAGACACGAACTTTGTTCGTTAAGGAACGGTAATGTCATTCCCAAAATGATATGAGAAATGTAGTGCGTTAAAGTCATTTGAGTGCATGACAAAATCGGGGCAATCCCCAGATTTTGTCATGCACTCAAATCATTTGCTGTCAATTTTAAGTTTTCCAACATATGGTAACACATCACCTCCGATATATAAATATCCATTGTACTCTTTTGCAGCACCTGCTTCTGGTAACAAAATGCCCTTGGTGTCAAATAGGGTTTCTATAATTTTTCCATCAATTGAAATGTGTTGGATCATTCCAAATTTATCCGCTTTGGGCTGTAAGAAATTGGGCAGGCCATAAACAAACTTTTTCATGCCAACTTTTGAGTGTATTTTGTCCAACGCTTCATTTCGTTTGGTTGTAAAACCAAGCCAATAAGTGCCATCATTTCTAACTGAAATGCCATTGGGGAAGCCTTGTAGGTTATCTAGAAAGATTTCTGTTTGGCCTTTTTTCTCTCCTTTAAGCCAATATTTTAATACTCTATATTTTGTGGTTTCAGCCATCAATACATAACTTTCATCTTTTGATAGCACTACACCATTGCCAAAATAAGTGCCATTTATTAAAGTTTCTAATGATCTATTTTCTGGGTTATAGCAGTACAATGCACCGCGAGGTTTCATTTCCAAGATTAGTTTTCTGCCATATTTGATATTGTATGCTGAAATTTCAGAAGTATTGGTAAAGTACATTTTTCCATCAGAGGCAATATCTAAGCCATTTGGAATAAAAAAACGATTTCCTTTTTCGTCTTTATCTACCAAAATGCTTACTTTTTTATCCGGGCTTATGCTTATCAAACCTTGCTTGTGGCTTAATGCAATCAAGTTATTGTTTTTATCGAAATGTAAGCCTGCAACCCAAGACCCAGCATTATAAAATTCTTCAATTTGGTTATTTACACTTATCTTAAGAATGCGGCCATCGCTAAAATCTTCATTGTGCACCCCACAGTATAGATTGCCTAAACTGTCAAAAACGATATCTTCTGGGCCTAACCAACCATTCAAATGAATTCTAGTGGTTTGGGTTAGTTTTTCATTTAAAGCGGTTTCCCCTTCAAATGGGAGGACTTTGCTTGGCTGCCAAGCTACTGGGTGAATGGCACAAGAATTAAGTGATAACATACTGCACAAGGCAGTTAAAGCCAAAAGAGACAATACTAACTTTTTCACTTTGAAACACTTTTGAACTATACAATGCAAAATTGCAAGCACAAAATTGCGATGCACAAAACGGAAAAGCATTTACATAGGTAAAAAAAAGAAGGCAGCTCACTTTTTAGTGGCAAATTGATGTCGGATTCGGCTTAATTGGGTAGCTGTAACACCCAAATAGGATGCAATATGGTATTGAGGAATATGTTGCTCCAAAGTAGGGAACTCCTTTTGAAAAATTATGTATCGTTGGGAAGCGTCTAAAAGCACAATCTCTATTTCTTTTTTCTCTTTTTCAATAAAATAATATTCTGCTATTTTTCTGGTTAGTCGTTCAAGGTCTTGATGTGTGTCAAACAACGAAACTAAGTCAGCATAATTACAAGTGTATACCACACAATCGGTAAGAGCTTGTTGAGCTACCAAATTAGGTTTAGCGGTCAGTAAAGAGGAATAAGCTCCAATGATAGATTGTCCAACAAAAAGCTGTTTGTTGTATTCTTTTCCTTCATTGTTCATAAAATATGCTCTTACGACACCTGTTTCCAGAAAGCCTATTTTGCGAGCAACTTCGTTTTCTTTTGCGAAGAATTGATTTTTTAATAAGGCTTCTTGTCTAAACATTGGTAATATCCTGTCCCAAGTTTGGTCTGTCAGCAATGATATGTTATTGAAGTATGATTTCATTTTGAGCATAAGGGCTGTATTAATATGACGCACAACGCGCTGCGGCTTGGTGAAGTTCTGAAAAAGAATCAAGCGAAGTGAGGACTTTATTTCGTTCCCGTTCCTAAGACATCATTTTACCCATCGCTTTAATTTGTTCAGGGCCAACGCCACAGCAACCTCCAATCATATCAGCGCCCAAATCCATCCATTCTTTCACCATGAATTCACAGGAAGGCAGATCTGAAAGACCCGACCAGGTTTTACTTTCCGCATGGTAAACGGCTCCTGAATTGGGATACACCACGATCTTTTTATGCCCTGATTTCGTTTTGATGGATCGAATCAATGGGGAAATAAATTCCGGGGAAGTACAGTTCACCCCAATGGCAAATACAGTCGGGTGATCGGCAAAATAAGCAGCACATTGCTCAATGGGGGTTCCATCACTGATGTGTTGGCCATCCTTACAGGAAAAGGATACCCAGGCGGGCTTTTGTACATTTTTTAAAATTTCGGATAGCACCTTAGCTTCCTGGATGCCAGGAATGGTTTCACAAGCAAGCAGATCTGCCGTCGAATGATCGAGCAAATTGATTCTTGGTTGGTGAAAGTCGGTTAAGTCCTGATCAGAGATGACGTAATCCCCCCGATATTCAGAGCCATCGGCCAGATAGGCGCCGTAAGGACCAATGCTGGCCGCAATCAAAGGTTTTGATGCCTGTGGGTTTAATGACAGGAAACGGCTTCTCGCTTCCTCTGCCAATTGAACTGATTTAAGCATCAATCCTTTGGCCGAATCTTCGTCATAACCGATCGCCATAAACCCAGGCAGGGTAGCCTGATAACTGGAAGTAATGATGCATTCCGCACCAGATTCAAGATAAGCGAGATGCGCAAGAATGATTGCTTCGGGATTGGATTCCAGCAATTTCGCACTCCATAATTTTTGATTGAGATCGCAGCCTTGCCTTTCCAGTTCATTGGAGAGGCCGCCGTCTAGGAGGAGTGGGTAGGTGATGGTCATTTTTTAATCGAAGTTAAGAAAACCGGGCTTTTTTGTCCAGCCAGAATCATAGCTTGGTCTGGTAATTTACTGATGCTTGTTTATCAAACCACATTTGCACGAAACACAATACACATCTTTACAGTATTTATCTTGTTGTAATATTTTCTCCCATGCAGCAATTACCCCAGAATAAACTCTTGGCAAAAAGGTCTGCAATTGTCCTGCTATTTTTTCAATAAACGGCTTTCCTGAAGATTTAAAGTCACTTTTAAGGTGCCACTTAGTTTGATTTCCCTCACCGTTTTGGTAATGCCGCTCAAGGCAAAACCTTGTAATTACTCGTTTTTATTTTTCAGTTCTATAAGTTCATTTTTCAAATCCACAATTGCTTTCCAATTTTCACCTACTTCGTCTGCCCACCAGTTGAAAGTTATTTTATTCCACAAACTATAAATTGAAAGCTCAAAAAACGTTCCATCTGCACCAAACGATGGTTTTGGTTGAATTGAAAGGTCGATATTCTTCAGTAGTTTCAGTAATTTAATTTTAATATCTTCGTTTTGTTTAACTTTAATGTCGAAGTATTCTAAAAATAATTCTCCATTTTGTTGCTCTATAACTCTTATCCATTCGGGTGACCCCCAGCTTGGTGTAATTTCTAATTGTATGCAAAATATAGCTGTTTCATCTTTTTTAAATGTAGGTTTGGGTTCATTCATCCAGTCCATTTTAGGATATTTTTTATTCAGTTAATTTCAAATTTTCTTTGTCAGAGCACTTTGTTCAAGATGGCTGCTATCACGGAAATATACGCACTTTCCACGCCCACCTAATAAAGATAAACCAATAGCACTAAATCTCCAAGTATCTGTGATTTTTAGTTTTATAAGTCTGATAATGAATGTATTGATTAAAAATTAACCTCCCCTCTCACACAAACAAATCATCAATTAACAACTGATTGGTGACCGCCATCAAATAATGCTCATTCTTTTTTACACCAAAAACGCTGAGCATGGTGATGAAGACATTTTTCTTTGAGCGGGTCTGCTCCTTAAAAACGGCTGCTTTGTCCAATATCTGCCGGGCGTAGGCTTCCGATACTTCATATTCTGTGTTGTGAAATTTCACCTCTAAAACATTCACACAATTATCGGCGCGATCGATGATCAGATCTATTTGTAAGCCTTGCTGCCCATCCTTGCCTTTCGAAACGTAGGAATAAGCATTGGTGATGACGCCGCTGATGCCCAATGCTTTTTTTAGCTGATCGATATGCTTGAAACACAGATTCTCAAAGGCATAACCCGACCAAATTTTGAATCCTGGGCTTTCTGTAATTTGAGCCCAACTGCTTTTGGCTTTGCCATCTTTGATGAATTTGAAATAGAACAGAGAGTATTCGTCGATCAAGCGATACAAGCAGTTTTCTTTCTTCTTGTTGATCGGGTAAATCGGCATGATAAAGCCACATTGTGTCAATTCTTCCAAAACCGTCGTCAATCCACCTCCGCCTTTTAGGCCAGCTATTTCGATGATTTCATTACGGGTCAGGCCTTTATTTTTGGTTGAAAGAGCTTCCACTATTTTCTCGTGAAATGTATTGTTTTTAAACAGCGCGGCGTATAAATTTTGAAATTCATTTTTCAAAATCGCCTGTTTGTGATAAAACAATTGGTCAAGTATTTGCGCCACACTATCTCCCGCTTTGATGTCTTTCAAGTAAAAAGGCACGCCACCTACGCACATGTAAATTTGGGCAATGTCCTTCAAGCTCAATTTGACGTTTTTGAGCTCAAAAAAGGCTTTGGTCTCGCCCAAAGTAAAAGGCATCAGTTGTATACGGTGGGTCAATCGATTGTGTAAACCGCCTCTGCTATTGATGACCTTGTCAATGATCCAGGAAGCCGCCGAGCCACAAATCACTAAAATGATATCGCTGCGTTTGGTGCAGTATTGGTTCCAAAAATTGTCCAATGCGGCTAAAAAACCCGAGCGCAGTGTTTCGAACCAAGGGATTTCATCTAGAAATATTACTTTTTTCGTGCCTTGCTTTTGGGTGTTCAAATAAGCACGCAGTTGGAAAAAAGCCTCTAGCCAGGTTTTTGGGGGTAGTGGAGGCTGTGATTGCGGGTTTATTTCATTCAGGGAGCGCCAAAAATTTTCTAATTGTTGTTCCATACTTTCTGCAAGTACACCACTGCACTCGAACACCATCTCGTTTTCATAGACTTGCCGTACCAGATACGTCTTACCTATCCTCCTTCTGCCATAAACTGCGACAAAGGAGGATTCATCTTTTTCGATCAGGCTTTGTAACAGTGCGATTTCCTCTTGTCTGCCTGCGATTTTCATTGGTTCATTGGGTATTATTTTGCCAAATTCAGATGAATAATGCTAGATTTGGCAAGTTTCAATTTTATAGCCTGCCAAATCTAAGTTATTTTCATTAATTTGGCAAGATATAAAATTGAAATCTGCCAAATCTTGGCTAAAATCTTGGCTGTATTTTTGAAATGGTCATACCAATTGATTTTGTCGGTTTGTCCATATCCTTAATGGCAAAGTCAATGGCTTCTTGTATCAACGCTTCTACTTTTTGGTTTCTGTAATCACTTGTATTCTTTACGTCAATGTGCCTAATTAAATTTCCTGTCCCTGTTAAGAGTTTATTTGGGTCTTTCAAAAGTGTCCCTTTGTTAAAGCCTAAGTTTAGGTGGTTTGTATAAATTGGCAACATGCAAAAAGCATCAGATAGCTTGTCGGAGATTGAAAAAACGGCTGTTAAGGCGTGGGTATGATATACGAGCTCGTTACTGTCTGGATACAGTTCCAAAATGTATTCTCTTAAATCCTTAAACAAGTCAATTACTTCTTGCTCTTTAAAGTCCAAGAAGAATTGAAAGTCTGGATGAATTGGTCGTGAAGTTTTCATATTGCTGTATTTTCATATTATATTGACAACGAATGGATTAAACCCAGCAGAAGTACCCTACACCATATTGCGCTGAAAACCCATAATAGATAAGTTGTTATCCTCCACCGGAATCACTCCCATCGATTCAGTTTACCCTGCCTTCATTCTTGGCATTGCATACCGAATGAAGGCAGGGTTGTTAGGGGTTGTTTTTTGTCGTCATTATTTTGATCGATATAATGCAATTCTGTTTCCTTCAGTGTCTTCAAATTCTGCAACAAATCCTATTCCATTGTCTGTTTTCGGGTATAGAATTTGTCCACCATTTGAAGTTACTAATTTCAATGTTTCATCAATGTTTTCTGTCTTGAAGGATATCACTACTCCGTCCTTAGTCGGTTTATAAATTTCTCCTTTTGCCTAGGGGTCGTCTTTTTATTAATATTCTGAACTGGTTCAATATTTAACTTCAAAATCCAGTTGTCTTCCTTCATTAAAAGCCTTTTTGTCCATAGTTGAACCAACTCCAACTCCGATTGCCATGCCTATCGGGAAACCAATTCCTAACATTCCCAAATTTCCAATACTTACACCAAATGCAACACCCACAGGTATTCCAAATGCAGACATACCTAAAATCATCCATAGTTTTCTATAATAATTTTTTGGTACGATTTTATGTTTTTTCTCAACCAATTTTATAACTCTATTTTCTTTTTCTTTTGTCGCTTTCGCAAAATATTTATCAATATCAGTAATGGAATTTAATTGTTCGATTTCTTGGTTTATTAAATCAACTGTTTCAGTTGGCAATTCTTTCATTTCCAAGGCATGTAAAAGTTTGGCAAGTTGTTGATAAGCATTAGATACTTTTAAGTTTTCTGAAATGTTCTGTCTTTCGATTAGTTTTTTCATATTTGATTTTTATTTTAAGCTACCCGCCCAACGCGCTGCGGCTTTGCGAAGTTCCGAAAAAAAATGGAGCGAAGCGAGGATTTTTTCGGAATTATGCAAAACCGCAGTTGTATGAAGGTCGACTAATTAATAACGAGGAAATCTGCCAATGAGGAAATATCGATGGCACAATGACCACCGTACAATGGGTGCCAATGCGTTTTTACTCCTTTTGAATTAGCAATGTTAGCAAGTGCTTCAGTACCTTCATAATTTCCATATTTATCATATAAGCCACAAGATAGGTACAACTCCGGATAATGAATATTGGCGCTCTTGATTAAATGAATAGGAGAAATTTCTTTCCATTCTTCCTCATTTGAGGCATAAGTTCTTGCTATTTTGTATATTCCTAATGCTATTTTGGGATCTGCACCAGTTCGTTTTATTGCTGCTTTTATTTCATTGAAATCTGAAAATGGAGAATCCAAATACACACCAGGGCAAAGTGAAGCCACTCTTGAAAACAATTCAGGGTGACTAAGTCCTAAGATTAAAACATTTAGACCACCCATGGATTCACCTAGTAAAATTCTATTTTTTGGTTTCCCTATTTTGGACTCAATTAGCGGCAAATTAGACACAAAGTCATCCATTAAACCACTTTCAACTTTAGAATTCTTTGGTTTCAATAGCCATTCAGGTCCATAGGAAACCAGCACAACAGTAGGTGGCTTTATATTCGATTTTTGCCAATATGACTGAATCAATGATGTATAGTATGTGTCATCATTCCAGATGGTATGATCTAAGTTTCTTCCATGAAAATGGTAAATGATATCTTGATTAACACCGGTGCTTGCGCTGTATATTGCAAAACTCAACTTTCCTTTTGTAAAATTTACTGATTTTGACGGTATAAAACTTACTCTTTGAACTCCATAAGGCCTGGTTAATTTTCCCCAAATCAAATAAAGACTCAATAAAAGGATTAGGAAACCACAAAAGACAATTATTTTTTTGATAGAAATGTTTATTGATTTCATAATCAGTTCATTGTTATGTTTTTACGATAATAGCAGCAAACCCGATGTTAGTGGCTGCCTTTATTGTCTTTTCGTGCAAATGCTAATGTTTCAAACCACGCTTTTTTAGGTCTACTTTTTGGATAACCGTTTTCAGTGCGAAACTTTTTTCGTTCTTCGGTAAAGTCCCACCACGTTTTTTTCGTGTCATTTGTGTTTGCAAAATTCACGACTAATCTAAATTGGTCTTCAACGCAAGGGTCAATCCAATATCCTTTTTTCTGTTCGTATTCGTCTGTGAGTTTAGCACCGTCTTTGTGCTTTAGTTCGGTGAGTGAATAATAACCTAAGAACACAAGGTCTTCGGCAAACTTTATCCCGACTGACGGAACGGTTTGAAATTCTGCCAACGCATAAATTTCTTTTGCTCGTTCAGTTGTAGCGTTTAACAACACTTCCAATTCGTCAGTTGCGAAGTCAAGAATGTTAGCAATTTTGATTTTATTCTTTCTCAAATTTGCTTTTTCAATGTCCGTCAGCGGAAGTTTTATGTTGGTTTTATTTTTCATCTTCGGCAAAAGTCAGCAAATAACCGTTATTGTCTTCTATTGAAAATTCTGTCGCACCGTAAAATGTTTTTTCAAGTCCTTTAATACGGAAATATGCGTACGCTTCGTAAAGATAAATCAGGAGCATTAAACCTCCAAGCACCCACAATTCTTAATTTTATCAATTTGATAATGAATAGATTGAATCCTGAGCGGATACGAAAACAATACAAAATACGCATTTACCTAAACCCCAATCTCCACTCCAAACCTAGCCTGAATTTCCTGCCTCAACGCTGCCACATCCAGCAGTTCCTTGTAACGCTCCAAACGGTAGAGTTCATTGAGCAGGGTGTCAATGATGATTGCTTTGGTATCCTCGGAGGCAAGTATTTCAGCATAGGGCAATACGAGCCTAAAAAAAATACCATCTTTAGTTTTGCGCACCAGTGTTTTAATTTCTTCATCGCGGGCTACTAAAGAAATGTAAAGATTGATGGGACTCAGGTCTCCGAGTAAGTCCATTAGCCAGACTGGATCAACTTTTGGGTAGGATTTTTCGTCTACATTGCCGTTCGCTAGAATCATTTTGTACTTTTTTGAGCAATTTAGACTTAAACACCACCTACTTCTTCATCGATAACTACAAATTCATCAATCTTCTTTTGCATATCTGTTAAACTGAGTTGTTGAAGCAACCATGCTTCGATCAGAAGTAGGCTAATTTGTTCGGCTTCGTTGGTCAGCACCAAATCAATGACCAATTCCTCCACACGATCCTCACGTTCAGGCATTACGGCTTGATCCAGCCAGGCTTTAATGTCTACCTCCGCAACTGCCTCGGAGGGGTCGACCTGGATGATGCGTAAAGCGCGGTCTGCTGCGGGTACATAAGCGGTAAACATCGGATTGCCGTCCATTCTTTTTTCATTCAAGAAAGGGCGAAAAGTGTACTGCTTGGCGCTGAGCAATTGCTCAAATAAGCGCTGCCAGCGAGCCTTAGCCAAGCGGTATACCCGATGGTCTTCTAGAAATGTGGCATAAAGTACTTGTCCCATATTTACCCGATTAAATACCAAATAATGCAAAGCAACAAAAAAATGCCAAAGGCAGTTCCACTCTTAACTTCGATGTCTACTCGTTCATGTGCTTACCCCAATGTCAATGCCAATTGGTTGCTTTTGGGGAGAAGGCGAGATGTTGTTCAACAACAATGAGGTCAGAGAACCCGATGAAAGAAAATGATCAACTTCTGATTTGCGGAATCGAATCGATCGGGTTGAGGGGTTTTTGAAAGGGAAATTTGAGGATTTTGAGTAGGTGGCTTGGGTGCTGTTTGGAGTGTTGTGTTGGGTGGGGGTGAAAATGATCGCTAACGGCCAGAGTATTTGCGAAGGCAGGGAAATTGAAGCTCTTAAGCTGGGTAAATTTACAAAAGTTCAATAGAAACACAAAAAGCCGAAGTTTGCACTTCAGCCCTGCTTTTAAATCTTGTTATGTACAGCCCTTTTCAATTCATTATACCCCTCTCGTGATTTCTGATGCTTCAATAACTACGGGAATTGATACTATATTCAAGTCTTTAAGAAATGGCAATTGTGCCACTTCAGCAATCATTGAAGAGTTCATGAAATTATCCATGTCTTCCTTAGCTGGACTTTATCCCTTTAGAAAAGAAAAGAACTGGGTGAAAAAGCATTATTTTGAAGGTTCTCAAGCTATCAAGATATATGCAATTACCACCCGAGTTCCAGGACTCAATATCCGTTTTTT
>Ga0247831_1003131_pt1 | contig 24959 bp, 23 predicted proteins | sample LaCruzMarch2015__9_FD_192406 | JGI IMG/M metagenome (GOLD analysis project Ga0247831, IMG submission 192406) | Freshwater microbial communities from meromictic Lake La Cruz, Castile-La Mancha, Spain - LaCruzMarch2015_1m | ecosystem: Environmental > Aquatic > Freshwater > Lake | place: Spain...
AGTGGGTCGATCTATTGCTCGTTGAGGGTATTCCGGCAGGACCAATTAATACCTATCCAGAGGCATTTGAGAGCGAGCATGGCAAGCACCGCCAAATGCGCATGGAAATCGATCACCCGATTGAAGGAAAGGTTCCGAACATTGGTTTTGCAGTGAAGTTATCTGGCACACCGCAACAAGTGCGGATGCATCCCCCATTATTAGGCGAGCACACTGAATCGGTCCTCGCGGAAATTGGCATTCGTGGTGACGCATTAAAAGCTTTTGAATCTGGTGGCGCTTTTCTGCCTTAATTGAATAACAGCACAGGAACTCTACTTGAATACTTTAATCGATCGTATTGACCACATTGTTTTAACCGTCACCGACATTGAAGTGACCACGCAGTTTTATGAAAAAGCCTTTGGCTTTGAGCGTGAGTTTTTTAGAGGACCTGAAGGTCAACCTCGCCACGCTTTATTGTTTGGTCAATTGAAAATCAATTTACAAGATCGCGATACGGAAACGCCGACGAAGGCCCGCATTCCGACGATTGGTTCGGGTGACTTTTGCTTAATAGCTTCTGTACCACTAGATGACTTTATCAAGCACCTCGAAGCACACCAAATCCCAATCGATGTGGGTCCGGTATCGCGCAGAGGCGCTTTGGGTCCAATACGCTCAGTCTACCTTCGCGATCCTGACGGTAATTTAGTTGAAGTGGCCGAGTACGTTTAGCGATGACGCCTCAAACACAACCACCTAAAGGCAGTGGAGTTGGCTTTGTTATAGTGCAAGCCATCTTATTGGGGCTACTTTTCTTTGGCCCGGTTCGTCTCAATGCGGGCGAGGTTTGCGGTATTCAAAATGTGCTGCTTCAATGGTTTGGCTATGCTGTTTTTGTTATTGGCAGCAGCATTGCAATCATTGCAGCATTTCATTTGGGCAAAAATCTCACGCCACTACCCAAGCCAAAAGACAATGCCGAGTTCGTGCAAACTGGCTTATACCGCTGGGTGCGCCACCCGATTTATTTCGGGGTGATTGTCTTGTGCCTTGGTTGGGGATTGATTCAGCAATCGACCTTAGTTTGGCTGTATGTACTGATTATTGCTATCTTCTTTGACATCAAATCACGCAAAGAAGAGCTGTGGTTGGTCGAACGGTTTTCTGCCTATCCCGATTATCAAGGGCGAGTGCGTAAGCTAATCCCTTGGGTTTATTAAAGTAAATCTAAGGCGATAGGTCGCATCTTCAATTTGAGCTGGGCGGGCCAAAAATTTCAATAAATTTTGCACTGCGCAATTCATTTGTTACAGAAAAATCGCGTTCGGCGCGGCGCTAATTTGACGGTAGCTCTCAATTTCCAAGATTTGAGGGTATTTACCTATTAGTAAATGAAAAAATAAACCATAGTATAAATTTATCAATTGATTAATTTTTGGTATTTGTACCCAATAGAGTACGGAGATGTGGAATGAAATCCTCCTCGTTTGCTTACGAGCGTCCCACCGACATCCAGGAAGCTTTGGCTACTAAAGGTCGCTGGGGATTATCTGCTAAGTATTTAGCGGGTGGGCAGAGTCTAATTCCCGCAATGAACATGCGATTTAATTCGTCTACGTGCTTAATTGATCTCAATGGAATTAAATCATTGAGGGGCATTCGGGAGGATGGTGGCGAGCTTGTTATTGGAGCGCTAACGCGCCATGAGGAAGTCGCCAGCTCTGATTTGGTTCAAAAAAAGCTGCCCATCTTAGTTCAGGCTAGTCGCTATTTAGCGCATGTAGCGATTCGAAATCGCGGAACTTTTGGGGGCAGCGTTGCTCTCGCGCATCCAGATGCAGAGTGGCCGGCTGCCTGCCTACTTTTAAATGCACGTATGCGTATAGTTGGTCCTAATGGCGCACGCGAAGTTTCCGCCACTGATTTTTTCCAAGGCTTATACGCAACCGCACTCCAAGAAGATGATCTTTTGGAATCGATCGCAATACCCGTGCAGTCCCCCAACGAACGCTCCTGTGTGCTTGAGCTAGCCAGGCGACATGGCGACTTCGCTACTGCTGCAGTAATGGCCAGAGCTCAAGTAGAGAACGGCTCCCTAAAACACTTTGCGATAGTCTTTTTTGCTGTCGGTGATTTACCACTCTGCGATAAAGAGTTGGATAAAAGCATTCAAGAAATTATTGATGGGGGTGACTTATCGCGAATCCCTGATATTGTAAAAAATTCTTTGATGAAACAAAATCTCCGAGCAGATTTATATTCGGATCAAAAAACCAAGCTTCATCTTTGTGGCGTTTTAGCTCGACGTGCAGTTGAGAAATTGATTGAGATTTAAAAGGAGATTTCTTTGTCAAATATAAATGTTCGTTTTCGCCTTAATGCTCAAGAAGTAGAGGCACAAACTGACCCAAGAATGCACGTCATTGATTTTTTGCGGAAAAATTTTGAGTTATCAAGTCCCCGTGTTGGTTGCGAACACGGAGTATGTGGCGCTTGCACTTTGCGTGTTGATGGCGATATTGTTCGGGGCTGTCTTATGCTAGCAGTCCAGCTCGAGGGTTCATCGGTTGAGACTATGGAAGGTCTGAATATTTCTGGTGAAATTTCAGATCTTCAGCAAGCCTTTCATGAACGAAATGCTACGCAATGTGGGTTTTGTACGGCAGGAATGCTGATGGCAAGTCAAGATTGGCTTTCTAAAGCTAAAACGTGTAGTCGCTCTGCAATCCGTGAGCATTTATCTGGAAATTATTGTCGCTGTACAGGATATGAGGCGATTGTTGATGCTGTTTATAAAGTAGCGATCGCTCGCGGCATTTCATCCGTCAAGGAGGATGTATGAACGCCCCCATCAAAGCTCTAGAGCAAAAATCGATTGAACAGCGGCCTTGGATCGGAGCCTCGGTGCCAAGACCGAACGCGAGGCGCCTGGTTGAAGGTGCGGCTGTATATATTGATGATATTCGTTTGCCAAAGATGCTGCATATCTGTTTTGTGCGCTCTCAATATGCACACGCTCTCATTAAGTCAATAGATACTCAGACCGCAAGTAAATCAAAAGGTGTGGTTGCTATCTACATTGGTGCAGATCTTCTGAAGCGTGTGCAACCCATGGTTGCAACTCTAGCTCACTTTAAAGGAATGAAGGCAGCAGCCCAGTATTGCCTGGCAGTTGATCGTGTTTGTTGGCAAGGCGAGCCCATGGTGGCGATCGTTGCTAATTCTCGACATGAAGCTGAGGATGCAGCTCAATTAGTGATTGTTGATTACGAAGAGCTGCCGGTAGTTACGGATATGGAGACTGCGCTTGACGAAAATGCGTATGTGATACACCCAGAGCTTGGAACTAACCTATGCTTTGAACGAGTTGTTACAACCGATACATATGATGATGTTAGTGCGAAGGCTGACTTTATTGTGGAAAGAACCTTTCGGTTTCCCCGCCACACCGGAGTTTGTCTTGAGGGTCGATCTGTCATTGGTGACTTTAGTGCCCCAGATGGACGCTTGACTGTGTATATCTCCCATCAAGCACCGCATATGATTCAGGACTGTTACGCACGTCTTTTGGGCTTAACGGAGAGCGCTGTCAGAGTAATTTGCCGTGATGTTGGCGGCTCCTACGGCATCAAGACGCACGTTTATGGTGATGAGCTAGCAACTTGTGCAATCTCAATGGATTTGGGTAGGCCAGTTAAATTCGTAGCGGATCGCGCAGAATCGTTTGTTAGCGATATTCACTCACGTGATCATCGCGTTCTAATGCGTATGGCAGTTAATAAGGATGGCGCCATTAAAGGCATTTCTTTCGATGATCGTCTTGCGATTGGGCCTTATTCCGTCTACCCCAGAACAAGCGTGGTTGAGGGTAACCAAATTGTGAACATTACTGGGCAGTGGTACCAGCATGAGTCTTATCACGCAAACATGACTAACGTCTATACAAACATGGCAGTTTATTCAAATTACCGTGCTGTTGGCCATCCCGTGGCAGTTGGTATTACAGAAGGTATTGTTGATGTGGCCGCAAGAACAATTGGCATGGATCCAATTGAATTCCGTCGTAAAAATTTGTTGCGCGATAACAATTTTCCATGCGTTACGCCATCTGGAATGAAGTTTGAAGGCATGTCACACGAAAAATGCTTAGACAAGATTATAAGCTTGATGGATTTAGAAAAACTTCGTAAAGAGCAGATTGAGTTACGAAAGAAGAATATTTATCGCGGCATTGGCGTGATTAGCATGATCGAGATAACCAATCCTTCAGCTATGTTCTACGGAGTCGGGGGCGCTCGCATCTCAGCCCAGGATGGTTGCACTATCCGCATGGAGCCCAGTGGAAGTATTGTTGTATTAAATGGGACCGGCGAACAAGGACAGGGAACAGAAACTGTGTTTGCTCAAATTGCAGCAGATGCCGTAGGAGTCCATATGTCTAATGTTAAGGTCGTTGGCGGCGATACGGACGCAACCCCATATGGTGGGGGTACATGGGCATCTCGCGCTGCCGGGGTTGGAGGCGAGGCGACATTACAAGCTGGTCTAGCCTTGCGTGAAAATATACTAAAACTCGCTGCTGTCGTTCTTGAGACTAAGGCAGAGCTGCTTGATATTCGGAATGGAAGTGTATTTGACCGTTTAACTGGACAAGATCGAACGACTTTGGCTGATTTGGGCCGGATCGCTTACTTTCGACCTGACACATTGGGAGCCTTTCAAGCTGAATTGTGCGTAACGCGTCATTTTGTTCCCAAAGATTACCCATTCACATTTACCAATGGCTCCATTGCTTGCCATTTGGAGGTCGATGTTGAAACGGGTTTTATTAAGTTACTCAAGTTTTGGGTAGTTGAGGATTGCGGCACTATCTTGAATGAGCAGTTAGTCGATGAGCAGATCCGAGGCGCCTTAGTGCAGGGGATTGGACCTACGCTTTATGAGCAATGTTTATATGATGAGCGCGGGCAAATGCTGAACGGTAATATGGCCGATTACATCGTCCCATTTCCCGCTGAAATGCCAGACATCGTTATTGGCCATGTTTGCACACCTACAAAAAGCTCTCAATTAGGCGCAAAGGGAGCGGGAGAGGCTGGAACAGCCGGGGCTCCGGCAGCAATCTTAAACGCACTCAACGATGCGCTTACCCCGTTTAATGTTGAGTTATTTGATATGCCGTTTACGCCAGAAAAGGTTTTACGCTCGCTGGGGCGGATTTAAAGCCAGCAAAACAATCTCAAGGAGGCAATACATATGGAAAATGTAAATCGTAGAAAAGTTCTCAAAGGGATGGCAGCAATCCCATTAACAATTGCTGGGCTGCCCAGTTTTGCACAAACCAACTTATCCCTTCATCTTGGCTCTGGACAGCCAACTTCTTTTGCGTGGGTAGGATTAATTTCCACGGTATTTAAAGAGGAGATTATTCGTCGTTCGGCTGGAAAATACAATATTCGCTTTCAGGAATCTTATGGTGGTCAGCTTTATAAAAACAACGCCACGCTTTCTTCCGTTGCAGAGGGCATTGTAGATATCGGCTGGGTATTTTCTCCGTTAGAAGGTTCACGTCTCCCATTAAATACAGTTTATGGCAGCACCCCATTTTGCACAGAATCATTACCAATCATGCTGAACGTAATGAATCAATTGCATGCCCAGCACCCTGTAATGCGCGCTGAGTGGGAAAAAAATAATCTAGTATTTTTAGGTGCAAATGGATTGGATAATTACAACCTGTATACAAAAACACCAATAAATTCGATGGCAGATTTACGTGGTAAGCGACTTGGTGCGCCAGGTGTTTTGGGCAACTGGATCAGAAACACGGGTGCAACTGCAGTCGATGGCAATCTATCGACCTACTACACCGATGCTCAGACGGGTGTTATTGACGGGTGCGTATCGATCGCGACGGGTATTTTGCCCGCTAAGATCTATGAGGTTCTGCCCTACATCACCATGGTCAATTTAGGCGCTGGTTATTTGGGGGCTCTTGCCATCAATAAAGACCGTTATCAGCGTTTGCCGGCCGATCTTCAGCAGATCTTGTATGACTCGGGTCAAGAATACTCACGCCAGCTTGGTTTAGAAGTAATGCGTCGCTATGGAACTGCTTTTGGCGATATGGTGAAAGCAGGAGCGCAGCAAAATCCCAAGGTTCAAATCAGTAATTTCCCAGATGCTGAGCGACAAAAGTGGATTCAAGGGCTTCCGAACTTATCGGCTGAATGGGTTAAGACAAACGAGGCTCGCGGCCTTCCTGCAAGACAAATTATGACAAGCTATATGGATCTGATGAGAAAAAATGGTGCAAAGCCAGCTCGCGCTTGGGATAAAGAACTTGGATAAGATGATGAAAACCAGTTCTTTTCTAGATCGTGAGTATGAATAGTTTATTGCCCGAAAGTAGACAGAAAATCTCCACACCCAACCAAATTTTTGGTTGGGTTGTGGAGTCAATGAATGCTGCCGGATCCCTGTTGATCCTCTTAATGGCGTTAATAATTTGTATCGATGTTGCTCACAGAAATATTGTCGGCGAAGCAATTCCTGGAATAACAGAAGTTTTGTCATTTAGTGTTGTGATGATTGTTTTTTTACAGGCTACCAGCGCACTTCGATCCGGGAGATTTGTAAGGGCTGATATGTTAATTAACCCCTTAATTTCTTGGAAACCTCGAATTGGTTATAGCTTATTAATGCTTTTTGATCTTCTCGGCGCTGTGGTTATGTTGATAATTTTTTATGGTTCTTTGCCATTGATGATGAGGGCCTGGAGCCAAGGATTATTTTTTGGAATACCAGGCGTATTTACTGCCCCTGAGTGGCCTATTCGAGTTGCTGTTGTCACTGGCTGCTTTATGCTTGCAATTCAATTTTTGATAGATGCTTACAGGGAATTTAAGCTGGCATGTTCGCGGGGTAATGAATCATGAGTGGCGTTGAAATAGGCTTTATTGGTATTGCTTTAATGTTAGCTGCAGTTTGTATGGGGGTGCATATTGGTATAGCTTTAATTGCAACCTCAATGATCTGCGTAACTATGCTTGCCAATCCAACGCTTGCCATGCGTATGGCGACGGCGGCTGCAAATGACTCAATTAGAGATCATTTATTTAGTGTTGTCCCTTTGTTCGTGCTCATGGGGATACTTGTTTCAGTATCCAATATTGGTAGAGATACGTTTGATGTGATGCAAGCCTTATTAAAACGATTAAAAGGGGGCCTGGCTATTTCAACAGTTGGCGCCAATGCTGTCTTTGCCGCCATAACGGGGATTAGCATTGCATCAGCTAGTGTCTTCACGCGTGTTGCGGTCCCAGAGATGATTCGACACGGATATGACAAAAGACTTGCTGTTGGGGTAGTAGCTGGATCATCGGTATTAGGCATGTTGATACCGCCAAGTCTGTTATTTATCGTTTTTGGCGTAATTGCACAGGAGTCTGTTGGCCGTTTGTTCATAGCTGGTATTGGCCCAGGCTTATTGTTAACAGCAGTTTTCATTTTAACAATTGCTGTCATTGTTCGATTGAGGCCTGTCATTCAGCCGGTTAGTAATTTGGGGGATATCGCAACGCCTTCAGAAACGACCTATAGCCTCATCAGCAAAGGAGTACCCATCTTTGCCTTAATTTTCCTGGTGCTTGGTGGGATTTATGGTGGAATTTTCACGCCCACGGAGGCTGGAGCAGTGGGATCGGCGGGCGCCCTAGTGATTGCTTTGATTAAGCGAAATCTATCTCTGAAGCAATTTTGGCGAGTTCTGATTGAAACCGGCCAGGTATCGGTTTCCATTTTATTTCTGATTATGGCAGCTAGCCTATACAGCAGAATGCTTGCTTATACCGGCGTTCCAAGCCAACTTGGCGAATTTATTACGGGGCAAGGCTTAGGCCCGTATGGCTTTTTGATGATCTATATATTGATTTTGCTTTTGCTTGGGGCAATTATTGATTCAGTATCGATTATGTTAATCGTTCTGCCGATAGTACTTCCGATGATTGGTATTTATCAGTTTGATTTAGTTTGGTTTGGAGTGATTACGGTTATCGCGGTTGAAATTGGTTTGTTGACGCCACCGTTTGGCATCTCTGTGTTCACCGTAAAAGCCTCCTTGGAAGATAAATCAATCACCTTAGGTGATATTTTCAAAGGCACAACCCCTTTTATTCTCGGCATGCTTTTTGTTCTGATGTCCGTAGTTGCTTTTCCGCAAATCGCCTTGTATTTTGTTGAAGCACTTAGCTGAGATATTGCGTTCATGGCTTACATGCAAAGGGAAGAGCGCAGATCTCAGATTCTTGAGGGGGCAGCCCTTTTTTTTGCAGAGAACGGCCTAAATGGTCAGACTCGGGAATTATCTGCCTCTTTGGGGATTACCCAGCCCTTGCTTTACCGTTATTTTTCGTCAAAGGAAAAGCTCCTCGATTGTATTTTTAAAGAGCTATTCGAAAAACGCTGGGTTTCATCTTGGCGTGATTTGATTAAAAACGATAGCTTGCCTATCGCAGAGCGAGTAGCGATTTTCTATAAAGAATTTGATGCGCGCATCCTAACGCGAGCATGGGTGCGCCTTTTTGTGTTTTCTGGGCTGGTTGGATATTCATACAATAAGCGCGTTTTTCGGAAATTAATGACCGAAATTTTTCGGCCCATCTGCGTGGAACTCCGGCTGTTCTATGGACTTCCAAGGGTTCCGCCCTCGGAAATTACGCAACAGGAAATCGAGATGGTTTGGGAGCTGCATGGCGTCATTTTTTACCATCGCATGCGCCAACATGTTTATGGCGTCAAGAACACGCCGCCTATTGACGAGATTGTTAGTAATTTGCTTTTTTACCTGGAAGGAGCGGCGCCTAGAGTTCTATCGCGCTTATTCCCAAACCACCCAATTCATACTTTTGATAGAGGAAAAACATGATACGTTATCTAAAAAGAGGAAAAGATGCCTCCGCTAAAGCCGAAGCCGATGCTGAGGTTCGAAAAACGGTTGAAGAGATATTGCGAAATATTGAGGACCAAGGGGATAAAGCGGTCCGCTCTTACTCTAAACAATTTGATCAATGGGATCCAGCGGATTTCAGGCTTAGTCAGGACGAGATTAAAAAAGCCGTTTCTAAGCTATCTGCAAGAGAGTTGGAGGATATTCAATTTGCACAGAAACAGGTAAGGGGATTTGCTGAAATTCAGCGTGCAAGCATGTTGCCGGTGGAGGTTGAAACGATGCCTGGAGTCATTCTTGGACATAAACATATCCCTGTTAATGCTGTAGGTTGTTATATTCCTGGTGGCAAGTATCCTTTAATCGCATCTGCTCATATGAGCGTGCTAACCGCTAAGGTAGCCGGGGTGTCCCGGATCGTTTCCACTGCCCCACCGTATCAGGGAGAGCCGCATCCAGCTATCGTCGCTGCCATGCATCTTGCTGGTGCTGATGAGATTTTAGTTCTGGGCGGCGTACAAGCCGTTGCTGCTATGGCAATCGGCACCGAAAGCATTAAGTCTGTTGACATGATTGTTGGGCCTGGAAACATGTATGTTGCAGAAGCAAAGCGACAGCTTTATGGGCGGGTTGGCATTGATCTATTTGCTGGCCCAACAGAAACATTAGTTATTGCGGATGATAGTGTTGATGGTGAGCTATGCGCCGTCGATCTTTTAGGGCAGGCGGAGCATGGACCAACCTCTCCAGCGGTATTGCTTACCACTTCGGAAAAGCTTGCAAATGACACAATGAGGGAAGTCGAGAGACAGTTAAATAGCCTTCCAACGGCTGAGATTGCTCGACAAGCCTGGCAAAATTTTGGTGAGGTCATCGTTTGCGACTCAGACGAGGAAATGCTAAAGATGGCAGACGAAATAGCTAGTGAGCATGTTCAGGTAATGACAAAAGATCCAGATTGGTTTCTGAATAGGATGACAAACTATGGCGCGTTATTCCTAGGTCACAGAACAAATGTAAGCTTTGGCGATAAGGTGATTGGAACTAACCATACGTTACCTACAAAAAAGACAGCCCGCTATACCGGGGGACTTTGGGTTGGTAAGTTTTTAAAAACCTGCACATATCAGCGTGTATTAACGGATGAAGCAAGCGCAACCATTGGCGCTTATTGTTCGCGACTCTGTCATATGGAAAATTTTGCTGGTCATGGCGAACAAGCCAATATTCGCGTTCGTCGCCAAGGCGGGCGGCCAGATCTTCCGTGGTATGAGCCAGTAGAAGCATGAAGCTTCCAAAAACTCCATCCTGTCGCCTTGATGGACGACGCGCACTGGTGACGGGGGCTGGACGAGGGATTGGTATGGCTTGCGCAGCCTCGCTTGCACAAGCCGGTGCAGAAGTATTTCTTGTGGCTAGACATTTAGAGGAGATCACTGAAGTTGCTAAGGCAATTTCTTCTGATGGCGGAAAAGCGCATGCATTTGTTTTGGATGTGACATCTACCAAAGATGTAAATTTATTTTTTGAACGGCATGATTGCATCGACGTCCTTGTAAATAATGCTGGTACAAATCGACCTAAGCCATTTAATGAAGTTACCGAAGATGATTTCGATACGCTTTTTGGACTTAATGTAAGGGCTGCTTTTTTTGTGGCTCGTGCATTTGCTATGCAGTTAATAAGCCATAAGCGTTCTGGATCTATGATTCAAGTATCGTCGCAGATGGGTTTAGTTGGCGCTGCAAATCGATCGCTTTACTGTGCCACAAAGCATGCCATCGAGGGAATGACAAAAGCCCTTGCTATCGAATTTGCGCCGCATGGTATTAGAGCAAATACTCTATGTCCCACCTTTGTGGATACTCCGCTTACCCATGAATGGCTCCAAGGAGATGTATTTCGTAAAGAAGTGTTAACTAAGATTGCGTTGGGACGTGTTGGGCAGGTTGAAGATATGATGGCCGCTGTTCAATTTCTTGCAAGCGACGCCTCCTCTTTAATGACTGGCTCTGCCTTGGTTTTGGATGGCGGTTGGACGGCAGCATAAAGCGCTCTATTAAATGATTACATATTAGGAAAAAAATGGAAGTAAAAATAGATAAGCGCTTTGATTTACCAGTAAGTCTTGATCAAGCCTGGTCATTGCTTCAGGATGTGCGCGCGACAGCAAATTGCATGCCTGGCGCAGAAATTACTGAGCAACTTGACAGTACTCACTTTAATGGAAAAGTCCACAGTCGGGTTGGTCCAGCTGTTATGACTTTTGCTGGACAGATTGAGGTGCTTGAATTGGATGGACACAGCCACACCCTTGTAATGTTGGGTAAGGGGGGCGATACCTCGGGATCCTTTGCCTCAATGAATCTTCGGGCCAAATTACATGCCGGTGAATCAAGCCAAGCTTCTATTCTTGAGGGCTCTGCCACGATAACCGTGAGTGGTCGTTTGGCACAGTTTGGCAGTAGGCTTTTGTTGCCTGTGGCCGAGGCAATGTTAAAAACATTCATCTCCAATTTTTCTAGCAAGGCATCATTGTCTTCAGTTGTTCAGGATCCTTCAATAGTATCGAGTAGCCCTGTAACTCCTACAGACTTAAAAATTCTTGATGTTTTCTTTCAGATAATTAGTCAATGGTGGTCTCGCTTATGGCGTAAATCATCCCCTTAATTTTTGTATATGATTACTGCATCCTTTTACTAGGCGACTTTAGAATGATCCAAAAAAATCCAAAGGTGACGCTATGGAGCTAAAAGGCGAACAGTTAATAGCAGCCCCGGTCTCGAAGGTCTGGCTAGGGTTAAATGATGTCACCGTTCTCCACGCTTCTATCCCAGGTTGCGAAGAAATTGAGCGCATTTCTGAGGAAGAGGTCAGAGCTAAGGTGATGTTTAAAATTGGACCTGTACGGGCACGGTTTTCTGGAAGGCTGATTTTGTCTGATATCGTGCCAAATGCCTCCTGCTCAATGGCCTTTGAAGGAAGCGGTGGCGCCGCTGGCTTTGCAAAGGGTAAGGCCAGGGTTGAGTTGATTGGGGCAGAAGGAGGCACTCTAGTGCGTTACAGCACCGAAGCGTCAATCGGTGGAAAATTGGGGCAGATTGGTGGACGCCTTATTAGCGCATCAGCCAAAAAGATTGCAGATGATTTTTTCTTGGCTTTTGCCAACGAGTTGGGTGGAGAGATAAGTTTAGTCAGTGATGCAAAATTAGACGATTAAAAAGAATAGTAGCGAAGGAGAGCGCATGAAGGCGGCCGCATTTGATTACGTCAAAGCAAAAAACTTAACAGAGGCTATAGCCTTGCTCAGTGAGCATGGTGAAGATGCTCAACTTATTGCTGGTGGACAAACGTTATTGGCCACTCTAAATTTGCGATTATCTGAACCGAGTATCCTGATTGATATTACGGCCGTTTCTGAGCTTAAGGACATATCTTTGCATGGCAATATATTGCGGATAGGGGCCCTCGTTACGCATACTGAAATTGAGCGTTCAGATTTAATTGCACAGCACGCCCCATTATTAACCGAGGCTGCACCGCACATTGCTCACCGAGCCATTCGTAATTTAGGCACATGGGGCGGCTCTCTTGCCTATGGCGATCCTGCTGCTGAGTGGCCTGCTTGTAGCCTGGCCTTAGATGCCGTCATGGTAATTCAGGGTCCTGATGGTGTGCGAAAAGTAAGCGCTAAGGATTTCTTTATTGATCTCTACACCACCACCCTGCAGGCAGACGAAATTTTAGTTGCTTCTGAAATACCCTTGGCTTCGAGCAATCAAGACCACTGTTTTCAGGAGTTGGCTCGCAGGCATGGCGATTACGCTGCCGTTGGTTTGGCTGCCATGATTCGAAAAGATAAGGGCGAAGTGCAAACCTGTCGCCTTGCGTTCTTTTCGGTTGCGGCGATACCAACGATGGCTACTAAAGCACAAGCTTTTATAGAGGGTAAATCAATCGATGCCGCAGTGATACAGCAGGCCGTCAACCTTGCTCGCGAGGAAATTGAAACTTTGGCTGACATAACCAATAGCCAAGAAACCAAAACGCATTTATTGGGCGTGTTACTCGAACGTGCTTTAACAAAAATGATGCCTTAGTGGAGATCACCATGAACCATAAAAAGCAAATTACCATGATGCTCAATGGCAAGCAGATAAGTGCTGAAATTGAACCAAGACGCCATTTAGTCGATTTCTTGCGGGAAGATTTAGGTTTAAAAGGGCCACACCTTGGATGTGAGCAAGGGGCTTGTGGTGCGTGCACGGTACGGGTTAATGGTCAAATAGTGCGTGGCTGTTTATATCTTGCTGTGCAAGCGGATGGAGCAACGATTGAAACCGTGGAGGGCTTGACCGAGCAGGGCGTATTAAGTGATCTTCAAGAAGCGTTTCTGCGTCACAATGCCTTACAGTGTGGATTTTGTACCTCTGGCATGTTGCTAGCCGCTGCCGAACTGATAGAGCATCAACCCAAGTCCAATCGTGAGCAAATACGTGAGTGGATATCAGGAAATTATTGCCGCTGTACTGGCTACCATTCGATTGTGGATGCCATTATGGAAGTACTTGAGGCCCGTGCAGATGGTCGCAAAGTAAAGCCAGTTACGGCCGCTTAACAATCAGCAAATACGGACGCAGGAGAAAGCCATGAATAAACCTACCGATCTTCAGGGCCTTGTATTGGATCCCATTACGGGTGATCAGCGCTATATCGGCCATAGTGAGCCCCGCCACTCAGCAAGGCGTTTATTGCAAGGTCAGGGTACCTATATTGATGATTTACAGTTCCCAAGAATGGGGCATGTGGTGTATTGGCGTTCGCCAGTGGCGCATATGAAAATCGGAAAAATTCATACCGATAAAGCGCGCAAGATGCCTGGAGTTATTGCTATCGTTGATGGCGTACAAATGGCAACGATCTGTAAGCCCTGGGTGGCGACTCTTGGGCATTTGGCTGGAATGAAATCTGCCCCTGAATATGCTTTGGCAGTGGATCGTGCCTGTTGGCAAGGAGAGCCAGTTGTTGCAATCGTTGCTGAAACCCGTGCAAAAGCGGAAGATGCTTTAGCTCATGTTGAGGTGGAGTGGGATGAGTTACCTGCAGCAGTTAGCATGGAAACGGCTTTAGATAAAACCACGCCTGTGATCCATCCTGAGCTCGGTGATAATTTATGTTTCACTCGCACGCTGGATGTCGGTAAGGTGGACGATGTTTTTAATACTGCAGACGTCACCGCAGAGGCAACTTTTGGATTTGGTCGTCATACCGGCGTTACCTTAGAAACGCGTTGCCAAATCGCTGATTTTAATCCTGGCGAGAAACGTTTAACGGTTTATCACTCTCAGCAAGCCCCCCATATGATGCAAGACCTATATTGTCGACAATTTGGTCTTGCAGAATCAGATGTTCATGTAATTTGTAAGGATGTTGGTGGCTCTTTTGGCATTAAGGTCCATGCCTATCCAGATGATTTTGCAACGGTTGGTCTCGCCATTTTGTTAGGGCGCCCCATTAAATTTGTGGCTGATCGTCTTGAATCTTTTGTTACCGATATTCATGCGCGTGAACACCGCATTAAGGGCAGAATTGCTGCTAATAAACAGGGTGATATTTTGGCATTTGAGATCGATGATCTAACAGCCATTGGCCCATACTCTATGTTCCCTCGTACCAGTGCGATTGAGGGCAATCAGGTTGTCAATCTTGTAGGTGGCCCATATAAACACCAGAACTATCGGGCAAATCTCAAGGTTGTTTTTCAGAATAAAACGCCTACTTCTCAGTATCGTGGAGTTGGTCACCCGATTGCCTGTGCAGTGACGGAGGGCTTGGTTGACCTGGTTGCCCAAAAGTTAAAGATGGATCCTATTGAGATCCGTAAGCGTAATGTCATTCCAGATGATGCTTATCCATACACAGGTATTTCTGGGATAAAACTTGAGGTTCTATCTCATGAACAGTGCTTACGTAAAATTGAAAAGATGATGAACTACCCAGCTCTTCGTAAAGAGCAGGAAGAGTTACGCAAAAAGGGTATTTATCGAGGGATTGGTATTGCAACCTTGATTGAGCTCACTAATCCAAGCGCTGCCTTCTATGGTGTGGGTGGTGCGCGAATTTCATCTCAAGATGGTGCAACTGTACGTTTAGACCCCACTGGAATCGTGTCCGTGATGATTGGGGTTGGCGAACAGGGACAGGGTACTGAGGGTATTTTCGCCCAAATTGCTGCAGATGCTGTGGGCGTCCCAATCCAAAATGTCAGGATCATTACAGGCGATACCGATGTCACGCCCTATGGGGGTGGAACATGGGCATCGCGCGGTGCTGGAGTCGGAGGAGAGGCGGTACTCCGTTCCTGCGAAGCCTTGCGTGAAAATATTCTGAAATTAGCTGGTGCTATTCTGAAACGGGATGCCGAATCGCTTATGGTTCGAAGGGGCAATATTGTTGATAAGGCAACTGGCGAACAATTATTAACATTAAGTGAATTAGGTCGCATTGGCTACTTTAGGTCCGATACCTTGCCCGCCGATTTCTCGGTTGAATTAATGGTTACTCGGCACTATGCACAAAAAGACTACCCATTTATTTTTACGAATGGCGTTCAAGCCTCTTATGTGGAGGTTGATATGGATACGGGATTTGTAAAATTACTCAAACATTGGGCTGTTGAAGATTGTGGACGCGTTCTCAACCCAATGTTGGTCGATGAACAAGTTCGTGGTGCTATTGTTCAAGGCATTGGTGGGGCACTGTTCGAAGAATGCTTATACGATGAGAGTGGTCTGATGCGCAATGGCAATATGGCTGACTATTTGGTACCAATGGCCTATGAGATGCCAGATATTGAAGTGGGTCACGTTGAGACCCCAACCAAATCCTCTAAATTAGGGGCCAAGGGGGCTGGTGAGGCCGGGACTGCAGGGGCTCCTGGCGCAGTGGTTAATGCTATTAATGATGCACTTGCCCCATTTAGCACTCATGTTTTTGATCAGCCGATTACCTCAGAGAAGATTTTACGAGCACTAGGAAAGGTTAAATAAAAAAAGGTAATTACCAAATGAGTTCTTTTTAAGAGGATAGTTAAAAGAAGCTCAAATACATCACGCCAAGTTACTAAGACATTGGCGCTTACCCATTTAATCGTATCGAATTTTTTGATTTAGAACGCCGCTACAGCACCATCGCTTCTCGGATCCCAGCCGCCACGTAACACGCCGGATGGTTCTCGAATGATGCAACCGGCGTGGCCAACCGTCTCATCAAAATCGCTGAGCATTTCAATATCATGACCCATGGCAGCCAGTTGAGAAACCACTTTGCTATCAAAGCGAGATTCCAGTTTGAGGCTGTCACTGGTTTGACCCCACGTTCTGCCCAGTAACCAGCGCGGTCTGCTGATAGCATCCTGTGGATTAAGGCCATAGGTTGCGGTACGTGTAAATACAGCGCACTGGGTTTGCGGTTGACCGTCACCCCCCATCGTGCCGTAGACCATCGAGCGGCCATCCTTGAATAATGCCAGTGCAGGATTGAGGGTGTGAAACGGTTTGCGATGCGGCTCAAGTGTATTGAGGTTGTGTGGATCCAGTGAAAAACTGCAGCCTCGGTTTTGCCAATTCACTCCAGATTTGGGCAAGACAATTCCAGCGCCAAACTCGTGATAAATGCTTTGAATGAAGGAGACGCATCGGCCTTCGCCATCCACTACGCCCATCCAAATGGTATCGGCTGGCCCTCGGCCAGCCCCCCAAGGCAAGGCTTTCTGACCATCTATTTTGGACGCTAAATTCTTTAAAAAATCAGGACTTAAAAAGTGCTGGGCATGGTGCGCCATGTATGCAGGATCTGTTACATGTTGGTCGCGTACTTTAAAGGCCTGTTTGGTTGCCTCAACGCAGTGGTGGACGTATTCGGCGCTATCAACATTAAAGCGTTTTAAGTTAAGTTGATCCAGAATGCCCAAGATCATCAGGGAAACAACGCCTTGGGTTGGCGGCGTCATGTTATACACATTGCCTAAGCTGTGTTTAAGTTCCAGCGGATCAATTAGCTTTGCTTGATGACGCTTCAAGTCGGCTAAGCGCAGTGGACTGCCGATAGCCGTTAATTCTTTGGCGAGTAATTCAGCTAACTCGCCTCGGTAATAGTCGTCGGTTCCTTTTTTTGCAATCTGCCGAAGGGTGGCTGCAAGCCTGCCTTGCTTAAAAATGCTACCGACTTCTGGACTTTTGCCATTAACTAAAAAGGTTTCAGCAAAGCCCGGAATGGACGATAGCTCAGGACGCTTTTTTTCGGTCAGACTGGATTGGCTAAACGTGACAGGCACACCTGCTTCCGCATAATGAATTGCATCCTCCAAAAGGCGGGATAAAGGCAATTTGCCACCGAAGCCCTTCTTGGATAGCGCGTGTGCGGCTCCCCATCCTGAAATGGTGCCAGCAACCGTATTGGCCGCAATAGGGCCGCGAAAGGGAATAGCTTTAGTAATGCCTTGGTCCGCATACCATTTCTTTGTGGCTAATCCAGCCGATGCGCCACAGGCATCAATGCCACCCATGGCCTTGCCTGGAGCATGAATAACCCAAAACGAGTCACCACCAATCGAGTTCATGTGGGGATAGACCACGGCAATGGTCGCCGCTGCTGAAATCATCGCCTCTAGGGCATTGCCACCATCGCGCAACACGGCAAGCGCCGACTCCGATGCGAGTGAGTGAGGCGCTACCGCCATTCCTTGAATACCCCATTTTGCTTGCATTGTTTTTGCTCTCTGCTGTTAACGCGTGATTAAAGACATAGTTTAAATTGATGCATTCACCAAATTGATGCAGGAACAACATCCTTTACCAAAATAGTGCAATAAATGCACCTAACTAGGGAATGTCCCGATTAGAACAAGTTGGGTTTGTACTAAATTGAATCAGGAGCATATATTTTCGATATTTTAGTTGCACCGCACAATATTAATCACATTATTTTTTTAATTAAGTTCAACTTCTTAGGAGATTTAATATGGAATCAAACCGCCGTAAGTTTTTGAGTACCGGTATTGGTGCAGGCGTAGCCGGTGTCGCTCTTGGAGCGCCGGCCATCGTGCAAGCGCAATCAGCACAAACGTTTAACTGGAAAATGACCAGCGCCTATCCTAAGGGTTCGCCTTTCTACATGGATGGCCCTGGTAGTGCAACGGACCTTGCTAAGCGCATCGGTGAGATGTCCAATGGCCGGTTAAAGATTCAGGTTTTCGGTGCTGGCGAGTTAATTCCAGCATTCGAGGGTTTTGATGCGGTTCGTTCCGGCACGGTCGAAATGAATCATGCCAATAGCTATTTTTGGACAGGCAAAACAGCAGCCGCGCAATACTTTACGGCCGTACCTTTTGGTCTAAATTTTCAGGGCATGAATGGCTGGCTGTATGACGGCGGTGGTATTGATCTCTGGAATGAAACCTACGCCCCATTTGGAATGGTTGCGATGCCATGCGGCAATACTGGCGTGCAAATGACTGGTTGGTTTAAAAAGAAAATCAATACCGTAGCGGACCTAAAAGGCCTAAAGATGCGCATCCCTGGTCTTGCAGGTAAGGTCTACGCTAATTTGGGCGTCGATGTGAAGGTGCTCCCAGGTGGTGAGATTTTCCCAGCGCTGGAGCGCGGTGTTATTGATGCGGCTGAGTTCGTTGGTCCATTCCAAGACCGTCGTCTCGGTTTGCAAAAAGCAGCTAAGTTTTACTACACCACAGGCTGGCATGAGCCTGCAACAACTTCAGAGCTTCTGATTAATAAGGCAGCATGGGATAAATTGCCCAAAGACCTGCAGGCCGTGGTCCAAAACGCATCTGCTGCATGCAACGTCATTGGTGAAGCATGGTGCCAGCGCAATAACGCAGAAGCGATGGAAGATCTAGTCAAGAAGCAGGGCGTAACCGCTTTGCCTTTGCCAGATCCCGTCATAGCTGCAATGCGCGCAGAAACGAAGAAGATTTTGGATGCAGCCGCCGCCGCCGACCCAATGACTAAGAAAGTACATGATTCGTATTTTGCTTTTAAGAAGAGCTATGACAGCTGGGCCTCCTATAGCGAGGCAACGTATCACAGCAAAGTTCGTGGCTAATCTACTTTTCAATTTTTGAGTTAGGAATTCGTGTGCAAAAGTCCTTAAATACAATCGCTTTGCGTATTGAAGGCTTACTTGATCACATTGGCAGGGCCACGTCGTATGTGGCCCTTGCCATTGTGGGCTTGATAGTCATCAACGTAACGCTGAGGTACAGCATGAGCCTGGGAACCGTATGGGCTCAGGAACTTGAATGGCATCTTTTAGCGGCATTGATCTTATTTGGTATGAGCTACGCATTGCTTCGTGGTGACAATGTCCGGGTTGATTTGTTTTATGCCAACTACAAACCCAAAACAAAGTTATATGTTGATCTTTTGTCAGCAGCATTAACCATCGTAGTAGCAGTTTTATTCATATTTCTCTCGATTAAGTACGTCAACCAATCGTTTTCGATTGGGGAGATGTCACCAGACCCCGGCGGAATTCCATACCGCTGGATGGTTAAGGCGCTTATCCCCATTGGTTTCTCCCTTTTAGTGCTGCAAGGAGTGGGTGAGTTTTGCCGCGTGATTGTGAACTACCAAACAAAAGGCGAGGGCAATCATGTTTGAGATGCAAACCATGGCTATTTTTATGCTCATCGGCTTTTTTGTCATGCTAATGATCGGTGTACCGGTCGCCATTACCCTGGCCACCGTTGGCTTTGTATTCGGATATTTGGGTTTTGGGCCAGTGCTATTTAATCTCTTGCCTGCGCGAGTCTTTGGTGTAGTGGCAGGCTACCAATGGCTTGCCATCCCCTTATTTATCTTTATGGGGATTACGCTTGAAAAATCCGGCTTAGCTGATGATTTATTGGACGTAATCGGGCACGTTGCCGGGGGTGTTAAAGGCGGTATGGCAGTTGGCATTATTTTGTTTGGCGCCTTAATGGGGGCCACCACCGGAATTGTGGGTGCAACTGTTATTACCTTAGGGCTGTTAACACTGCCAACCTTAATTCGACGTGGCTACGATAAAAGCATTGCCTGTGGGGCCATTTGTGCATCTGGCACCTTAGGGCAGATCATTCCACCCAGTTTGATCTTGATTTTGCTCTCCGACATCATGCAACTGTCTGTTGGAACCTTGTTTGCAGCAGCCGTTGGTCCCGGAATGTTATTGGTGATGGTCTATATTGTGTTCATTCTGGTTCTGGGATGGCTAAAGCCTGATTTAATGCCACCAATACCCAAAGAAGAGCGCAGTCGGGTCTCTGGAAAAGAGCTGTGGATCCGATTCTGGAAAGTGGTTGTGCCGCCAATCATGCTTGTTATTGCCGTTTTAGGTTCGATCGTTGCGGGTATTGCAGCCCCAACAGAAGCGGCTGCTATGGGCGCAATCGGTGGCGTAATCGTAACCATATTCTCTGGACGCTTTTCATGGGCCAAGTTGAAATTAGTTGCGCTGGACACGACCAAAATCAGTGCCATCATGATGTTTATTTTGATCTGTGCTCAAGTATTTGCCTTGTCCTTCCGCGGGCTAAATGGTGAGGAATTAATTGCTGGCATGTTTGAGGTCATTCCAGGCGGCGTCAATAGCGATATTTGGTTTATGTTGCTGCTGATTTTTATTCTGGGTTTCTTCATTGAGTGGATTGAAATTAGTTATATTGCCGTCCCATTATTTTTGCCAGTACTCATAGCGCAGGGTGCAGATCCCGTTTGGATTGCAATGATGATTACGGTTTGTTTACAGTCATCGTTCTTAACGCCGCCATTTGGCTGGGCTCTGTTTTATCTAAAAGGCGTGGCGCCGCCGGAGGTAAAGATTAAGCATTTATATAAAGGCGTCATTCCTTTTGTGCTTATGCAGGGCGTTGCTTTGTTCTTAGTCTTTTACTACCCACAGATTTCCTTGTGGCTACCTAAGGCGATTGGCTGGTGATGTAATACGATCGAGCTACCGTATCAAGAAAATCAGGATCGTAATGCGATCCTGATTTCTTTTGGAGGGACAGAAAAAAGTTGATGCCGAACTTTGCTTTAACGCGTATTACCTTGGTTTGGATCCAAATAGAATCGCATGTACTGCGGTATTACCCATCGATTGGTTTAAGCCAAGGACAATCAAGTAAGGCCAAATAATGAGCCAATACATTAGTGATAAGGCAGCAATATAAACCGGATCTCCGCGTCCAAATGAAGAGGCGGCTTCCATGAATGACTTACCATGCAAAAGCCCATCAATTCCGGATTCGGCAAAGCTCAGCGCAAGCACAATGCCGAGATAGGCTATCGAATGCCAGAAGATCGATTTGATGAGGCCGCGATTGGCATCCACACGTAATGGAAATATCGCTTTGCCGATCATCATGAATTTGGCGCATAAAGCCGCTTTAATAATGGCAAGCCCAAACGGGGTAATTGGTATTGCCGCCTCCCGCATGAGCGCAAACGAGAAAAAGGCGATGGCACAAAACCAGGTAGCAAAATACAAAGTCAAGATCGCAGCCTGAACAAATTCATCCTTAATCCGGTGGCGTAGGCTTTCTTTGGCTTTTTTTGCGGGGAGATTGGGGCTATTCATCGCTGAATTGTAACGATCTTCTTGCCGGTCGATGGCTTTGATTTATCCTTCAGAGATGGAGATTCACAATAATTTTGGCGAACGCATTGTTTTGCATACAGAGGAGTTGGTATGGCAAGCTTCGCCCGCGCCTGGAGTGATGCGCAAATACCTCGATCGCGTAGGAGATGAGGTGGCACGCGCAAGCTCGATTGTCCGGTACGAACCCGGCACATCATTTGCGCAACATGCCCACGACGGGGGTGAAGAAATTTTGGTGCTCGATGGCCGCTTTTCAGACGAGAATGGTGATTATTCTGCTGGGATGTATTTGCGCAATCCCCCTGGTAGTCAGCATGCCCCTTTTTCAAAGGATGGCTGTACTTTGTTTGTAAAGTTACGGCAGTTTGAGCAGGCAGATAACCAAGAGCTCCGCATCAACACGAGAACCAGCGATTGGTATCCTGGGATGGTGCCTGGGCTATCGGTGATGCCTCTGCATGAACATGAGGGTATTAGTACGGCTTTAGTGCGCTGGGCTCCCAATACGGTATTTAATCCCCATGTGCATCCGGGCGGCGAGGAAATATACGTCCTGGATGGCGTATTTCATGATGAGTTTGGGGTCTACCCCAGGGGAAGTTGGCTACGCAGTCCCCGATACAGCAAACATGCCCCCTTTACCAATAATGAGGGCGCCCTCATTTACGTCAAAGTGGGGCATTTGCCCTAATAGTAAGGTCTTAATGGGGATGGTTTTACAAGCAAGTATCAATGGCTTGGTTGCCGCCTTCAAAGTGTATGATCTGAGCCATGCAAACCGGTCTCAACCCACCCCAGCATGCGCCTACCGGTCAGCATATTATTCAGGTCGTCCGTAACTGGGGTCCTGTAGGCGGCATGGAGTCTTATGTTTGGCATTTAAGCCATGCACTAGCCGAGCACAATTACAGGGTCACCATCCTTTGCGAAAAAGCCCATGAAGTAGCGGCTGCTAGCAATATTGAAGTGATTGAAACGGGTTTATTGCCATCAAAGCCACGTTGGATTTTATATTGGCGTTTTGCAAACAAAGTGGAGACCTTGGTTCAATCGATTCAAGGTCAGCACATTGTGCATAGCCACGAACGTTGCATCAGCCACGATCTCACTACCTTTCATTCGATGCCGTTTGCTGGAATAAAAGACAAATCCATTTGGCGTCGACTATCGATTCGGGTATGGGCTTATTTGCGAATGGAGGCACGTGAGCTTGGTGTACCGCCAAATCCTGCTGTTTCTATTGTTCCCGTGTCCGCAGTCATTGCCAATGCGATTTCGAAGTATTACCCTGCGGTGGTGAATCAAATCGTCTCCCCCATTTCTCCGGGTGTCATAGCCATGCCACAACGACCACAGCGTATCGTCCCCATGGACGGTGGCACGATTGGTTTTATTGGAAAAGAGTGGGGCCGCAAGGGTTTTGCCCTTTTTATGCAAATTGCCACGCAGTTACAAAAGCACCGCCCTCATTTGCGGCTCGTCGTGCTCGGCCCAGAACAGGCCGAGGTAGCCGATCAGTGCCGCAATTATCCTGGCGCGATTGCGTTTTTGGGCTGGCAATCCAGTGGGTCTTTTTTTCAGGAGCTGGATTTACTCATTCACCCAGCATCTAGCGAGGCTTATGGCATGGTCATTGCTGAGGCCATGGCTTGCCATGTGCCGGTATTGGTATCCGATGCCTGTGGGGCTGCGGTAGACGTGTCCGAAGATCGCGGCACGGTTTTATCTATCCAAAATTCAGTCAGTGAATGGGCCCAAGCCGGAGATGCGTTACTCCGCAATACACAGTCCATGGCGGGATATCTACGGCCATGGGCGCAAGTTGCTGCAGAATACGAAACCCAATACCACGCCATTTCATTAAAAAAATACCAAACCACCATAAAACCATAACAATATGAAATACAACGTACAGCTCACTTTTCAATATGGCCTCACTATTTTTCTGAGTGCTTTCTTGTTGTTTCAGGTTCAGCCCCTGATTGGAAAAATGATCCTGCCATGGTTTGGCGGCTCCGCATCGGTTTGGACAACATGCATGTTGTTTTTCCAAGCCACTTTATTGTTTGGTTATATCTACTCGCATTGGATTGTGAAGGCGCTTAGTCCTTATCGGCAGAGCATGCTCCACATCGCATTGCTATTAATTAGCTTGTCATTGCTGCCATTGGCTGCCAGTGAGTTATGGAAGCCCACCGGTAGTGAAAATCCTACGCTGCAAATTCTGGGTCTTTTGTTTGCTTCCATTGGCTTACCTTATTTTGTGCTATCGACAACCGGCCCGCTGATCCAGGCTTGGTTTGCACGTGAGCGAACAGGCGGCATTCCATATCGCTTGTTTGCCTTATCTAATTTTGGATCAATGCTGGCTTTATTGGCTTACCCAATTGCTTTTGAGCCTATGCTGCCGACCCAGTGGCAGTCGTATTGCTGGTCAGGCTTGTATGTCATTTTTGTCTTGACCTGCGGTCTCTTGGCATGGCGCAATCGTAATAGCATTGCTCTGGTTGAGACAGAAAAAGGCAATGCACCCGCACCTACCGCACTTCATTTGCTGACTTGGATACTATTGGCAGCATGCCCTTCGATCCTGATGGTTGCCGATACCAGTTTCTTAACTGAAAACATTGCCCCAGTTCCGATGATCTGGGTTGCCCCCTTAGCCCTGTACCTGCTGTCCTTCATTATCTGCTTTGAAGGGAGTGGCTGGTATAAGCGCAGGCTTTTCTTACCATTGCTTGTTGTATCGCTATTCATCTTGGCTTATCTGCCCACCCTTGGCTTAAATGAACTGCCAGTGATGATTTCGACCGGGGTTAATTTATTTTCATTCTTCGTGGTGTGTATGGTTTGTCATGGCGAGCTAGCAGCTCAGCAGCCTAATTCACGTTACCTGACTACCTATTATTTGATGCTGGCCATTGGCGGCGTGATGGGCGGCTTCTTTGTAGGCATCATTGCGCCATATTGGTTTACGGAGAACTACGAACTATCAATTGGCATCGTATTAACTGGCATTGTGGTGGCGCTGGTGTTTTTATCGAATACACGGTTTAAAACGAAGCAGCTGAAGTTAACGGCCGCTGCCGGTATTGCTTCCTTTCTGGTGCTCATTAGTGTGATTCGCATCGACGATCATTCCCATGATATTGCCGGTATTGAGTTAAGTCAGCGTAATTTTTATGGCACCTTAAAGGTGTATGTGGATGAGGCCCGTGGTTATAAAACCATGCAGCACGGTCAGATTAGCCATGGCAGTCAGTTTATTGATCCTGCGAAGGCGCAAGAACCCACTACGTATTACGTGCGCGAGAGTGGCGTTGGTCAGGCCATCTTGGTTAAGTCCCAATCCAATCAGTCTATCAAA
>Ga0247831_1003135_pt1 | contig 24916 bp, 18 predicted proteins | sample LaCruzMarch2015__9_FD_192406 | JGI IMG/M metagenome (GOLD analysis project Ga0247831, IMG submission 192406) | Freshwater microbial communities from meromictic Lake La Cruz, Castile-La Mancha, Spain - LaCruzMarch2015_1m | ecosystem: Environmental > Aquatic > Freshwater > Lake | place: Spain...
GAATCACTACACCGTCACAAAGGAGAACAGTAGATGAAGTTCTCCTTTTTTTATTAAATTTATTGATTAGAAGGTTTGGGGCGGGAAACGGTTTCTTTGAATCCCTACACGGTCACAAAGGAGAACGGCAGATGCTGTTCTCCTTTTTTTATTAAATTTATTGATGAAAAGGTTTGGGGCGGGAAACGTTTTCTTTGAATCACTACACCGTCACAAAGGAGAACAGTAGATGAAGTTCTCCTTTTTTTATTAAATTTATTGATTAGAAGGTTTGGGGCGGAAAACAATTTCTTTGAATCCCTACACGGTCACAAAGGAGAATGGCAGATGCTGTTCTCCTTTTTTTATTAAATTTATTGATGAGAAGATTTGGGGCGGGAAACGTTTTCTTTGAATCACTACACCGTCACAAAGTAAAAAAATAATCTGATTTGTGGCTTAACTGAATAGATCGTTTCAGAGTGCGACTCCCGCTACGGATGAGAAGGTTTGGGGCGGGAAACGGTTTCTTTGAATCCCTGATCGGTCACAAATACAAGTAGTTTGACTTACTTTTTTGAATTTATAACTATCACATTTTCATATTACCTCATCAATTTGATTGGGATTAAAATAATAAATTATATTTGGCAACAAAAAAGCCAGAAAATAAAAAAGTCGTTGAGCAAAAACTCAACGACTCTTTTAAAATTATATTATATCAATTCCTCAACGGCTAATCCTTAGCGGCTCAAATAAAGGTTTCTTTCTGAATAAATATTCAAGAAGAAATCATCGGTTAAATCATCAATAAAGTAAATACCTTCACCTGTTGATTTCATTTCTGGGCCGAGTTCTTTATTTACATTCGGGAATTTATTAAATGAGAATACCGGAATTTTGATTGCATATCCTTTTTTAACAGGTTTGAAATCAAAATCGGTAACTTTATTCTCTCCCAACATTACTTTCGTAGCATAATTTACGTAAGGCTCTTGGTAGGCTTTACAGATAAACGGAACTGTACGAGACGCACGAGGATTCGCTTCAATAACATAAACTTTTTCGTTTTTTATCGCAAATTGAATATTGATCAATCCGACAGTGTTCAAGCCGACAGCAATTTTGCGAGTATAATCTTCAATTTGGGCAAGAACTGCTTCACTCAAATCAAACGTAGGAAGCAAAGCATAAGAGTCGCCTGAGTGAATACCCGCTGGCTCGATATGTTCCATAATTCCGATGATATAAACGTTTTCACCATCACAAATGGCATCAGCCTCAGCTTCGATAGCATTTTCTAAGAAGTTATCAATCAAGATATTGTTATTAGGAATATCGTTCAAGATTTTTACGACATGTTGCTCTAATTCCTGTTCATTAATAACAATTTTCATGCTTTGCCCACCCAAAACATAGCTTGGACGCACCAAAAGTGGAAAACCTAATTCACGAGAAACCTCTACTGCATGATCAGCCGTACGAACAGTTGCGAATAATGGATATGCAATATCCATTTCTTTTAGTTTTTCAGAGAAACGTCCTCTATCTTCGGCTAAATCAAGGGCATCATAAGACGTTCCGATGATTTTAATACCATATTTAGTCAATTTTTCAGCCATTTTCAAGGCAGTTTGTCCACCTAACTGTACGATTACCCCTTCTGGTTTTTCGTGCTGAATGATGTCATAAACGTGTTCCCAAAAAACAGGTTCAAAGTATAATTTATCTGCAATATCAGGGTCAGTTGAAACTGTTTCAGGGTTACAATTCACCATGATTGCTTCATAGCCACATTCTTTTGCAGCCAAAATTCCGTGTACACATGAATAATCAAATTCAATACCTTGACCAATACGGTTCGGCCCTGAGCCTAAAACGACTACTTTCTTTTTATTAGAACGAACTGACTCGTTATCAAGATTATCGAGTGATGTACTAAAAGTAGAGTAGAAATATGGAGTTTTGGCTTCAAATTCGGCCGCACAGGTATCAACACATTTATAAATGCGATGAATTTTCTGCTCAATACGCTTATTGAAAACCTGACTCTCCTTACAATTTAATAAGTGAGCGATTTGGCGGTCAGCGTAGCCTTTTTGTTTGGCAGTCAGTAATAGTTCTTTAGAAATATCATCAATCGAAACTTCCTCAATTTCTTTTTCGAGCATAATCATTTCTTCGATTTGACGCAAGAACCATTTATCTATTTTGGTAAGATTCTGTATAGTTTTAAACGAAAGTCCAGCCTTGAATGCATCATATATATGAAACAAACGGTTCCAAGATGGATTAGCCAAAGATTTCTTCAAAGCCTCTTGGTCTTTTAGTTCTTTTCCATCAGCACCTAAACCATTTCGCTTGATTTCGAGCGACTGACAAGCCTTTTGGAGTGCTTCTTGGAAATTACGTCCGATACCCATTGTTTCACCAACCGACTTCATTTGTAAACCAAGTGAGCGGTCACAGCCAGGGAATTTATCGAAGTTCCAACGTGGAATTTTAACTATTACGTAGTCGATTGCTGGCTCAAAATATGCCGATGTACTTCCTGTGATTGGATTAATCAATTCATCAAGGTTGTAGCCAATCGCCATTTTGGCAGCGATTTTGGCAATCGGATAACCCGTTGCTTTTGATGCCAAAGCCGACGAGCGTGATACACGTGGATTGATTTCGATGGCGATGATTTCGTCAGTTTCGGGGTGAAGCGAAAACTGTACGTTACATCCACCCGCAAACTGTCCGATGGCGTTCATCATCTTGATTGACATGTCACGCATTTTCTGATAAACTGTATCAGGCAAGGTCATGGCAGGAGCAACCGTGATTGAATCGCCTGTGTGAACTCCCATTGGGTCGAAGTTCTCAATTGTACAGATGATTACAATATTTCCGAGATTATCTCTCAATAATTCTAATTCGTATTCTTTCCAACCCATGATTGACTGCTCGACCAATACTTCATGTACTGGTGAGGCGTGCAAACCATTATTGAGGGCTTTATCAAATTCTTCGGGCGTATTTACAAAACCTCCACCTGTTCCGCCGAGTGTATATGACGGGCGAATAACGAGTGGAAAACCGATTTCTTGGGCAATTTCTTTTCCTTCCAAGAAAGAGCGAGCCGTGCGACCTTTGCAAACGCCCACGCCAATTTCAAGCATTTTTAGTCTGAATTTTTCACGGTCTTCGGTAGTTTCGATGGCTTTAATATCAACACCGATAAGCTGGATGTCGTATTTTTTCCAAATACCTGCTTTGTCGCAGTCAATCGCTAAATTGAGAGCAGTTTGACCTCCCATCGTTGGCAAAACCGCATCAATCGGGCGACCCATTGCTTTGTGTTTTTCTAAGATTTCAACGATAGATTTCTTTTCTAAGGGCTTTAAATAGACAAAATCGGCGTTGAGTGGGTCAGTCATGATAGTGGCAGGGTTTGAGTTTATCAAACTTACCTCTATGCCTTCTTCTCGAAGCGACCTTGCGGCTTGTGAACCAGCGTAATCAAATTCGCAGGCTTGACCAATAACGATAGGACCAGAGCCGATAATAAGAATTGACTTGAGATTGGGATTTTTTGGCATTTTTTCTTTGAAGGGGGTTTCGATTCCTGCACGGTTCGCCGTTGCGAGGGTTTAAACGTGACTATCGAAGGACAAATATAACATAGATTTTTTATTTTTTCATTGAAAAAAGGAGATTATCTTAGAAAAGTACAATAAAAAATTTGTAATATCAATTTTAACTAACATAAAGTCGATTATTTCAAAATATTACGATTCTTACGAAAATATGATAGCTTAATAAAAAGTAATTAATTGAAAGTATGTTTTTTGGTAAATATTGCATATTTTTGAAAATCCTAATTGAGTTAGGTCTTGAAAACGAGTGAATACTATAAAATTACTACTATGTTAAAAAAACTCTTTTTTGGCCTTATTGGCTTATGCTTGTTTTCGTCAAATCTTTTGGCTCAAACTCCGCTACCAGAAAAGAAGAAAATTAAAGTTCAGATGTATATTGATGGCAAACTACATCCATCAAACCAAACTTTCACGAAAGCTGACCAAAATATTCAAATAAAAGCCTACGATGCCACTACTAATAAAGAATTGGCGGTTGCTTTAATGGAGGCTTCATTGGTCAGAAATGGTCAGAAGATTGTGAGTATAAAGTTACCTGGCAATGGCTCAATTGAAAAATTGGCCTCAAAAGCTAAAAATAACGACAATTATGTTTTTGAAATAAAACAAATTTTAGAATTGGCCGAGGATTTATCATTAAAACCGTTTTCCGAAAAAAGCTTCAAAGTAAATTATTTGTTTTTTGATGCCGAACTCGACACAGCGAAGGTTGCGGTTTTAGCAAACTAAGACTTTTTTTTGACTTATTTTAATTTATTTGTTGTAGATTATCTACACCAGAATATCCATAGTGATTCAATTATTTCGTGTTACATAAAAATGATTACATTTGATGATTCTCCAGTGTCATATTGGGCAGTGGGAATATTGCTATTTATTTCAACAGCACTTTTAACTGCTATCTCATCCCTTAAAAATAACCAACCAAACTTCGATTGGTTGATTAAGTTTGCCATTTCTCTACAATTACTTTTGCTTTTTTATTTCCGTTTACCTGTGATTGTATTTAATGAGGCCTTAAACTTAGATGAAAACGTATTTATTGTTGGAGCAATGACTCTTGCTAAATCGCCTTTCTATTGGGAGTCTGTTGATGGTTCGACGAGCGGGCCTTTCAATTTTTATATCATAACGGCATTTTGCGAAATATTCAAACAACCATACGATTACATTTCAGCCCGTATCATTGGAATTTTATTACTAATGGGAAGTTTTTTATTTAGTTTTTTTCTCTAAGAATACTTTTCACAGCCCCTACTGCCTTATTAAGTTTATTCCCCGCAACTTCATACTTAGGTCTTACTCGACATTGGGATTTTGTCAATTTTAGTAGTGAACAACTCCCCATTTTTTTGATGAGTGTAATGCTATATTATTTTGCAAAAATGTATGCAAGTAAAAAAAGCATTAATAAAATAGATGTTTTTGTATATGGATTTATAGCTGGTGGAATCATTTTTACAAAATTACAAGCAATTCCGATTGCATTCTGTCTAACGCTCAGTGGCTATTGGTTGATTTATGAAAAACGAAAAAACGATTTTTTAAAAAATACCATCATTTTTACAATTAGTGGAAGCATTACTTCACTTGTTTTGGTATTAATAGGGTATTACTATCATTTCCTTGATAAAATATGGGTTTTCTATTTCAAAAATAATTTATCTTACGGAAGAGAAAGTCGCACTATCGTTCATAGTATTTTTATTTCACTCAGAGACCCTCACAATATTTTTATTCGTATCATTTTTTTGCTTTCAGTATTATTATTATTTTATTATATTTTTCTAAAAAAACAGTTTAAACCCAGTACTTTGAGCATTATGCTTATCCTTTTCACGGTTAGCTCAATTCTCTCTGTCTATAAAACAGGGTTTGTTTTTCATCATTATCTACTTTTCCTAATTTTCCCATCCGTATTCTTATTCGCATTGCTTTTGAACGAAATATTCCAATCATCAAAGAAGATTTTGAAAATTGGAATTTCAGCATTAGCTACATTTTATCTTTTACTCCAAACACATACATTGGTGTTCTCTAATTACTTTGTAAGTGCCGATAAACCACAACGACCACTTTCTATTTCAAAAACAGGTGAACAAATTTTAAAATATTCTAATACGCACGAACCACTGGTTATTTGGGGAGGCGGTGAACATGGTAGATTATATTTAGAAACTAAACGAACGCAAGGAATTAGATGGAGTAACTCACATTGGGGAATGTATAGTGACTCGCTTCAGAAAAATTTTCAAAAAGAGTTTATCGCAGAATTAAAAGCCATACCCTTTCCTGTATTTATAGATACTCACCCAACCAAAAATACATTTATGACCCGTGATAAACTGGGCTATGAAACCATCAAAGAATTGAAAGAATATATAGACTTAAAATATCAATTAATCGGAGAATTTGATGAGCAAAGAGTTTTTGTTCACAAAGAAAAATTAAAGGCAATGAACGCTACGAAGTAAAACAAAAATGCCGCATTTAAGATGTGGCATTTTTGTTAAATCACTTTAATACAATATTTTTCTGTTCAATCAAAGAAAGCAACGAATCTTTTCCTGCAATAAATGCTTTATCGTAATCGTACGCTTGAATAGTTGTATCAGTGATAGCAAAATTTTCATAATTTTGGAAAACAATCCCGCCAACTGTTTGACGGTTTTTCACTCGACGGAATCGTGGACCGCCGTTGGTGTATGCCAAATAATCAACTAAATGTGTCTTTTGATTGAACCAATAGCAATAAACGTCTTCAAAATCTTTACCGCCACCTTCTTTATCGAACCAAACTTTTACTTTATCGTATTGTTGCTTATCAATTTCTGTTTCACCGAGATATTCGAGATTAACGGCTTTATCTTTTAATTTATAAGGTAAAAGCACAAAATATGCCACCGAATTTACGGCATTTGTATATTTCGTAATGTCTTTTTTTGATAAAGTTACCTGATTTCCGTTGATAATCCTCAGAAAACCTTCATTATTAATAATATCCCAAATTTCATTATTGGCACTATCTTTTGAAATTCGTTCGTATTGATATTTTCCATTGTTTTGCATGAGTTTGAAATGAAATTTACGAAAATCCAACTCCGCTGTAAAGTTTTCATATTTTGCTCCACCGTGTGCTTCGATGCTTTTGTCAACAATTTCAAGGGCTTTATCAGTTTTGTCTTTGCAGGCAACCAATGCCATAGCAAAGACTGATATTAGAATAAGTTTTTTCATAGTTTGTAGCACAATTCTCCGAATTGTGAGTTATCGTTTGATACAAGACACAATTCGGAGAATTTTGCTATTGATTTATCAAAAATACGAGCCAATAACTTCTTGAATCTTGCTCATAGGCACACTCATCGACTTTTTGGTGATTGTTATTTCTGCTTATGTTTGTGGGCTACTAGTGTCTGAAACAACCTTGTAGTTACCTTTTACCGTTCCAATAAGCGTTTGTAAACTAAACGAACCAGAATTTGCATTTCCTTGAAAAATACCGCCTTTGTTCTGAATAGCTTTTGTTGAGTTTACAACAAATTGGCTCGAAGTGCCTGGGTAATCAATATTAAATGATGCCATATTGGTTTACTGGTTATTGGTTATCGGAAAATTGGGAATTAGTTATCTCTTTCAAACCAGCTTCACTAAATCGTTGAGTTTTAATAAGGCTTCGATTGGTGAAAGTGTATTTACGTCTATTGCTTTTAGTTTTGCTTTTAATTCTTCAATTTTTGGGTCTTCTGGCTCGAAGAAACTTAATTGAAAGTTATTTTTCGGAGCTTCCTTAATACGCTCTTTATTATCTTCCTTGATATGGTCTTTTTCAAGGTGATGCAAAATTTCGTTGGCACGCAACACCACTGACTGTGGCATTCCTGCGATTTGTGCTACGTGAATACCAAAGCTATGCTCGCTACCTCCTTCTTTTAGCTTACGTAAAAATACAACTTTATTATCAAGTTCTTTTACCGAAACGTTAAAATTTTTGATGCGACTAAAATCTTCTGCCAGTTGATTGAGTTCATGATAGTGCGTAGCAAAGAGTGTGTAAGGCTTACATTTTGGGTGATTATGCAAATATTCTGCAATACTCCACGCAATACTTACGCCATCATAAGTACTTGTTCCTCGACCGATTTCGTCCATGATTATCAGACTTCTATCGCTCAAATTATTTAGAATTGAAGCCGTTTCAGTCATTTCTACCATGAATGTTGACTCGCCACGAGAAAGATTATCACTCGCTCCTACCCTTGTGAAAATCTTATCGACGATGCCCAGTTCGGCACTTTCGGCTGGCACAAAACTACCCACTTGTGCCATAAGTGAAATCAAAGCAGTTTGTCGAAGCAAGGCCGACTTACCAGCCATATTTGGGCCAGTAATGATGATTATTTGCTGAGTTTGGTCATCCAAAAACAAATCGTTGGGAATGTAGGCTTCGCCCAAAGGAAGTTGTTGCTCGATAACAGCGTGGCGACCTTCTTTGATGTTAAGCACCTTAGTGTCAGATACAATAGGCTTACAATAATTGTTTTTTTGAGCCACTTTAGCAAATGACGAAAGAGCATCAAGAATCGAAATTACCCGGGCATTTTGCTGAATTTGTGCTACAAACTCATTGGCTGTCAGCACCAATTCATTAAAGATACGGTACTCAATTTCAAAAATTTTTGATTCAGCCGTTAAGATTTTTTCTTCATATAATTTTAATTCTTCTGTAATATAACGCTCAGCGTTGACGAGCGTTTGTTTACGAATCCATTCGGAGGGAACTTTGTTTTTATGCGAATTAGAAACTTCAAGAAAATAACCAAAAACTTTATTATAGGAAATCTTCAACGAAGGTATCGCCGTACGTGCTGATTCACGGTTTTGGATTTCAATCAAGAAATCCTTTCCCGAAAAAGCAATTTTATGCAATTCATCCAAATCGGAATCAACGCCCGATTTTATCATGTTTCCTTGGTTCGTCACAACGGGGGCATCATCACGTAATTCTTTTTCAATTTTCTCAATAAGATACTGACAGTCAGTGAGTTGATTGATGTATTTTTGTAGCACCAAAAATTTTTCTCCACCTAAAGCCAATTGTTTTTTGATGGGTTCGATTTGCACCAATGCTCGTTTTAGCTGCCCCAGTTCACGTGGATTAATTCGTCGAACTGCTACTTTTGAGATAAGACGTTCTAAGTCTCCGATTGGTTTTAGAAGTGCCGAAAGTTGTTCGAGAATCTCTTCATTTTTCACAAAAAACTCAACGGTATCCAATCTTTCTTGAATCAACAAACGGTCCTTAAGTGGCAAAACTAACCATTTTCGGAGTAACCTCGCTCCCATTGGCGTGATGGTATGGTCGAGAATCTGAATCAACGGAACACCGCCATCGTGCTGGGCAAAAACCAATTCGAGGTTACGAATCGTGAATTTATCAAGCCAAACGTATTTGTCTTCATCGAGGCGAGTGATGCGGGAAATATGCCCCATTTCTCTATGCTCAGTATCTGACAAATAACGCAAAATTACACCCGCCGCAATGATTCCATCGGGCATGGTTTCTACGCCAAAACCCTTTAAAGTAGTTACTTTGAAGTGATTTAAGAGCAAATTATAGCCAAAATCGAAATTATACGCCCAATCTTCAAACGTAAACTCATTAAATTTATCTCCAAAAAGTATCTGAAATTCTCCTCGGTGTTTTTTGCAATAAAGCACTTCTGAAGGTGCAAAACTTTGTAATAATTTATCAATATAAGCCGTGTTTCCTTCAGTGGCAAGGAATTCACCCGTTGAAACATCGAGAAACGAAATGCCAAAATAGTCGGGTTTTGAGAAATGAATCGATGCCAAATAATTGTTTTGTTTGTGGTTCAAAACATTATCATTGAACGAAACCCCAGGCGTAACGAGTTCGGTAACTCCACGACGCACAATGCCTTTGGCAGTTGAAGGGTCTTCGAGCTGGTCGCAGATAGCTACACGCTCACCCGCACGAACGAGTTTGGACAAATAAGTATCAAGCGAGTGGTGCGGAAAACCTGCCAATTCTTCTTGAGCTCCACCATTATTTCGACGGGTAAGCACGATTCCGAGGATTTTTGAGGCACGAATAGCATCTTCGCCAAAAGTTTCGTAAAAATCACCAACCCGAAACAACAACATGGCTCCAGGGTATTTTGACTTGATTTGGTTATATTGACGGTTTAAGGGGGTTTCCTTGATTTGCTTTACTAATTCTTCTTTGGAAGGTCGAGCCACTTTTCTAGATGCTAAAATGAAAGTTAATTTTAGCTCAAATTTAGAAGAAAAAAGGGGATTTTGTGAAAATTTGAGAAAAGTAAAAAAGATTTTTTGTTTATGATTTAATTTTTTCGTCTATATTTGAAAAAAACTCAATAATCATGGAATTATTAGTCGAAACAGAGATGGAGAGCAGAAAACAACCAGAAAAAATTTCTGATTACGAAAGAGAACGAGGAAAACCTATGCCTACACTTCTTCATGGTGCTATTCAAGCCAATTTAGGATTTGAATTAAAGTTGAATTACAGAAATAAATAAAGAATAGCTAGCGAAGTAACTTTAAACACTCAACCAATGGGCAGCACACCCGATTTGATTGTTTATCCTCAACAAGCACTTGACTTCAAAAATGATCCATCAAGGCGTGAAGATGCACCTTTGCTTGCGATAGAAATACAGTCGGCTTCACAAAGCACGAATGACATGGTCGAAAAACTTGAACCCTATTTTGAATTTGGCGTAAAATCTTGTTGGATTGTGATTCCTACTTTACAAGCAATTTTAGTTTATGATAGCCCAACCCACTATGAATTTTATCAGAAAAATGAAATACTGAAAGATAAAACCTTAAATATTGAAATTGAATTGAATAAAGTATTTGAGTAGAAAATATATATTCGATAACAAAGCGGTTCTATTTTGATAAAAAACTCAAAATAGAACCGCTTTGTTATTCTTGCATTTCACCGAAATTCTCATAAATTTGTTATTTCTTCAACCATTAAAATTATGAATTTCAATATTGACGCCGACAAAAGTATAACTTACGATGCAATCGTAATCGGTTCGGGTATTAGTGGTGGCTGGGCTGCCAAAGAATTATGTGAAAAAGGGTTAAAAACACTAGTTTTGGAGCGTGGTGGAATGGTCGAACACCAAAAAGATTACCCAACATCTATGACTAATATTTGGGAGTTTGAACATCGACTACGGGATACAAAAGAAGATTTACTGAAAAACCCCATCGTCAATCGTTGCTACGCGTACTCAGAAGCTACGCAGCATTTTTTTGTCAAAGACGAACAACACCCCTACATTCAAGAAAAACCTTACGATTGGATTCGTGGATACCAAGTTGGAGGAAAATCTTTGCTTTGGGCAAGACAAACCCAACGCTGGAGCGAATACGAATTTGAAGCTCCTGCTCGTGATGGTTTTGCGGTAGATTGGCCTATCAGATACAAAGATATTGCTCCATGGTACAGCCACGTTGAGCGTTTTGCGGGAATTTCGGGAAATAAAGACAATATCAAAAACTTACCCGATGGTGAATTTTTGCCTGCGTGGGAATTGAATTGTGTCGAAAAACACATTCAGTCGGCGGTGAAAAAAAACTATCAAGACCGCCAAGTAATTATCGGACGATGTGCTCATTTGACTAAACCCAACGAAATTCATATTCAACAAGGGCGTGGGCAGTGTCAAGCCCGTAATTTGTGTGAGCGAGGTTGTCCGTTTGGTGGATATTTCAGTTCAAATTCCTCTACCTTACCTTGGGCTGCCAAAACTGGTAAACTAACAATTCGACCAAACTCAGTTGTTCATTCAATTATTTATGATGAAAAGCTGGGAAAAGCGTCGGGCGTGCGGGTGATAGACACCAACACCAAAGAAAGTATTGATTATAAAGCTCGTATCATTTTCGTCAATGCTGCCGCCCTAAATTCAAACTTGATTTTGTTGAATTCTACTTCTAATCGTTTCCCGAATGGCTTGGGCAATGATAGTGGAGTTTTAGGGCAGTACATTGCTTTCCATCAATATCGTGGTCAAGGTGGAGCAACTTTTGAAGGATATACCGACCAGTATTACTACGGTCGGCGACCAACTTCGGCTTTTATGGCCTCATTCAGAAATGTTGAAAAACAAGAAACTGATTTTCAGCGAGGATATATGGTAGCATTTTCGGCAGGTCGTGGTTCTTGGCAAAGAGGCTCGCAACCTGAAGCTTTTGGGGCAGATTTGAAAGAAAGTCTTACTCATCCAGGCGACAATTGGGGTATTTATATTCAGATGCAAGGTGAGACGATTCCGAAAAAAGAAAACCATGTAAGATTGAGCAAAGACAAAGTCGATGCTTGGGGAGTTCCACAATTAATTACCTCAATTGATTATGATGAGAATGACATGAAAATGATGAAAGATTTTCATGTACAAGCCTCCGAGATGCTTGAAAAAGCTGGCTGTATAAACATCAATATGTTTGATAGTAAACAAAACCCTGGGCTTGATATTCACGAAATGGGTGGTGTAAGAATGGGAAAAGACCCAAAAACTTCACTATTGAATGAGTGGAGTCAACTACATGGCTGCAAAAATGTATTTGTCACTGACGGTTCTTGCATGACTTCCGTGGGTAATCAAAACCCGTCGCTGACATTTATGGCACTTACGGCACGAGCGGCCAACTTTGCGGTAAATGAATTGAAAAAGAAGAATTTGTAAAGGTTAAGAATTAATCAAAAATGTCAATTCTCTTTTTGGTGAAAGAAAAGCAATATACTACTTTAGCAAAAAAACACAACATGCTAACAAACGTCGAACATATCGGTATTGCAGTGAAAGATATTACTGCCTCGAATGAATTATTTACAAAACTCTTCAACGTGCCTCCTTATAAATCAGAAAGCGTTGAAAGCGAAGGAGTTACGACCTCTTTTTTTCAAATAAACGCCAGCAAAATTGAGTTACTCGAAGCTACAAATCCTGATAGTGCAATTGCTAAATTTATTGAGAAAAAAGGGGAAGGAATTCATCATATTGCCTTTGAGGTAGATGATATTTTGGCCGAAATGAAACGCTTAGAGGCGGAAGGTTTCACACTTTTAAACCAAGTACCGAAGCGTGGGGCGGATAATAAATTGGTGTGTTTCCTACACCCAAAGGGCACAAATGGCGTTTTGATTGAACTTTGTCAGGAGTTATGAATTTAGAATTCTGAGTTCTGAGTTGTTTTTTTAACTCAGCACTCAAATCGCCTTTCAAAAGTCTATTTTTTAGGATTGTGAAAAAAATTTAAAATACTCCTAATTGGTTCAAAAGATTAAATTTAAAACTACCTTTAGTAGCATTGGCTTTTTTCTGTAGCCACCGTATCATTCTTGTACGATCACCAAAGGGTTTCTTGATTTCTAGCAGGCTTAACTTCAACTGTTTTACCTAGATGGATTCCTACTTTTGGTGTTTCGTCTTTAGCACTTACTAAATTAGGCGTATTTGCTATTCTTACATTAACAAAATGACAAAAAAATGAAGACTTCGTATAAAACGAGGTCTTCATTAAATTCATTTATTTTCTAATTACTGCACCAAGTTCTTTTTCATAGGCAGCAATAAGACGTTGCATTGTTTTATCAATTACATCATCAGTCAAAGTTTTTTCTTTATCTATAAGTGTGAAGCTAACGGAATAAGATTTTTGACCTTCACCTAATTTTTCACCTGCATAAACGTCAAATACATTGATGCTTTGGAGTAAATTCTTTTCAGTTTTGGTTGCAATGGCCGAAACTTGCTCAAATTTCACTTCCGAATCAATCACAATCGACAAGTCACGACGAACTTCTGGAAACTTTGGAATTTCGATAAAAGAAACTTTGCCTGAATATTGTTTCAATAAATATTCCCAATCGAAATCAGCATAGAAAACTGGTTGTTTTACATCAGCCAATTTAGCCAATTGTGGTTTTACTAAACCCAAACTGACAACTGGCTTTTTGTTGATGAAATAAGTGAGACCATATTGAAAAACTGATGTATCAGCTTCTTGTGAATCAAATTTCACAACTTTCATTGCCTTCAAAACTTTCTGCACAACTAATGCCAAATCATGGAACGCCAAAGCCGTGCTTGGATTTGCCCAAGATTCTGACTGACGATTTCCCGTCATCCAAATACCCAAATGCTTATTTTCTTTCGGGCGGCGTTCCGCATTTTTATCGTCCTGCTTATTATAATAGCTACGACCAAATTCAAATAATTTCAAATCTTTTTGACGACGATTTATATTGTAAGCCACAGATTCCATACCAGTCAATAAAAGACTTGAACGCATCACCGAAAGTTCTTCGCTCAATGGATTCAGTAGCACAATAGTTTCACCTTTCGCCGTTGCTTCAAGTGCTTGATTATAAGCAGGTTTAGTTATTGAAAGCGTCTGAATTTCGTTGAAACCATTCGATGCTAAAAGCTCAATAATACGAAATTGCAATTTATCGGCATCTTTCTCTGCAAACGACGATAAGAAATCGGTTTGGAGCGTTTCTGAGAGTTCGATATTATCAAAACCATAAATTCTCAATATTTCCTCGATTACATCGGCTTCACGAGTTACGTCGACTCTGTATGGTGGCACAACTACTCGCATTTCGCTACCATTATCACTCAAAATTTCAATATCAAGGCTGTTTAAAATTTTAACAATCAGGCGGTTATCTAAGTTTTTACCGATTAGACGATTAATATTTTTATGCTTTACCGTAATCTCAAAATTGGCAATCGGATTTGGATAAACATCAATTGGTTCGCCAATAACTTCTCCGCCAGCCAATTCTTGAATCAAAATTGCCGCTAAACGAATCGCAAACGGTGGCATTTTTGGGTCTGTACCACGTTCATAACGGAAGGATGCATCGGTTTTCAAACCATGTAAAGTAGCAGTTCGACGCACCCAAACTGGACTAAAATAAGCAACTTCTAGGAATACATTTTGTGTAATTGGCTTAATACCAGACTTTTGACCACCAAAAACACCTGCAATAGCCATTGGTTCTTCCTCGTTACAAACCATTAAATCACTGCCCGAAAGGCTGCGTTCGGTGCCATCAAGGGTTGTAAATTTAGTACCTTTTTCTGGCACTCGCACCACAATTTTATGCCCTTTTACCTCGTCAGCATCAAAAGCGTGCATTGGTTGGCCGAGCGTATGGCAGATGTAGTTGGTAATATCAACGATATTGCTGATTAGATTCAAACCAATAGCCAACAATGCATTTTTCAACCATTCTGGCGATTCTTTTACCGTAATTCCACGAATTTCTAAACCACAAAAACGTGGGCAAGCCTCGGTGTTTTCTAAGATTATCTGAAAATCAGTAGGGCCGCATTCCGCATTTTGTGAAATTGAATTGAAGTTTTCAATAGAAGGCATTTTAATATCCCGACCTAAAACTGCTTTTAGGTCACGAGCAACACCCAAGTGCGAAGCCGCATCAGCACGGTTTGGTGTAAGTCCAATTTCGATTTGATAATCAGCCTCAAACGATTTACCGATTGATTTGAAATATTTCATTGCTGGTGTACCATTCGGCAGTGTCGTATCCAAGATCAAGATTCCATCGTGCGAATGTCCAGTCCCGATTTCATCTTCGGCACATATCATTCCTTCTGATGGATGCCCATAAACTTTACGTTTTTCGATTATAAAAGATTTTCCATCAGCGAAGTAAATGGTAGTTCCGAGCGTGGCAATGATTACTTTTTGTCCTGCTCTTACGTTGGCGGCTCCACAAACAATCGTCGAAGGAGTTTCAGCACCGATGCTAACGGTTGTAAGGCTAAGTTGTTTTTCTTTCACCATAAAAGTTTCGCAAGTAAGCACCTCGCCCACCACAAAACCTTTCAAACCACCCTTTATCGACTCAATTTCTTCGATGCCTTCTACCTCTAAGCCAGTAGCGGTCAATAATTTACCAATTTCTTCCGCTGATTCGTTAATTTCAATCAGGCTCTTTAACCAATTGTATGAAATTTTCATTTATGCTCTATTTGCTATCTGATATTTTGCACAAAGGTAATATTTTTTGATGGTTAACAAAAAGAAGGAATTCCTTTGCATGGAGCCTTCCTAGAAATTTTACTTATGTTTTTAATGGTTGAGTTTCTATTTTTTTTTCTTCTTGGCCCTAAATCAGACTGTAAATAGAATTTAATAATCAAACCTGTCTAAATAAATTTCAAATACTGTCAAATCAACAAATGTTTTAATCGAATAATATCCCTATTATAATGAATGAACTGGCACTTATTTTTGCTTACTTTGGCAAGTAGATTCACTTGGTTTTGCAGAAAAATTATAGTTTATTATTTAAAATATGCCATACTAAAGAGCGTTTTGCCAAGACTAAATGGACCTTTTGTCATATATTAGGTATTAAACACCAAAGAAGGTCAAGAATTTTCGATTGCCATTAATCTATCGGATTATTATGCTTCAGCAAATCACCAAAATTTTGTTTAAAAAGAGCAATGTTTCAATCGGAGGGAATAAAGGTAGGAATAAAAAAAGCCTCACAAATCCTATTAATTTTGCGAGGCCATTTATAACATGAACTAATAATAATTAATTAACCTTCAATATCATCTCAGCCGCCTTCTCAGCAATCATGTAGACAGCAGCATTCGTATTTCCCGAAACAATAGTAGGCATAACCGAAGCATCAATCACTCGCAAACCTTCTATGCCTTTTACTCGAAGTTGGTCATCAACTACTGCCATTTCATCATTTCCCATTTTGCATGTTCCCACTGGGTGATAAACAGTTTCGAGTTGTTTTTTCAGGTGCAGCATAATTGAATCGTCTGAACTTCTATCAGGTGGAGTCTGTAAATTCTTTCTAAATTTATCGAATGCAGGGGCTTGCAATACTTCAATTGCTTTTTTGGCAGCTTTTAAAAGCGTGATTTGGTCTTGTTCGGCCTCCAAAAAATTAGGTTGAATAATCGGAGCATCCATTGCATTATTACTACCTAAAGTCACAAATCCCCTACTTTCTGGACGAAGAAGTGTCGGCAAAATTGTAAATCCATCAGTAAACGGAAAGGTTTTCATATCATAAAAATCATAATCATAACCATCACCAACTTGTAATGAAGCAAAATGAAATTGATAATTCACTCGGTCGGGGCTATCATCGGTCATCCAAAATGCAGCCGATTCAAGTGGACTAATCGTAAAAACTCCTTTTTTGGAGAAAATATATTTCAATAAACCCTTTAACTGATTTAACGGTTTCAGATGATGATTTTGTCCAAATTCTTGATTTGATAAACAACTCACTCCCGAAAACAAATGATCTTGCAGGTTTTTTCCTACGCCCGAAAGGTTTTTCTTACATAAAATATTATGTTTCTTTAATTCATCAGCATCACCCACTCCAGAAAGCATCAATATTTGTGGCGAAGCAAATGCACCTGCCGACAAAATAACTTCCTTATTGGCAAAAACCTTATCGGTATTGTTTTTACCCGAAAAATACTCCACACCAACTGCCTTATCATTTTCAATCAAAATTTGCTTGACCGGTGAATTTGTTTGCACAGTCAAGTTTTTACGGTGCATAACTGGTTTCAAAAATGCGGAAGCTGCACTGAATCTTTTGGCATCTTTTATTGTGAACTGCAAGCGGCTTGCACCTTCTTGCTTTTCGCCATTATAATCATCATTACGTTTAATGCCAGCCTCATCGCAAGCGGCCACAAAAGCATCCGAAAAAGGCGTATCAAATCTTGTTGCATAAGTTACATTTAGCAGTCCATCTTTTCCATGGTAAGCATTGGAAATCTGCTCATTTGCTTCTGATTTCTTGAAATATTGGAGTACATCGTCATAATTCCAACCTTTATTTCCTAATTTTGCCCAATCATTAAAATCTTCTTTGTTACCGCGTACATATGCCATGGCATTAGTAGAGCTACTTCCACCTAAAGTACGTCCACGTGGCAAATAAATTTTTCTATTCAATACATGTTTTTGAGGCTCGGTACTAAAACCCCAATCGACTTCAGTCTTAAATAGCTTAGCATATCCAGCGGGAATATGAATTTCCATTTTTTTGTCTGGTCCTCCAGCTTCCAATAATAAAACTTTATTGTTCGGATTTTCGGAAAGCCGATTAGCCAAAACACATCCAGCCGAACCAGCTCCAATAATGATGAAGTCGTAACGCATAATTTATAGGTTTTTAGGTTGATAAAAATATAATTTCGAATGATGGAGTGATAGAATGATTGAATAGATCTAAATATAACGCTTTCCTATTCACTCATTCTATCACTGAGGTATTCAATCATTAAATTTAGGGAGAAAGCCTCTCAATTTTCCAATTATCTTCAAATTTTGTAAATAATATTCGGTCGTGTAAGCGATTTGGGCGACCTTGCCAAAACTCAATTCTTTCAGGATTTACGCAATAACCTCCCCAATGTATAGGTCTTGGAATAATTTCTACGTTTTTAAACTCATTTTCCAATTCAGCCAAACGCTGTTCAATTATCTCACGCCCTACAATTACCGAGCTTTGGTTAGATACCCAAGCTCCAATCTGACTACCACGGGGGCGTGAATGATAATAATAATCCGATTCTAACTCACTTACCTTCTCAATACTCCCTTCTATACGCACCTGACGCTCCAAATCACTCCAAAAGAAAGTTAATGAGACAAAAGGAGTTTGAGCCACTTCATTCCCTTTATTACTTAAATAGTTTGTATAGAAAATAAATCCATTTTCATCAAAACCTTTCAATAAAACAATTCTTGCATGTGGTTTTCCATCCGAAACAGTCGATAGTGTCATAGCATTAGGCTCTAAAATTTGAACATCAAACGCTTCCTTAAACCACTTTTCAAATTGTTTAACCGGATTCTCTAAAACATTTTCTTCTAATAGTTCGTTTTGAGAATATGATTGCCGCAGGGCAGCTACATCTGTTTTATTCATTATTTTGCAACGTTTTTGATTATTTTTTCGTATATAACATAAATACAGAAAATGAAGTTTTTGAAACCTTCGGTAATTACTACATAATTTTATTACATTTGCAAAGCTAATGAGAACTTTTTAGAACAATCAAAAATGACCAATAAAGAATTGGATTTGACAGAAAATGCCACGGATGCTACTGCTAACGAAGAAACACCTTCGACAACAGTAATAAATTCTACAGAAAATGTAGACCATAAAACAATTGAGGAAACAGCCAAAGATACTATGAACGAGCAGAAAGACACGATCGAAAACGCAACCGAAAATTTGGTTGGAGAAACAGTAAATAACGTTGAGGATCCAACAACAGAAACACTTGAGGCACCTACGGAAGTTTCAAGTGATACCGTTGTAGAGGTAGAAAGTGTGGTGTCAGAAGTAACGGAAACTGTAGAAAATATCATTGAAGAAATAGCAATAGCCGAGGCAACTCCCGCCAATGATGAACCAATTGCAATTGCTCAAAGCCAAGATATAATTGCTGCAAATGAGCCGCTGGCAATCGAAGCAGATTCATCCATTGAGCCGATTGAAGAAGTAATAAATGAAGTTACTTCTCAAGATACTGATTACAGTAGTTTCACCAAAAAAGATTTTGTTGAGCTCGGCGAAAAGCTTTTGGCTTCAATCAAATCAGAGAGCGTGAGCCTATCAGATGTAAAAAATGCTGATGCCGTGATGCGAGAAATTAAGCCAATTTTTGATGACCTAAAAGCTCGTGAAAAATCAGAAGCTCAAAAAAAATATATTGTAGAAAATGGCAACAACGAAGGTTTTGAATACAAAAACGATAATTTGGTAATTCGTTTCGAATCAATAAATGCCCAAATCAGAGATGCAAAAAATGGTTTCTTTCAAAAAATAGAACGTTTGAAGGAAAATTATTTCGAGCGTAAAACCCAATTATTACAACGTCTCCGTGAAGTTGTTGACGAAGAAGAAAAAGGTGGAACAAAAAGCAACTGGCAGGAATTTAAGAAGATTCAAGAAGACTGGAAAAATGCAGGAAATGTAAACTCTTCGCACAATACTACATTTTGGTCGGCTTTTAATGCATTGGTTGATCGGTATTTCAGCATTCGCAATATCCAAAACGAGCTTAAAGACCTTGACCGCAAGAAAAACTTCACCGCAAAAGTTGATATCGTAAGAAAAATTGAAGCGATTTCTCAAGGTATAGAAACAAGTGGATTAAGTAATACAACTTTGCGTCAGGCAAATGATTTATTAGAAGAATATAAACATATCGGTCCGGCCGCTCGCGAAGCACAAGATGATCTTTGGAAGCGTCTGAAAGTTGCTTTTGATATCATACACAACAAGCGTCGCGAGCAATCGGCACAGACAAATCAGTTACAAGAAGAAATCTATGCAGCGAAACTTCGTTTGTTAGAAAATCTTAAACCATATATTGAGTTTAATACCGACAGCATTAATGAATGGAACGCCAAAACTAAAGAGGTAATGGCAGTCCAAGATCAATGGAATTCAATTAAAGGTGCAATGCCTAAAGAAAAAGGCAAAGAAATTAGTCGCGATTTCTGGGGCTTTTTGAAAACCTTCTTCCGCAATAAAGGCGATTTCTTTGCTAAATTGGAAGCTCAAAGAGAAGAAAACCTCAAAACCAAAACCGCTCTTTGTGAACAAGTAGAAACCTTGGTAGCTTCTGAAGACTTTTCGGCGTCATTTACAGACAGAGTCGTTGAACTTCAAAAAACTTGGAAAACTATTGGTCATGTTCCAGAAAAGATGAAAGATAAAATCTACGAGCGATTTAAAAAAGCTTGCGATGAGTTTTTCAATGGAAAACGTGCAAAAGGCAATGCCGTAGAAGTAGAATACGAGGAAAACTTGAAGTTAAAAATTATTATCTGCGAAGAAATTGAAGCTCTTTCGAAAGCGGGAGGTTCTCAACTTGGCAAGCTTTCTGAGTTTAAAGCTCAATACAATGCCATTGGTTTTGTACCTCGCAAAGAGATGCAAAATATCCAACGTCGATTTGTGGATGCCATAAATTCATTCGTGAAAGGTAGCACAGGCATTAGTGGTGCAGAGAAAGAGAAAATGGTACTTCAAAACGAAGTTGAGGTTGTTACTAAAGGCGATAGAGGCGGCTCAAAAGATTTGGACAAAAAAGAAAATGATATTCGTCGTAAAATGAAAACTATCGAAGATGATATTCATTTATGGCAAAATAATATCGAGTTCTTTGCTCGTTCTAAAAATGCAACTTCGGTTCGTTCCGAGTACGAAACCAAGATTAAAGGAGCAGAAAAAGAATTAGCTGAGCTGAAACAAAAAATAAAAATTATCATCGCCGCTGGCGAGTAATCAATACATAAAATAGAGTTATCAATTGATACCTCTATTTTTTTTAATATATTTCTCTTTTAAATCACTGACTTCCAAATACTTATCGTTTAAAGAAAAAAATATGCAAAAAAAGTTCACCAATCACTTGCGTAATATTTAATATAACACTAATTTTGTACCACAATAGCAGTAAGTAAAATGATATTTGCTTTATTTGTGCATTAAATGCCTCCATAGCTCAGCTGATAGAGCAACTGACTTGTAATCAGTAGGTCGTTGGTTTGATCCCGACTGGAGGCTCTCAACTAAAGGATTTCAAGAAATTGAAATCCTTTATACATTTAAACCATTTTGATTCTGACTTGTAATTAGTAGATCGTTGCGGGGTCGCCCGTGAGGTTTGATCCCGAATGGAGGCTCTCAATATAAAGGATTTCAAGAAATTGAAATCCTTTATACATTTAAACCATTTTGATTCTGGCTTGTAATTAGTAGACCGTTGCGGGGTCGCCCGTGAGGTTTGATCCAGAATGGAGCCTCTCAGCATAAAGGATTTCAAGAAATTGAAATCCTTTATACATTTAAACCATTTTGATTCTGGCTTGTAATTAGTAGATCATTGCGGGGTCGCCCGTGAGGTTTGATCCCTAATGGAGGCTCTCAATATAAAGGATTTCAAGAAATTGAAATCCTTTATACATTTAAACCATTTTGATTCTGGCTTGTAATTAGTAGATCGTTGCGGGGTCGCCCGCGAGGTTTGATCCCGAATGGAGGCTCTCAATATAAAGGATTTTTAGAAATTGAACTCCTTTTTTACTTTTATATGTTATTCATCAAACTACTGCGATTAAAGCATGAAACAAAGATTTTTGAAAACACTTAAATATTCTTTAGTAGGCTTATTTATGGCTTTTACACTTTTTATTGCTTTCAATCTCGATTCGAGTGTTTACGCCTACCGACAAGCCAAAGGGCAGCTTAAAATCATTTTTAATACTCGCACCGTTACTGAAGTTCTGGCAGACAAGACTTTTCCTGATTCATTAAAAAATCGTATTAAATTGATTGAAGAAATCAAACGTTTTGCTGTTGATTCGTTGGGACTGAACCCTTCTGATAATTATACGACCTTTTATGACCAACATAAAAAACCAATTTTGTGGGTGATTACTGCCTGCGAGCCTTTTGAATTGAAAGCAAGAAACTGGAATTTCCCTATTTTGGGTACTTTTAGCTACAAAGGACATTTTGAAAAAGAAATTGCTGACTCAGAACTCAACGAACTAAAAAAGCAAGGATTTGACACGCAACTAAATGAAGTTTCGGCTTGGAGTACACTTGGATATTTGAAAGACCCAATTTTAAGCTCAATGCTAGAAAAATCGGAAGGCCGTTTGGCAGCTTTAATAATCCATGAATTAACACATGGTACACTTTTTGTAAAAAACAATTTAGAATTCAACGAAAACCTCGCTGACTTTGTTGGTGATTATGGAGCGATACGTTTTCTGGAAAGTAAATATGGCAAAAACTCAAAAGCATTGGAACGTTATAATTTCTCAAAAAAATATAACGACGCTTACAGTCAACATTTACTGAGAGGTGCCAAAAAACTTGATAGTTTGTATAAAAGTTTCAAAAAAAACATGAATAATCAAGAAAAGTTACGCCATAAAATCGAACTGATTAGTACAATTATCAATAAAAGTGATACTTTATTAGCTGGTGAATTTCAAAAAGGATTACTCAGTCGCAAAAAATGGATTTTAAATGGCAATAATTTGCCGAATAATGCGTACTTCATAGGATATTTAACTTATCAAAGTAAGCAAAGTCAATTCAAAGATGAGTTTGCTAAAAACTTTAGGTATAATTTTTATAATTATTTAACATATCTCAAAGATAAATACCCAAGCAGTATTGTTTTCTAATTAAAAACATTATTTACAATCAAAAGAGAATGAGTTTTCTTAAAAAAATAACATTATTAGGTTTAATTCTAACTACAAGTTCTTTTGTAATGAGCGATAGTTATCGCTATTTACCAAATCATGCATTTAAGGCAGGTGAATATTTTGAGTATAAAGTCAAATATGGATTTTTGAACGTAGGAGAAGCAACAGTTGATGTTAGTTCACAAATATATTCCGTTAATAATCGGGCGTGTTATCGCGTCAATATTTTTGGCCGTACAACGGGGATTACTGACCTTTTCCATATCCGAAATACCTACCGTTCTTATCTTGATACTTTAGCTATTTTACCCCAAAAATTCTTGATGGATTTACAGGAAAATAATTATAGAAAAGAGCAAACCATTACATTCGACCATATTGCAAATGCTGCAGTAAGAGAACAAAACAATGAACGTCAAACTTTTAAACTACCTGATAACGTGCATGATGTAGTTTCGGGTTATTACTTTTTGAGAACAATAGATTTTACGAAAGTAAAAATTGGAGAAACGGTTTCATCAAATATGTTTTTTGATGATGAAATTTATAATATGAGAGTAAAATATAACGGAAAAGGAGTTATTCGTACAAAATATGGTAAAATCAATGTCATAAAACTTAATCCGGTTTTGCCCAAAAATAATATGTTTGAAGGGGAAGATGCAATTAGAATTTGGGTGTCGGATGACAAAAATCGTGTGCCAATAAAAATAGAAGTTGATTTTGCGGTCGGCAGTGCTACAATAGAGTTAAAAAATTATAAAAATACAAAATATGAGTTTGATTGGCTTTGAAATTTATATAACCACTAAGTACACCGAGAAACATTGATTTACACATAGGGGTTTTCTTAGTGAAAATTATGTGTTATAAAGTGTTCTTTATGGTAAAAAATAAAAATGCCTTCTCCATTAGAGAAGGCATTTTTATTTTTATCTACGTCCATAGCTTCTACCTCCGCCACGACTTTCTCCACATCGGTAACTACGATTTTGATAACCATAATTACGGTTACGATTACTTTGATTATTATAAGAATATCTTCTTGGCGGAGCAACATAAACACGCATTTGGGGTCTTGGATATGTGTGATACCCATACGACGGCCTTGAATAATATCGGTCACGATAACCATAACCGCCATAAAAACAACTCGAAAAACTAAGCGAAAGCATAGCAAAAACTCCCACCAAAGTCAACAAACGAAGTTTTGATTGTTTTTTCATAATTGTATAATTTTTTTACAGTAGATGCTTGAAAACGCTAAAAGGTTGCATTTCATATATACCTTAGACAATTTTAATTCCTAATTACCCCATTTAATAAGTTAAAAATTAATTAAATTGCAGTTAGTATTAAAAAACCTGTATTTAATGGCTTTAACAGAATCTAATATGTTACCCATCGGGACTATAGCACCCGACTTTAGTTTAATAAATACTCTGTTGGATAAAACACAGTCAGTCGATGAATTATTCTCTGATAAGGCTACGGTAGTAATGTTTATTTGTAATCATTGTCCTTATGTAATTCATGTGAAAGATGAACTTGTTAGACTCGCAAATGATTATGAATCCAAAGGTGTAAAATTTGTGGCCATCAGTTCCAATGATATTGAAAAGTACCCTCAAGATGGCCCTGAAGCCATGAAGATTTTTGCTAAAAAATCAGGCTTTACATTTCCATATCTCTATGATGAAACCCAAGATGTAGCTCGTGCCTATGATGCAGCCTGCACACCTGATTTTTATATCTTTAATGGAGAAAAAAAATTACAATATCGCGGTCGCTTAGATGATTCTCGTCCTAGAGTTGAAAATCCAAAACCTGTTACTGGAAAAGATTTAAGAAAGGCTTTAGATGCAATTTTAGCCAAGCAAATAGTTTCAGAAGTCCAGTTTCCGAGTATGGGTTGTAACATTAAATGGAAAAATAATTAAAATGCC
>Ga0247831_1003136_pt1 | contig 24911 bp, 43 predicted proteins | sample LaCruzMarch2015__9_FD_192406 | JGI IMG/M metagenome (GOLD analysis project Ga0247831, IMG submission 192406) | Freshwater microbial communities from meromictic Lake La Cruz, Castile-La Mancha, Spain - LaCruzMarch2015_1m | ecosystem: Environmental > Aquatic > Freshwater > Lake | place: Spain...
CCACCAGATAGTGCCATATCTACCTCAGACCATCTTATCCCATCGGGTCCAGCATCATTATCACTGGTGAAAATATAATAAATGTTATTGGATAGTGGCTTTTGAACTATTATTGCAGATTGTGTAGAAGAAAAATCACCCAATAGTCCGTTACCATTTGTCATTATTAAATGGTTTCTATTCCAAACGGTTATACCATTTGTATAGAAGAGTAAGTTACCAGAGTTATCGGATATTGTTGCAACACCTTCGGTTGTCGTAAGAGCACCATTTGTAAGTGCGACGGGTGTTCCTGAGTTAAATGTTATTCCTGCATTTGTTCCAAAATACCAATTAGAGGTTGGGCCTACTTGTGCCGACAATGGTAGATTCAATAACAATATTAATATTAGAATATATGACTTCATATTTAACTTAGTATTTATAAAATTTTTTGTAACCTTTGTTTTTATTTACCGTAAAATCAAAATATGAAATATACTCTTCACGAAAAAATCAATCTACGTCCACAACTTGCTAAAGCTATTATAAAAGCGGCAAGTAATCCTTTCAACAAAGAAGTACTTGTTATTACTCCCAAATACTTAATGCTTGTAGCAATACGTTCAAACAGAATGGTATTGGGAATATCAAGATAGTATTTTTAAAATGTCATTTATTATAATTTCTATTTTATCCATATCAGTATATTTTATTCTTAAAAGCCTTATATTATTATTTATACAATAATTTGTCTTCTTTAAATCATTTTCTACCCTATCATTAAATTTTTCATTAATTTTACCATTTGAATTAAAATGAAAATGTTTGTCACTGTAATGTTGCATACCATCGAATTCTAAACAAATATTATAATCAGGTAAGAAAAAATCAAAAGGTAATTTTTTCTTTTTACCTATACAATTGTCAAAAGTAAATTGTGGTATGTACTTTATATTATTATTTATAAGGTAATTAGTTATTATCTTTTCACCCTTTGAAGATTTACATACAGGACATCCCGAATAATTAAGATGGTGTTTAGGTAGTTGTTTAAACAAGCCATGTTTAGGACAAATTATATCTACTTTTAGACTTCTATTTATGTAATTTGTTTCAGAATAATTATAAAAATAATTATGTATTAAATTTGCTTCTTTTATAAAATCTTCATTATTTTTACCAAATTTATTTCTTAATCTTAGATTAGCACAATCTCTACAACCTCTTTTGCTTAAATGTTCGTGTGGTGTTTGGCTAAAATCTCCATGTAATAAACAGGTTATTATTAATTTTTCTTTATTACCGTTATAAATTGATTTTTCATAATTATACTCATTATTGTGTATAATAGATGCTTTATTTTTAAATTTTTCTATATTATCTACTTTCATAAAGTATATATTAAAATCTTATGGCCTCGTTTGGCTACCACTTTTTTTTCAAAATTTTATTAATCACTTCTTCTCTTTTAATTGACTTATATTTATCAATATTTTCAGATTTATAACATTTTAGACAGATTGCTTTCTGTTGTGGTTCGTTAATATCTTCAGTGATATCTGTAATATGCCAGTCATGACCAAACCATTTACAACCCCATTTTATATTGAAGGGTGTTAATATTGTGTCAATGAATATAATGCCCCTATCATTCCATTTGTCTCTTTTTAGACAAAGTAAAATTAAAAGATTACTTCTGAATCTTTTGTAGTTTTTAAATTTCCAATCCATCCAAATACTATAAGATGCTCTGTAAGAGCCACTATCTGACTGATGCCTTTTTATGTAGCCCATTTTTTATTTTATGAAATATGTATTTTCCTATCACTCATTATCTGATGAAGAGCTTTTTGAAAAGAAGATATAGTGCTTGGTTCATCAAGTTTTGATGCCAGTTCTACCACTTCTTTAAAGATTCCTAATTGATGAGCTTCTGTTAGTATTTCTTCTAAAAATTCTTCGTTTGTCATTTGTTAATTTTTTTCAAATATATATAAAAATTGTTAAAATGTATCAAGGTTCCCAAACTAAATTTACCGGACCTTCTAAATCATCATATTGACTATTTGTCCAAGTAGGATTTTCTGGATTACCATCATATGCCCAGTCTTTTAGACCAAGTTCTTCAAATCTATTTTTAATCTTTTCATTGTAGTGTCCAGCAATTGTTCTAACTCTTCTTTGTATATCGGCTCTTGATATATTATGTGTGTTACCACCATCGTTATGAATAAATTGTAAATATTCAACTTTTTTTATTCTTAACATTTTAGTAGTTAAAAAGGTTTGTATCACAAGTTCATAGTCATCTGCAATAGATAATCTTCTATTATAACCACCTGCTCTAAAATAATCCTCTCTTCTCCATGATCTAATATGGTTAGGAACACCTACAATGTGTCTAATAGTTTTCGGATTTATATTAAATGATTGACACACTTTCATATGTTTATTAAAAATTAATTCATCTCTATAACTTCCATATCCAAATCCAAATCCATCACCATAAGTAAGAGAATTCCAATTATTATCTAATTCAACAAAATCAGTATAGAAAAATCCACACTCTGGATATTTTTTAGATGCTTGTAGTAAAGTTTCAGTACAACTTGGCATTAGGTAATCATCGTGGTCAAACTCTGCTAAAATCTCACCTTTAGTTAGTGCTGCTGCCCGATACTTAGACTCACCAACAATACCACCAGACTTTTCTCTGAATTCATATAGTTTTACACGATTATCATTTTTAGCAATCTCTTCAGCAACTTTATAAGTAATACCACCATCCGTAGAATCATTTACGATTACCCACTCCCAATTATTATTGGTTTGATTCTGTAATGATTGATATGTTACTTTTAATTTTTCTCCTATATTGTATATAGGTGTAAAGTACGATACCAACTCTGACTTTGAATCACGATTTAGTATATAAGACATAGCACATCTATAAGCATTTTCTCCTAAATCTGGATTTATATCTTTTGTGTGTATCCATCTTGATCGAATGTCCAGTGGCTGTGATGATAAGTTTCTAAATTGTGACCAGTCATCAGAGTGAGTGACTATACTATCTGGGTTTATATCTTTTAATATTTGTTGAAGATTACTATCATCTTTAGCATAGGTTACTCTTAGATCATCACTTTCATAATCAGCGAATTTATAAGATTTTAAAACAGGATTGTCTGGTCCTATGTAAAGAACTTTTGGTGTAAAGTTTGGAGATACTTTCAGCCAATTATAATAACATAACACATCTGGTATAAAATGGAAATCTTCTTTATTTATATTATAAATTTCTTCAATCAAATACCCATCAGCTTTATAATCTCCTGGTTTAAATCGATAATTGTTATAAAGATCTCTTCTCAAAATAAATTGAGCCATATCAATATGTTGAACTCTTGTATTTTCTGGCTTGGCTTCTCTTATGTCTAGACCTGAGAAGTCCTTACCACCTACTTTTTGAGATACAATAAATCCTCTTTTTTCTGGAAAAAGATTAATATTTTTATACATCACAGTCCAAAAATCTTCATGAAGGATATTATCATCATCTACAAAGTGAATGAACCCATCATCAATAAGATCGATAGTTTTTGAGAGTAATGAGTGTCCAAAATCTCCTTCTTCTCCCTTAAAAAATAGTGGTTGACCACCAATTGAATATAAATCAGATAAAAAATCAGCATCTATATCTTTGATCACTCTGGTATCAAAGACAACCCACCATTTGATATCAAATAGTGATGTTGTGAATATTGATTCCTTTACCTTATTTAGGTATTGAGGTCTTGTACATCTAGTTACTATATTAAACTTAACCATTAATTAAAATTTGTTTTGTGACATAATCTTGTCTTTTCTTGTAGTCAATTTTAGAAAGATCGATATAAGGTATATTCTCAATTTCTAAATAAGATTTAATCCAAGTATCTAATTTCTTAATATCATCTTCATTATGATATCTGATACCATCATTTGTATTTGTTGGTATCGGTGGAACATAGAATAAGTATTTCCATTTAGAAAGAGATTTGAGGATTTCTTTTTGAAGATGATTAATTGTTGCAATGTCTTTATCGGATAAAGGATTACCAAATAATCTTCTGAAATAAAAATAGTTTAAAATACCAGAAGAATCACAAACAATAAATTCTTTAGATCCAATAAACATATTTTCACGATTAGATTGTTTGTAAAATATTGTTAATTGATCTATTGGTGTGTTAGGTATTCCATATTCAGCTATATAATCAGTTGCCGATTCTTGAACAAAAATTGAATTTTTTCCTAGTTTTTTTAATTCTGTGTGAACATCAGTTGCAAGTGTTGATTTTCCTGAACAAGGAGCTCCTATAAAACTTATTAATTTTGATTCCATCTTCACTTTTATTCTATAATTCCTTATAAGTTTTTAATATATAAATTTATGATTTATTATCAATAATAAATTTTGAACATTCTAATAGGAAATCTATATCCCAAACACTTTTAAACATATTTATACTATGCCATATTAGTTGAATATTATCTAATTCATAAGTCCCACCGTTCTTTTTAGGATTTATTCTATCTATTGATGGTAATTTTGGACTGCCATTTTCAATTCAAATTTTTGACCTGTTATTGCACATTTATAATTTTGTCTTTCTAAAATAGACATAAGATCACTTACGGAAAAATAATCCTTTCTATCTCTTTTATTTAACAATGATTGAAAATACTTTTCAAAAGATGAGTATCTATTCAAATTCAAATTATACTTATTTAGGTAATAATAATCTTTTTTTTGTTCTAATGCACATTCATTACAATATTTATGTTTCCATTTAAAAGATGATTCTGGTTTATATTTTTCACACCTATAACATAAAAATTCTCCATCTAGACATTTTAAATCTTTTGAAATTCTCTTGTTTTTGTTTCTAACTATTTCTATTCCATCTTCATTAACCTCGTCTATAGCATCAAATGCATCATTCCAGGTTGGAAAAAAGGCAACATGTTTCCCATCAAATACTAATTGATACGGATTTTTTGGATATTGATTGCAGTTTGCAATAGTTAGCCTACCAATACCTAATTCTTTTTTCTTCTGAAAGAGAATTTTAGTTTCATCTGTCCATTTCTTACCCATGAGTTGTTTTTATTTTTATATATTAAATTTACCAATACCTTTATTGATTTTAAGTCATAAAAATTTAATATATATAGTTATGACATTTGGGCCGACCAAATTATATTAAAAATAAATTATTCAGAGGCATGAGATATTTGAAACGATTTGAAAATATCAACACACTTTCAGAAGATGATAGACAATACCATCTCGACGAGATAAAATCTATATTTCAAGATATAATTGATGATTATAACATTGAAGAATTGCCTGATGATTTGGATGAAAATGATGATTCAAGACCCGGTATATATTATTATATAGCTGATTTTAGTGAAATTGCAGATAGACATAGAAGACCAAATGGTGTTTTAAGAAGACCTCAATTTGAACTAACATTATACTGCTATAGTGAATTTTATTTAAATTGGTATCTCGGAGATAAAGATTGGACAGAAGAAGATGCAAAAGAAAAGAATGTGCTTTGGTATAAATACTTCAAGTTGATAGGAGAAGATATTAGTAAATTCGTAGAAAGACTTAGAGAAGCTGGTGGTTATATTGTAAAATATGAAATTCCAGAAGATATCGAAGAATTAAAAGATGATTCTGAGTTTAATATTTTTATATCATTGGAAAAATTCACCACTTAAATCCCTTTAATTTAAAGGGTTTAGATAAATTTTATTCTCAAATAGTAATATATAAAAGAAAAATATTATATATGAGAATAATAGTAGCGACAATCTCTATTTTCTTTTTAAGTCTGTTCGCGGACTTATTGGGTGTAGATACAAACAAAACAACATGCTCACACTGTATTTGGATACAGAATAATGACCCAAAAATTAAAAGGCATGAAGGTCAGCCTGAACCTTATATACACGATAAGGATTCAACACTAATGATTTATCCAATATTAGAAAATGCTGATATTCCAGGTGAGAGATACATACAGGATGTAAAATTCATTTATAAGGACTTACATTATTGTTCAGATATGTCAAAAATAACCATCGTTAATAAAAATGGTAATTTTTCAAGTTTATCTTTACAAAGAATGAGTTGTAAAATTATATCTACTGTTAGATTTAAACCATCACATATAGAACAATTATCTACTGTACCAACTCAAAAGATTATAATTGAGAATTTGGTTACTGATAATATCTATGAATATCAAATGAAAGATAGTCTATACTTTATAAAATCTTATAAGAACGTAGATTATAAGGGTGAGATTGTTAAAAAAACAGTTGAGAAAAAGGCACCAGTTAAAGGTGGGCATATTAAATAATTAGAATATAATCTCTATATCAGATTTAGCGTATGATTGGCAAGCGAGAATGTAGCTGTTCTCAGTCTCCTTGTCAGTCAGCGCTAAATTTGTTTTCATATCAACCTCACCAGAAATCAACTTACACATACAAGTTGAACAATGTCCACTTAGACAAGCGTAGGGTATATCAAAATCTTTAAGATTATCAAGAATTGTTTTATCAGAAGATATTTCTATTTGATGAGTTTCATCATCGATTGTAAATTTTAAATTCATAGTTATTATAAAATACTATGAATTAAAAGTTTATCACTCACCATATCTAATATATTTTTGCATCCTCCCCGATAGTTTAAATAAATATTGATTTACCATATCTATATTTTTAGGTTTAATTGGTTTTCTTTTTAAATAGAAATCACTAAACTTAGCAATAAAAGATCCATCATTACATATTATTTCAATATTAAATGATAGTTTTTTATTATAAACTGTTCCTGATAGTTTTTTATTTTTTGAATAGATGGCAACATCATTCATTTTACTTTTCTGAAATTCAATTTCTATCCAAGACTTAGCATTGTTAAAAATGTAGTCAATACTTTTATCAGTAACCGAATACTCAATTCTAGCCCTGTACTTACCATCAATCTCTTCAATTCTTTGAGAGTGTAATAGTGTTGGTATAAGTAGTAAAAGTGTGAATAATAATCTCATGATTTATATATTAAATCATGAGATATTTTTTAGAACATCATTGATTTTTGACTGAATTATTAGAGTTTCAATTTATTTTTTACTTCTTTTAAGAGATGTGGATGTGACCATTTCTCATCTTCTATTTTTACCTCTTCAACAAACCCGCGAGGTATTAAGTCATTAAATAATTGATATCTACCAGCTCTTGTATTTTCTCTTGAGTTTTTTATTTGAATGATATCACCACTTTCAAGTTGAATAAATAGTGTTCCCTTTTTATATTGTGATTTGTTACCATTATTATATTCAATCTCACAATCTTCTTTAACTTTCCAACCTATTATTTCATACTTTTTAGGTTCTTGAGTTGAATTTTCACCTAATAATTTATCAAGTTTAAAGTTTCTATACTCTTGTTGGTCCATTACATAAAGTGGTTTTACTCTCCACTCATATCCATGACTTTTAGCTATATAAAACTTTAGAGCTGCTTCTGTTGCTGAATTTGCCGAATAGTATATTTTTCTATTCCAATAAGTTTCCCAATTGTACCAATCACCTTTACTATCTTTCCAACGAACCTCAACGGTCCACCCGTAAGGTTTCATACCTTCAGCGACAGCTTGTGTTTGGAAGTTAATTGATTTTTCTACTACCCAATTTCTATTAAATAATCTGTAATAGTGATCTGGGATAATTGAATTTCTCTTCTTTTTGAGAAATTTGAGTAACTTTCTTGAAATAATCTACAACATAGCTTTTATTTTTATTTTTAGTGCGACTTGGAGGATTCGAACCCCATATTAGATGGTTTAGAGCCATCTTATGCTCGCCAGACATATTAATTCAAGTTGCGTTATTATTACATTACAAATATTGTAAAAAGTTTTAATATTTCATAAAATTTTAAAAATTTTTAAGATATATACATAAAATATAATTATAACTATGAAACAAAAGAGTTTTGGTCCGCATTTGACATTAGACCTAACAGGATGTCCTAAAGAAATTTTAGAAAATTATGAATTACACTTTGATTACTTAAAGACATTACCAGAAATGATAGGAATGACACCAATAATTCAACCATATGTATTTCCATATTCAGGATTAGTACCAGAAGATAGGGGAATAACAGGAATTGTTATCATAGCAGAAAGTCATTTGTCAGTTCATTCATTCCAAGAAAAGAATTATACTTTTATTGATATATTTTCTTGTAAAGATTTTGATGTTGATAAGGCAGTAGAATATACACTCGAACTATTTAAACCAATTAGTTATACAAAAAACATTGTTGAAAGAGGAATTGATTTTCCAAGATAAATATATACTCTATGAAATATTTAAAGAAGTTTGAATCTGATGAAATATCTAATTTTATTGATATGAGAGAGGAAATATTAAATCTTTGCACTGAACTTACCGATAATGGAATTCGATGTGATATATTGAAACTTCCAAATGGTGGAGTTGAATTAGTTGTCAATTTAGATTTAACTTTAAATCAGTGGGCCAGTGGATATAAAGATGTTAAAATTCCAGAAGAAGGAAATTATAGTGACTCTATAAAATTCTTTGACGTTTATAGGAATAAATTTAATTTTGTGACTGAAGAAATATCAACTATTTGTAAAAGATTAGAAAGTTCAGATTTTAAAGTTAAAATGTTTCAACAGATGTCTGTTCTAAAAAATGATTATTTCAAAATAGTAATAGTTAGGGATTAGTAAATATTTGATCGATCTTTTCTTCTCTTAACTGATCAACATCAATAAAATATTTATCAAACTCTCTTACTTTTATAGGTGACCAGAAAGACTCTCTTTCATTCTCCATATAATAATAAACACCTACTCTACGCTCATAATCCTCTGGTATTCTAATTTTATAGTATTTACCTTTAATCCATTTAGACCAGTGCTCACCATAATCCTTACCGTTGATTGGGTATGTGTTTAAATTTCTCTCAAAATAAGTTCTTTTGCAATAAACTTTCACTCATAATCATTAATTTTTATTAATCAAATCATTTATTTGTTTAACTTGTTCAAATACCCCTTCTGTATAGTCATTATTCACAATGTATTTTGACTTTTCAATTTTAAATTCATCCGGCATCTGTGTTTTCATTCTTCTGTTATATTCATCAGAAGTAATTTTATCACGATCCATTGCCATTTGTTTCCTTTTCTTAGGATTCGCATTAACGAAAATAACTTCATCAAATTGATCCTGCATGTTGTATTCATAGATTAAGGCACTTTCCACAAGAACATACTTCTTATCTGAGAACTCTTCGTAAAACTTCTCTAATTCTTCTTGAAGATATGGTTTGATTATCTCTGATATATCTTTTAGATTCTTACCAGTTTCATCATAGAACAACTTTCTAACCATATATTCCTTATTCATAACATTACCTGTGTATGAATCTGGAAATCGTTTTTTAATCTTCTTAATAAGACTTTCATTAGTGATTTGAAGTTGTCTAACAACTTGATCCATAATCAAGACAGGAACACCTAAACTGGCAAATTTCATCGCAATGAATGTTTTTCCCGATCCCATTGAACTCGTGATTGATATACGTTTCATAGTTTAGAATAAGATTATTTCCACAATTTTATAATGTTTTCAACTCTATTAAAAACCTCTTTTATAGATTCTTCACCATCAATAGTTGCTAAGATCTTTTTATCACCATAAAAATCAATTAGAGGTTTAGTTTCTGTTTTAAATTGATGAATTCTACGATCAATAATATCAATACTTTGATCATCTTCACGACCAGAAGTTTTACCACGTTCTAGAATTCTTTCTCGGATTGTATCATCAGATACTTCTAAATAGATAACTAAACCAATATCAGCAATTGTATCAAGGAATTCACCTTGAACCACGGTTCTTGGAAAACCATCGAATATAACTCGACCGTTCAGTTCAAAGTCTTTAATCTTATTTTTGATAACTTGATTAACAACTTCGTCTGGTACAAGATTACCCTTACCTAGAATATCACTGATTTCTTTACCAATCTCACTACCAGATTTCTTTTCTTCTCGGAGTATGTCACCGGTTGATACTAAAGTGAATCCATACTTTTGGACTAATTGTTTTGAAAGAGTTCCTTTGCCACCACCTGGTGGTGATAATAATACTATATTTCCGTTATACATACAATTTCTATTATTTAAATTAAAAAAGTTGGAGTCAGGGACTCCTATTAGACAAATATATAAAAAAACAAATAACCAAATGGAAGAATTTAAAAGAAAATGTCCATCTTGTGACAAAGAAATAATTTATAAGAGTAAAACTACATTTAAAAGAGCATCATTACTGAATACTAAATGTATGAAATGTAATAACTCAGGTCAGAATAATCCTTTTTATGGTAAAACACATAATGACGACATTAAAAATATTTTACGAGAAAATAACCTAAAAAATATTGATAAATATCGAACTGAGGAATTCAGAAGTAAAGTTTCAAAGCATAATAGAGGTGAGAAAAATCCAATGTATGGTAAAAGTTTTTATGAAGTTTGGATAGAAAAGTATGGCATAGATATAGCTGATGAAAAAATGAATGAATTTAAAATGAAACAAAGTATAAATAGTACTGGTGAAAATAACTCAATGTTTGGAAGACCATCACCAAATGGTAGCGGAAACGGATGGAGTGGTTGGTATGGTAAGTTCTTTTTCAAAAGTTTAAAAGAATTATCCTTCATATTAATGATGGAGAAAGAGGGAATTGACATTGAGTCAGCTGAGAAGAAAAAGTTTAGAATTGGTTATATTGATAGAGATGGTAATAAAAGAAACTACTATCCAGATTTTTTCATCAAAGAAAAAAAGTTAATAGTTGAGTGCAAGCCTTCTCATTTTTTCGATTCTGAGCAAGTTTTATTGAAAAAGGAAAGTGCTTTAAAGTTTTGTGAAGAGAATGGATTAACTTACAAACTAATAGATCCTGTTAAGTTGACAAATCAGAAAATAAAAGAATTATATGATAAAGGTTTAATAAGATTTATAGATAGATATGAAAAGAAGTATAATGATAAATTCATATCTTAATTTTTTTCAAATCTTCTTTTATCTCTTGAAGAGTTTTAATTTCTGCGATATTGTAGATAACAAAAGCATTTTTATTAGAAAAATCAACTTGTCTGATTGCTTCTCTGATAAGTCTCTTCACTCTATTTCTATCAACTGCTCTCTTGAATGTTTTAATTGGGGCAGAAATTATTACCTCTCCGTTTCCGGAAACAGATATAACTTTAAGAATCTTACCATAAGATTTCTTACCAGTTTTAAAAAGATTGTCTATTTCTGTCTTGTTCATCACATGACAAATATACTAATTATTATTGAATAATTTGCTGAATTTTTCTATCTCTATGAAGTTGATCTAAACGATCAAAGAATTCATCATCTGTTGTAGTGGTTGTAAAACTATGACCATCTGGTGATTCATAGTAAAAGAATTCAATATTATAAGTATCACCTTTATACTCAATATCAACAAATTTACTTTTGAGAGGTATCTCTTGTGTATTTTTCATAGTAAGTAAATATACAAAAAATATTTAAGAAGTTAATTAACAAATTAAATTTATAAAAGTAATTTATCAATGTTGTATTCTCTGATCCTATCTCTTATACTTGAGTCTTTAACAGCCTCTATAATCCTATCACGAATTTCTTTTGACATAGACTTTTTAATATGCTTATAAATTTGAAATCTGTGTTGTGGATACTTAGGCTTGTAAGTAGCAATAAACATTTCATCAGTTCCTTCAAAGAAATCTATAAAATTAATTTTCCAACGATCACGCATACCACCTAACTTCCTTGACATATCACAAGTAAATATCATATTGTTATATCTGGCTACAACCATCATTTTCTCCTAATATTTTAGATATCATTTCTTGTCTAATTACTGGTCTCATTACCACATTATATAATTGTTTAAGATTATATCTTAACTCTCCATCGATTTTATCTTCTGAGTATTTATCTATAAGTCTTTCAATTCTATCATAATATTTAAAAGGATCAAGTGAATTAACTCTTTGCCAATCGGTTGTTTCTTGACCGTATGCTGTTATAGGAATTGTTATATCTTTTTCAATATCTCTCAACATTGCCGCAAACTCATAATTTTGATTTCTAGTAACAATGTGTTTTAAATTCTTAACACAGGTTTCAAATGCTTTATATTCTTGTGTCGTCATTTATATTGTCTATTATTTTTTTAATTTTTGAAATCTTTTTGTGTTTATTCGGAAAGTACATAGTCATAGTACTTGGATAGAGAGATGCAAAATCCATATTCATTACATAATCACTCAATTGTTTTGTAGATGATTTAATAATATCTTTCTGCTTTTTTCTCAAACTATTAAGTTCTTCAAATAAGTCGTCAATATCATCCATTGAATTTATTGTTAAATATGTCAAAGTTGTTACCAACAGAATTATGATCATTGATAATTGCAAAAACTATATTATCAAAATCAACAGAATATCCCTCACCAATTAATACTTCACTGAAATATTGTGACATTGTTGTAGGGTCATTATTAAACACTCCGCATCCCCAAGCACCAAGTATTAGATTCTTAACTCCATTTTGAGCCGCCAACGAAACCATTAACCTGATTTTATCTTTTGTTATCTTACGATATTCTGTAATATTTTGAACAGGATCATATTTCGCATTCTCATTTAAATTAATTGCGGCAATTGTGATAACATCACAAACAACTGGTTCCATATAATCATAGTCCTTATCTTTGAAGAAGATAGCATCTTTTGTATAGAGTGCCTCATTTACTTCTAATGGATAAAAACTAGTAGGAACAACTTGAATTAGATTAGAACATCTAAATAAACATTCTTCTTGAGCTCTGGCACCATTATGAACACCACCACCTGGTCTTTTATATGATGCCATATTTAGGACACAGGTCTTGCCTAATTTAGAATACTCAACAACTGCTGAAACACTATCAGTATTTATAACACTGATAATGTCTTTAAACATTGTTAATCTTGGTGGATTGGTTTCATCAAAAGTATGTTTTGATGTTGTTGAATCTGTTAGATTCTTGCTATTTTCTAATGTATCTTGAAATACATTTACTAAGTTTTTCATATACCGAGTTTTTCTATTTTATCTTCTCTTACAAGAGTTTTAAGTAAATCAATTGCGCTCTGAACATTTTTACCTTTGTAACCTTTTGATTCAAAATCTTCTTTCTTGATTACATATCTTTTTAGTTCTTCAATTAAAATATATGGAATTTCTTCAATATCATAATTAACATTAAATCCCAATAAATCTAACTCTCCACAATAAAAAATAGTATCAGTATCTATGTATAGTATTTTATTTTTATTCACCTCTAACAAATCATTATAGAAAGCGTTCAAATACTGAGCAACCATAGTAATAAAATCAACATCCTCAATTTTAGACATATATCCAAGAGTTCCATAAAATGAATTTATATAAGTTTTATACTCTTTATACAAATTTGTATCAGACTTTATTACTAATTTATTTTTAGAGAAGTAATCAAATTTTTCAATAAACTCAATCATTCCTAATTTCACCTTCTCACTTGCCATTTCATGATATCCAGATTCTACCAATCCACAAATTATATTTGGATATAATGATGAAAATGAAAGTTGTTTAACATCTTTCATTGGAACACCTTTTATAAGTGGATTTAACCAATTAAATCCACCACTTTGATAAGAATTTGTAAATTCGTAGTCTGGATTACCAATAGCCACTTTATACTTATCTAATAATTTCATTTAATTTAAAATTTTATCTAATTTACTATCTCGTTGAAGATCTTTATGTTTTGAAAAGAATCTATCTGCAATAATTGCCGCTGCTTGTCTATTTTTTTTCTTTTCATAGTTTTTGGCATTAAATCTCATTAAAATTCTCAAAAAATAAAATAAAAATGATGATATCCCAATATATGATGATAAAATATTTGAATCATCTATTTGAATACTCCATTTTTTATGGAAATTTCCATCATATTCTATCCTGAAATAATCATTAACATATTTTTCATTATTATGTTCTTTCCAAATTCCATTTCTACATTGTTTAATAAACAATGCTCTAATTTCATTAATCCTAATTGTTTCCTCTTTTAAATCCATTTTTTATTAAATTTATAAAACTATAATCGTATTGATTCTTTTCATCTGATTTATGTTCTGATTTACTCTCAACTACCCACTCACTCATATCAACATCTACAAACCAAGTATCTGCTTCTATCTCACAATCTATTTCTGTAGCGAATATTCTATCAGCAAATAGAAGGCAACTTTTGTATATCTCACCACCTCCAATAATAAAAATATCTTCTTCAATATTTTTAATTTCTTCAATAGATTTAATTATTTCAACACCTTCAATTTGAATATCTTGTCGAGTTATTACTATATTTCTTCTATTCGGCAGAGGCTTTCCAATTGACTCAAAAGTTTTTCTACCCATCACAACCGTATTACCAGTTGTTAATTCTTTAAATCTTTTTAAATCAGCAGATTGCCTCCAAACAAGTGTATTATCTTTACCAATTGCTAGATTTTTATCGTATGCTACTATAACATTTATCATTTTAATATTTCATTAATTTTTTTATCTCGTGTTAGTTTAATGAAATTAGACAAAGTGACAAAGTTTGAATTTAAAGTGTCTTTATTCATTTCACAAGGAACACCATCTTTATCTAAAAAAGTTATAATTCCAACTTCATTAAAAGAAATTGCCTTATATAATTCACCGTACTCAAATCTTGAAGTGTGATCACCAATATAAACTAATTCTAATTTTTTCATATTCCTAACTCTTCTAATTTAATTTGGCGATTGTGTGATTCATCTAAAACTAACTCTGCGGTAGATTTATCAACCCAAGTATCTTGTAAAAATCTTAAAATAGCTTGTCTCATTTTAGGATCTCTAGAAAAAGAATCATTACCTTTAAAATCAATTGCTCTTACTTTAATCTGATTTTCGGAGATATCAATAACTTCGACTTCATAATCAACACTAGTATTAGTTTTTATATTATTATTTAATGAATTAGTATGTGTCATTCCATAATCATTTATAAGTGCTTTAGCACCAATATAGAATTTAACTAAGTTTTTCTTACTATTTTTCTCTGATTTTACTTTTTCATTTAATTCAGAAATTTGTAATTTCATTTTTTTCCTGTCAAGAAATAGAAAAACTATCACTGCCAAAAGTGCAAGAGGTGTGAGTGATAAAAGTAATATAATATTTTGAAATGTATGATTATCCATTTTACAAATATAGGAATAAAAAAAGGGAATATCAAAGACATTCCCTTTTAAATATTTTTAATTATTAACTAAAGAACTGTGAGTTCATTTGAATTTTATTAAAGTCATCTGGTGTGAAATATTGAGGTTGTTCTCTTGATATCTTAACCATTTCTTGAAATGTTTGTCTAGCTTCGTCTTTTCTACCAGTATAGAAACATGCTGCCGCGTGTACTTCTAGAATCTTCCAAATATAAAGTGATTCATCTACGAACAACAATCTTGTTGGATATGGATTCTTCTGGTGGAAATTCGCCTTAGCAAATTTAGAGAACAAATAAGCATTATTCCATTCACCAACACCTAAGTAATGATCAATTATCGCTTTAATTGGTTCTGCTCTTAACGGATCCATTGAGTAAGCTTTTAATAATTCATTCAGTGTTAAATGAAATGGTTCATCTAAAACACGCATGATTGTACCAACACGGAACTGAGAATAGAATACTTCTTCAGGGTAACCATCATTACGAGAAATTCTTTCTTTGTAATACTTCATACTACGACGAAGACGCTCCTCATTTTCTTCTCTATTATCTGGTAAACAAGCAGAGTCATGATAAGATTGAGCTGTGTAGAAAATCCAACGAGGATCTTGACGGTTAGTATCAATATACTTTTCAAGTACAAATGCGTGTGATTTATACTTCTCAGGAATATTTCCTTTCCAAGAACCACCATCCATTTGAACTCTCACATTTAATCCTTCCATCAAACCAGATGTGATGTTCTTATCATCACATACAATAAATTCGTGAACTGGTCCGTAGAATCTAAATGGCTTGTCAAGTTTGTAACACTCATTGCGTGTATATTTCATGACATTTATATATGTGTTAAACATATAAAGGTCTTTGTTGATTCCAGCCTTATTAAAGTTTGGAAGTATTTCGATGGTTTCATCAGCATCTAACCAAAATCCCCAATAGTCATTACCTCTATCTTTAGTGACCTCACGAGCAACTTGAATAGAATAGTTACGAGAGTTCTCGAAGTTATCAAATGCTCTTTCAAAAACGTGAGTTTCAACATTATTTTGTGTTCCCCAGTTTTTAACTACTTCAATAGTATTATCTGTTGAACCAGTATCAACTAAACATACAATATCTACAATAGATTTTATAGAATCAAGCATCCGTGTAATAACGTGTGCTTCATCCTTCATAATTTGTGTTAAAACTAATTTAGCCATTAAAATTTTTGATTTTTTATTTATATATGAACAATATGTTTAAGTTTATAAGATTTTAAAGTATTCAACATAAGAGACGCAATTGTCATTGGACCAACGCCACCAGGAACCGGTGTAATCCAAGAACACTTATCTTTAACATTTTCAAAATCAACATCACCAACTAATCTACCATCATCTGTTCTATTAATACCTACATCTATTACTATAGCACCTTGTTTTACCATATCAGATGTTATAAACTTCTTTATACCAACCGCAACAACAATTATATCCGCCATCTGACATTGTTTCATCAAAAGTTCTCTCGGTGTTTCTATGTGAAGTAGTGTCACCGTACAATTACCAATTGTAAAATCATTACCTAACATAATAGAAATTGGTTTTCCCACTATATTAGATCTACCAATAACAACACAATGCTTACCTCTAGTTTCAATATCATAGTGTTGAAGTAGTTTTGTTATACCATATGGTGTTGCTGGTCTAAAACTATCAATACCCATTGACATTTTTCCAAAGTTATATGGATGAAACCCATCAATATCTTTATCAGGTGATATAGCATTAATAATATTTTGAGAATTTATATGATTTGGAATAGGCATCTGAACAATCATACCTTGATATGAATCATCATCATTTATATTATCAATAACATTGAGTATCTCCTTTTCTGAGATATCTTCCCCAAATCTCATTAAAACAGATTTAATACCACATTTTTTAGAAGCAATCATTTTATTTTTAACATAAGTCTCAGATGCTTGGTTTTCACCAATCATTATGATTGCGATTTTAGGAGTTACCCCTGAGCTTATTATCTCGTCCTTAATATCATTAAGGATTTTTTCCGACACTAATTTACCATCAAGTATTTTCATTTCTAATCTCCAAATGTTAAAATATCTTTATTCACCGTTTTAAGATCTCCCCAAACAGCATTGTAAGTAACACCACGAACTTTACGATTATCAACCCAAACATATTCATCATCTTTATTGATACATCTTGGTTTATTCATAATTAACCCATGATACTTAAATCCATTATCATCTAACCATTTAATGGTTACTTCTCTATCTTTTTCTTCTCTGGCTGTAAAGAAAGTAATATGATTACCTTCATCAAACCATTTATTAATTTGCTCTAAAGATCCTTCTATTATTTTTGCACTTGGATATAAATGTGAATCCTCATTTTTTATATCATCACAGACAGTGCCGTCCACGTCACAAAGAATTATTTTCATTTTAATAAATTTTTTTAATAAGATCCGAAACATCTCTGCTTCCTTCTCTATAGAAGAATTCATCAATTCTCCTTTCTGGAAATTTTTTATTCCTCCAATTTGAAGCTACAGGTCTTGCAACTTTAAAATACTCATTAAGTTTTAAATTATATTTTTTATCAATGTAGAATTCAATAAATTTTAAATCAATGTTATTCATGATTTTTATATGGTAGATTAAAAAAAAGTTTAATAGGAACATTAACTTTTGTAATATATAATTAAAAATATTAATTAAATGATTATAACAAAAGAAGTTCAAGTAAAAGTTATAGGAAAAACTTTGAGTTATTTTAGAAATTTGGGATATAGAGTAAATGTGAATGAAAGTATTTTAATACCAATAGAACATCTGAATAGAAAATCCAGAATTAAAATTGAAGTTAAATGTGATGTTTGTAGTCAAACCAAGTTTTTGCCTTATCAAAAATACACAAAAAGTTTAGATAATTATAATTATTATAGTTGCTCACAAAAATGTTCTATCGGTAAGTGTAAAAATACATTTTTATCAAACTGGGGTGTTAGTAGTCCGATGAAAATTGAACAAATAAAACAAAAAGGTAAGAATACTAAATTCAGTAGATATGGTGATGAAAATTACAATAATTTTGAGGATATCTGTAAAACAAAAAATGAGAGATATGGTGATAAATTTTTTAACAATCAAGAAAAAATTAAAAAGATGATCTACGAAAGGTGGGGAGTTGAAAACTCCATGTATGTTGATGAAGTAAAAGAGAAAGTAAAAAAAACAAAAATTGAAAGAGGTATAATGTTACCAGATGAACTTTTGGGTGATTTTCAAGTTTATAAAAGGAACGCTAACCGAATTACAAGAAATAATAAAATTAAACTTTTTGAACTTTGGGATGGATTTGATTATTATGATAATGAATATATTTATAAAAATTTTAGTAGAAATCCGATGCATAGATGTTATCCAACAATAGATCATAAAATTAGTATCTATCAGGGGTTTATTAATAAAATAGATTACAATAAAATAGGAAGTTTAGAAAATCTTTGCATAACAAAGAAATTTCTAAACTCTAAAAAGGGATTCACTAAAGAATGTTTTGAATTTAAAGATTCAATTCATTAATACTTTCATGTCTTTGGAGCTTTTTAATTGAATCCGTAATTAAATTAGAACAAGATAATATGGTGACATTGCAGTTATTTACAGATTGATTGTAAATTTTGATTTTATCATAAATATTTGGGATACTATCACTAATAATCAATTCATTCATTTTTGAATTTGAGAGTCTCTCAAGTGCATTTCCTGACATTACTGGATGTGTTAGAACACCTCTAACTGAAAGAGCTCCATTTTCCAGAAGTAAATCCGTGGCTTTACAAAGAGTTCCCAGAGTATCTCCGAGATCATCAAATATTATAACATTTTTACCTTCAACTGAGTTTATTAAATTCATGGATGCTATTTCATTAGGCTTTACTCTTTTTTTATCAATAACCGCGAATGTGGAATTTTCAAAGTTTTTAGCTAATAATAGGTTCCTTTTAGTAGCTCCATGATCCGGTGCAACAAAACAAAGGTTATCTAAATTTAGAGATTTAATATGATTTATGAAGATTTTATTTGATAGTAGATGTATTACGGGAACATTGTAGAATCCCTGAATGCACGGATTGTGTAAATCAATAGTGATAATCTTTGATATTCCAACATTAGTTAGAATATCAGCAAGAAGTTTAGCAGAAATACTTTGTCTTATATGGTCATTTTTATCAGACCTTGAGTATGGTAGATAAGGAGCTATTACTGAAATTGATTTTGCACCAGATCGTTTAGATGCATCAATTGTTAGTAAAAGCTTTATAATATCTTCCGAGGAATGACCATCAAAGATGATATAGACCTCCTCCTCACGAATAGATGATAGAAAAACTGGACAAAATTCACCGTCAGAAAATTTATCAATTTTCAATTGACTATCAGAGTCTTGATCAGAAAAATTATCCAGTATTTTTTTAGATAAAATTGATTTGTTGAGTGAGAATATTTTCATATTAATTGAATAGATTATTTAGTGCACTTTCTCTTAATTTTTGTTTAGAAACGAAAAACTTTCTTTTCTTCCGCATCTCGTATAAAAATTTTCGTAAAGACACTTGATTTTTATTTTCTTTTGCAAAATATTTCTTTTTCTTCCACAAAAATAGAAGATCCCATTGATTCTTACTACTTAGAGCATCGAACCAAGGAGTATGTTTTCCTACTCTACTCTTAAAAGATTCAAATTCATTTTGAAATTTTCTAGGGTTATCAATTTTATCATAATCATAACCACCAACAAACCAGTCCATACGATCAAAATTAGGAAATACCATTTTGTTTTACAAATATAGTTATTAATTTTTACCTTCCAAAATATTTCTCTCAGTTTCTAAATCACGATTGATTGCTTTTTCCGATGAAAATTTATCACCATATCTTGCCTTCAATTTATCAATATTCACATCAAATGATTTTTCTAAATTTATATCATAGCAATTAGCGTAATCAGAAAAGTTTAATAGTATTAAATGAAATATAGTTTTAAAATTATTCTCATCAATTGGTCTGTTATAATACAATTTCTTTTTTAGCATGTCTAATAATTTACAAGTATTTTTAATGATTTTAATAATCAAACCCATTGGATCTCCATTAGGCATTTTTGTAACTATTTGTGGATAATCAATATTAAATTCTCTAGATATTATAGCACAGTACCATAAAGCGTCAATAACTTCTTCGTTTCTACCAACCTCGTCAGGTGATTTATCGATATCGTGATTATCTAGTAACTCTTCAATTTCTGTCAAGATACCAATAACGGCATGTAATAGTCTTTCATCCTTTGAATCACAGTGGAATTCGGTGGACATAGTTTTTTCAGACATCACTAAATATTCGTTCCAATTCATAATTTATATTTTTTATTTTTTATATAAAATTAGAGAGAAGTAGTTTATTATAAGAAGAAATAACCGACTATATGGAGAATTATATTTATGCGTTAAAAAAACCAACCACGAATGAAGTTGTTTATATTTAAAAGACTAATGACTTTAAAAATGGTTTTTTTATTAATATATAAAAGAAAAATAATAACATAATGAAAAAATTAAAACACATTAAACTATTTGAGAACTACGGAGAATTTGATCCCAAAGTTTTCAATTTTGAAGCAGCAATAGAAGGTTTTATGCAATGTACTTTTGGTGGACTTTCCAGATATTTCAGATCTAATAAAGATGATAAGGATCTGAAGAACCTTACAGACGCTCTTAAAGTAACAAATAAAATTGGGGATTTAGGTAAAATACTCGCAGAATTTGAAAATGATGAATTTGACACATTTAACGAAGTTTTTGATCAAATGAGTAAAGAGGAATTCAAGAGGTCTGATTACTATATGAGAATTAACAATTTCTAAAATGATCAGTTTATAGGCACGAAGAGCTGGAGAATTTTTTAATTTAGAAATCTGGAAATTGGGAGTATATTAATGATTTTTAATATATAAAATATAAATTTTAACACAATTTTGTCAGAAAACGTCTAAATATATAAAAATTCAAAACAAATTTTATGATTAATAAAGAAAAAATAGAGGTCGAAAAGATCTATCAAAAAATTGATAAATTAGCAAAGGTAGGTAATGACAATTATATAAACTATCATATTTTCGTAGATGATATAATAAAAAGATCTCAATATAATTTATTTAAAATTACATTGGAGTTAAAATATGATATTATAGTAGACGACCTAGATGTACCAACTGTAAAAAAGACATCTTGGAAGAAAATTCTTTTCAAAACAAACTCAACATTTCAAGAATTACATAAAATTTTATTTAAGAGTAGAGGTGTTTATCAAACAGGGCCTTATTATCATAAGCAATTACCTAGAACAAGAGCCGTTGTAATTGACTCTAAAGGATCAGGTGCTGAGCTTGAACCAGTTGTGGTTAATGGTGCAGTTACATCAATTAATATTATTAGACCTGGTCAAAATTACTCAGCATCAGCTTCGGTTGTTATCACTGGTGGTATAATTCCAGCGAGTGCTACTCCGGTGGTGATTGGTTCTAAAATATATCAAGTTAATGTAACTGCAACAGGATCATCACACAACAGAGATCCAAAATTAGGTGTTATTAATGAAGTGGATAATTATATAAGTATTCTACCAGAGGGTATAGTTACAAGTGATTTATTTCAGAAACTAACTAAGAATAAAACCACTATATTAATAGCAACAAAAGATGGCGCTACCCAGAGTGCAACTTTTAGTTCTTGGGATATTGGAAGATCTTATGATAAAAATTTAAATAAGTTATACACATCAGCCATTGATTATTTACTAACTTAACAACCACAAAAAGATTCTATGGATCTTTGAGTTATAAAATCTTTATTAGACATAAGATAAGTAACAACTTTGTCCCAATTATTAAATTCATCAGAACCAAAGTGAATATGTTTACCTTCAAACTCTGATTGACCGTGTTCAACTTGATCATCAACCAAGAAGTGTCCTTTTAATAAGGATTTATCAACACACATAATAGTTTTGGCTTGCATATCCATACCAAGATGTTTTCTAACCCATTGTGCTTTTTCTGTATAACAAGATAAATTTTGAACGGATGGTCTAGTTAAAATCCAAACATCAAAATATTTTTGTAGATGGTTTATAGAGTCAATAGCAAATGAAATTGATTCTAAATTCATAAAGAATCCAAATTGTGATTGTGGATATGGTTGTGATGGATTTGATTCCAATTCACTATTATATAACTTTTTAAAGTCACATAAAACACCATCCATATCTACGTAAAGTCTCTTTTTTAATCTGCGTGTATCCATTGTAAATCTTTTTTTAAATCGTTATTAATAAATTTTATCTTAGCGTCTCTCATATCCGAAACCAACATTCTCCAAAATTCTTTTGAATACATTGCGTGTCCTTTCCACCATTCTTCAAATTCATATGGTTGATATTTAATACAATATTCTATCTCCATTATATTCATCCAATTATATGGATAAATACCATCATCTACTAATTGGTCTGGTAGAATTGGTTTTCCACCACCAGATGCTGTAAAATAAACTCGACCATCTTCGGTTATAATTAAACTACCAAGAAGCATTGCTTTTTTGTAATCTTTTTTAAACAAAAAAGTATCACTACTGGTTTTATCCTGGTAGTAATACCTTAATGATGCGTATGAAGGATCAGTCTTGAGTTTCATACTACAAATATACGAAATAAAAGTTAATTAAAAAAATTAATCTTAAGCGTTTTCGTTTTCGTACATCCCATCGATATATTCAACATAAAGTTCTTTTTGCTTAACAACTTCAATTATCTGTTGAGTAATTTCAAGTTTAGGATTAACATAAACAACTGTGCTTTTATTAACCACTAGATCAAGTGAATTCTCAATTGAATATTCTTGAACAATATCCATAATTTGTTGGAAATTCTTCTCAACTTCTTCATTTTGTCTAGCAACAATATTAGATCTGAATTCAGACTCAGCTTGCATAGCTTTGTTTTGTAATTCTTTAAATCTCATTTGATTTTTTTGATTTGTAGCATCATCTAGTATTAGAGATTTAGATCCACTTAGAATAGTTTCCATCTCTACCTTGATAGCATCAATTAGTTCTGAAAATTCTTTTTTCTCTTTTTGAATAGATTTCAATGATACATGATACGGTTCGAAGTTACGTAAAACTTCTTCAAAGTCTAGTATGTGAGTTGTCATAATTATGTTTTTATTTTTTATATTATTTTAATTATTTAAGTTTAAAAAATGTGTGTAGGTAAGTAGGTTTTAAGTTGTTCTTTAAAATCATGTGCCTTATGTATTTTGGCTTCAGAATCTGGTCCAATATGTACCAAGTAAGCACCTTTTGTTTCAAATCCCCATTCTTCCAATATCATTGAGTAAAGAGAAACTTGAATTGAATATTCGTTAAGATGGTTTTTCCAATACTCTTTAAATGGATCAAGTAATTTTTGGTATTTACCTTTAAAGTGATCATCATGTGTAAAGGTACCATTAGTTTTCCAGTCTAAAATAAAGATATTTCCTTTGTAAATAAATAGTGAGTCAAGTGTTCCGGCTATAGGATATCTCTTTGAAAAGATTCTTAGTTCGAATTTTAATGGAGATAATTTATGTAAATGTTTAGCATAAATTATATTAAATTTATTAATTCGATCAACAATATCTAAATCAGTCGGTATATCTTGTGATATTTTATTATAATAATTTTCTATCCAAGTGTGTGTTGAATGTCCAACAAAATTACCTCTATCTCTTTTCTCTTCCCACTCTTTTAGAATATCCTCTTGTGTAACCCCAGCTTCTTCTGCTTTTTTCTTTGACAAAAAATCCTCTTCAAATGGCTTATGGAAGTTATGTAGGAACTTTGTTACAGATGTATATTTTACACCATTATAAGTGTACTTATGCCATTTAGGATCAAACTTAAATGCACTATCGTTAAAACATTCAAATCTACTAATTAGATCATCTATCATTTAAGTTATATGATTTAACTAGTAGATTTGTTTATAATGACATAAAATCATTTATAATTGATTCTTCTACTGGAATCTCGTACTCTCGAGTAAAATACCTAGAGGATTTTACCCTGTCAAATATTAGATCGGAGTATCTTTTTCTTTCATCAGCCAGTTGAATTTTTCTTTCCTCGATTAACTTTTCATCATTTTTTGATGCGTCTATATAAATGAAATCATCTATAGATTCTTCATATATTGAATCTTTATACAAACTACTATACAGATAGAAGTACCGCAGATTTATACAAACTATTTGATGACAGTAAGTTTATGTATGAAGCCGTTTTTGATAAACCTAAGGACTTCTTCAAAATGATTTCTG
>Ga0247831_1003137_pt1 | contig 24909 bp, 17 predicted proteins | sample LaCruzMarch2015__9_FD_192406 | JGI IMG/M metagenome (GOLD analysis project Ga0247831, IMG submission 192406) | Freshwater microbial communities from meromictic Lake La Cruz, Castile-La Mancha, Spain - LaCruzMarch2015_1m | ecosystem: Environmental > Aquatic > Freshwater > Lake | place: Spain...
AGCTGTTCGACGGCAACAATCCCGAGCCGCGCGAGTACCTGAAGCACAACGTTTCCGACCTCGTCGATGCGCGCGGCAAGAAGCCCCGCATCTCGCTGCTGCCCGGCTCGCTGCTGCTCGAGGACGTTCAGGGCGAGTTGTTCGTCAAGCAGGCGCGCGAATCGAAAGACCCCGAGATCGTCGGTAGTCAGGTGCGCGGCAAGCTCGAACGGCTGCTGCGCCGCTTCGCCGGCAGCTACGACCTCGTGATCCTCGATTGCCCGCCGGGGCTGTCGCTCGCGGCACTGGCCGCGTTGAAGACCGCCGACCGGGTGCTGGTGCCGTTCCGTCCCGACTACGTCTCGCAACTGGCCGTAGACCGTGTGGCGATGCTGATCGAAGGCAAGCGCACACTCGACGACGTCGAGCAGATCCCGCTCGACCAGCGCCGCTACGTCTGCCTCGCCAACGGCGTGCGCATGGGCACCCGCGACCAGGTGCTGGTCGATGAAATCGCCATTGCCCACCCGATCCTCGCCACGCAGCTGCCGATGCTCGATTCGATCGCCGATGCGTTCGACTGGGATCCCCGGCCGAAAACCATCGAGGTGAAGTACGGCGCGGCGGCCGGCTCGATCCGTCGGCTCTACGAGGAGATCGACCAGAGCTTCTTCCGCCTTGCGCCGGCAGCCTGATAGCCTGATAGCGCGATAGAATGTGCGTTCCGAGCCGAGGTTACAGGTAGAATGGCTGGCCCGAGACAGATATGGCCCGGTGCGGCGATGCGGCGGTTCTTCGCCGCCCTGCTGGCGCGCGAGACGTCGCTCGACGAAGCCGCGCGCGATCGCCTCGCCGAGGCGCTGTCGAAGCCGATCGGCCGGCTGCTCGTCTATCACGACCCCTCGGATGGCCCGACGGCTGCTGCTGGCGCGGACGCGGACGCCCCGCTGCCAGTGCCGGTTCCAGAGCCAGTCCCTGCGCCAGTCCCTGCGCTGGTCGCGCCCGAACCCGCTGCCGAAGCCCCAACGCCTGCCGCTTTCGACCCGTTCGCTTTCAGCGTTGTTGCAGTCCTCAAGCGCAGTGGCCCGGCGGCGTTACTCGAACGCCTGTCCGCGATTGCCGACGCCGATCACTTGCGTCGACTGGCCGACGCCCAGCACCTCGCACTCGCCCCGGCAGGTGGCACACCAGTGCCGGACGATCTCGACGGCCTACGTCACGCCATCGTCGCCGGCGCCGAGGCCCGCCTCGCAGAGCGCCGTGCGGCTGCGAGCTGAGCTGTCCTGCCCGGAGCGCACGCACCGGCCGCTTCACACCGGCCAGAGGGCGGCTATCATCGGGCCAACGACAATCCCGGAGGACGCCACATGCCGCTCAGAGCCAAAGCATTTCTCGCCATCTGGCACGACTTCGATCCGGCACAGGAGGCGGAGTGGCACCGCTGGCACACGGTCGAGCACATGTCGGAACGCGTCAACGTGCCGGGCTTCCGCGCCGGCCGGCGCTACATGAGCGACACGGTGAAGCGCCACCGCTGCTTCACCATGTATGAAGGCGCAGATATCGGAGTGTTCAACAGCCCCGCCTACCTCGAACGCCTGAACAACCCGACGCCGTGGACGAAGCAGGTTTCCACCGCCTTCCGTGATTTCATGCGCGGCGCCTGCCGGGTGGTTGCGACCGCCGGCGGCGATCCGACCTGCCCGCAGGTGGCGGGCTACGTCATGACGGTGCGTCTCACCGGCACGCTGGCGGCCGATGGCGAGGCCAAGGCCAAGGCGTTGGCCGAAGCGCTCGCAAGCCGGCCCACAATGGTCGGCGCGCACGTCGCGGTTTGCGAGCGTGCCGTCACCAACGTCGAGACGACCGAGCGCAAGGCAAGGTCCGGCACCGGGGAAAGCCCGCTCGACGGCGTCGTCGTCATCGAGAGCTACGATCGCAAGACGCTGGCCGCCAGCGCGGACGAAGTCCGCAGCGCCATCACTGCCGCCGGCCTCGGCATGACGCCCGAGGAAACCGGCGTCTACCACCTCGTGCTCTACGTGCGCGAACCCGCCTGACACGAGGGCGCCAGAGGTGGCATGGTTAATGCCCCGCTTACCACGATCATAACGGCTGGCTCATGCTGGCATGTTGATTGCTCCCGCCTCCGCAGGAAAGGGTCGCCCGGCCCGCGCTCGTGAGCGCGGGATTGCGTATGTGCGACCGTTCGCTCGCAAGCGGAGGCTTCGCATGTCTGGACAGATCTTCCTCGAAGTTGGGGAACTGAGCGTTGCCGAGACCGACGGCCGCGCCAACGTCGCGATCGTGCGCACCGGCGACCTCTCGCAGGCCGTCACCGTGCAGTATGCGACGACGCCCGACACGGCCGGGTCCGCCGACTACGTGACCAATGCCGGCACTATCACCATTCCGGCCGGCGAAGCCCGTGTCGTGGTGCCCGTCACGATCCTCGACGACACGACCTCTGAACCGACCGAGACCTTCATCGTCTCGCTGATCAACGTCGACAGCGGCACGCTGACCTTCCCGCGCACCACCCGCGTCAACATCCTCGACAACGAGAACCCGGTCACCGATCCGGTCGAGCCGCCGTTGACGCCTGCTTACACGGTCGCGACGCCGACCGTTGTCGCAGGCCTCAACCAGCCGATCGCCTTCGAGTTCATGCCCGACGACGCCTCGCGCATGATGATCGCCGAAAAGAGCGGGCTCATCCGCGTGTTCGACGTCGACAATGGCCAAGCCGTCTCGACGGTCATCGACCTCCGCGGCGAGGTCAACGACATCCAGGATCGCGGCCTGCTCGACATCGCGCTGCATCCCGATCTCGCGGCCAACCCCTACCTCTACGCATTCTACGTGGTCGACCCGGCCGACGTCGCCGGCAAGACCGGCAACGCAGGGCCAGACGGCGGTGGCAACCGCTACTCGCAACTCGTCCGCTTCGAACTCGACCCGGCGACCGACTATTCGACGGTCGTCGCCGGCTCGAAGACCGTGCTGCTCGGCGGTGCCGGTACGTCACTCGCCTCGATCTCCGGTGGAGGCGTGCAGGATTCGACCTCCAACTTCTCGATCCGAGCGTCCGACATCAACCCCGTTACAGGCCGGTTCATCGAGGATTACATCAAGGTCGACAGCCGCAGCCACGCGGGCGGCTCGATCGAGTTCGGGCCGGACGGTGCGCTCTACGTCTCGACCGGAGACGGCACGTCCTATAACGCGACGGACCCGCGCACCGTCGGCGTGCAGAACATCAATTCGCTCGCCGGCAAGATCCTGCGCATCGATCCGCTGACCGGCGACGGCCTCGCCGACAACCCGTTCGTCACGGCGGGCATGAACCTCGATACCAACGCCGCCAAGGTCTGGCAGCTTGGCCTGAGAAATCCATTCTCCATGAGCTTCGACGCCGAAGGCCAGCTCATGATCACCGACACCGGCTGGAACACCTGGGAGGAGATCAACTCCGGCGGCCCCGGCGCCAACTACGGCTGGCCGTTCTACGAGGGTGGCGACAATGGCCAGATTCAGCAGACCAACGGCTATCGCTCGCTGCCCGAAGCCGCAGCTTTCTATGCCGCCGTCGCCAACGGCACGATCGACATCACGGCGGCCTACCGGGCCTTCGCGCATGCCTCTAGCGCACCAGGCTTCCAGGTGCAGGCGATCACCGGCGCCAACGACGTCGTCACCTCCAACCTTGCCCCGGAAGGCCTCAAGGACGACTACATCTTCACTGACGTCAGCCAGGGCGAGGTGTTCTCCGTCGACGTCAACGACCGGCGCGAGGTGACGTTCCTGTTCAAGACGGCGGCCGGCATCGCGCCCGTCCACTTCAAGCAGAGCCCGGACGGCTTCATCTACTACGCCGACCTCGCCAACGGCCGCATCGGCCGGCTCGATGCCACCGAGAAGACGGCGACAATCATCGCCGGCACAGCGGCAGCCGAGACGCTCAATGGCACCGCCAACGCCGACGTGATGCGCGGCAACGGCGGCGGCGACACGTTCGTGGCATCGGCTGGCAACGACATCCTGCTCGGCGATCGGAACACCAGCGATACGGTCCGCTATGCCGGCACGCGCAGCGACTACACCTTCACCCGCGACGCGCAGGGCAACGTCACCGTCGAAGGTGCCTCGACGGGCAAGGATGTGCTCAGCCACATCGACCAAGCGACGTTCACGGGCGACGGCTCGACGTTCAACATGACCTCGCTCGCCGGCGCCGCTGGGGCGACCGTCATCTCCGGCACCGGCGGTGACGACATTCTCGCTGGCACTGCGTCCGCCGACGTCATGCGCGGCGGCGACGGCCTCGACGTGTTCTACGGCGGGCGTGGCAACGACCTGATCGACGGTCAAGCCGGCCCTTACAATCAGATCGATCTCGATGGCCGCGCGAGCGACTACACCTTCCAGCGCAACAGCGACGGCACCGTCACCGTCATCCACCCCGAGTATGGCACCGACGTGCTGGTGGATATCGACGGCGTGTGGTTCTTCGGCGAGGCCAAATGGTACGGCCTCGACGCGCTGGTCAACGCGGCCGGCCCCGGCGGCACCATCGTCGGCACTCCGGGCGATGATCGCCTGTTCGGCTCCAACGGCAACGACGTCATGCGCGGCGGCGACGGCGTCGACGTGTTCTATTCCGGACGCGGCAACGACGACGTCGACGGCGAAGGCGGCGGCTACAATCAGGTCGACCTCGACGGCGCACCGGAAGACTACGCCTTCACGCGCAACGCCGATGGCTCGATCACCGTCACACATCCCGAGTACGGCACCGACACGCTGCGTAACATCGATGGCGCGTGGTTCCTCGGCGAAGGGCAGTGGTACGCGATGGACAGCCTCGTGCGCGGCGACGGCGGCGGCCTCGTCACCGGCACCCCCGGCGACGACCGCCTGTTCGGCTCGAACGGCGACGACGTGATGCGCGGCGGCGACGGCCTCGACGTGTTCTACGGCGGTCGCGGCAACGACGACATCGACGGCGAAGGTGGCGACTACAATCAGGTCGACCTCGACGGCAGCGCCAGCGAATACAGCTTCACGGCGAACGCCGATGGCTCCGTCACGATGGTCCATCCCAAGTGGGGCACCGACACGCTGAACAACATCGACGGCGCATGGTTCTTCGCCGAGGCGCAGTGGTACGGTATCGACCAACTGACAGGTGCTGCGCCAGCGGCGTTGACGGCTGCTGCGCTCACATTCGAGGACGCGACGCTCGACAACCCGACCGTCGCCGACCAGCCGATCGACTTCGGCCTCGCCGCGACGATGCCGGCCGATACGAGCGGCGACGCTTCCGCCATGCCGTTGGAACCGCCGATCGAGGAACGTGTCGCCGACCTGTGAGGCAGTAATCGCTTCAGGCGCGTCGCGGCGGCAGATGCTCCTTGGCGAGCATCACGTGGATGCCCTTGTTGCCGTTGACGACCTGCGTCACTCGCAGGTCGGCGGCGAGGCTCGCCAGCGCGTAGGCCTCGTGACGGGCGAGGCCACTGCGCGCGACGATGACGTCAAGCATCTGGCGCAGCGCGATCACCACGCACGTGTCGAGGTCGGGATCGAACGCCATCGTCATCACGTGCGTCGGCGTCTCGGCGTACGGCCACTCGAGTTTCATATCGTTGCGCGCGTGCAATTCGAAGGTGCCGATGAGCCCGGTCTCGATCGCCGTCACGCAGACCTCGCCGTCACCCTGTACGCCGTGCCCGTCGCCGACCGAGAAGTTCGCGCCATCGACGAACACAGGCAGATAGAGCGTAGTGCCGGCGACCAGTTCCTTATTGTCGAGGTTGCCGCCATTGCGGCGCGGCGGCAGCGTCGACACCATCTCCCATGCCGGCGGCGGCGCGGTACCCATCACGCCGAAGAATGGCTTCAGAGCCAGTTCCTGTCCCCACGGCAGCCGGCCGATCATGCGCGCTTCATCGAGCGCGATGTGCATCAGGTGGGTCTCGGTGAAATCGTCGGGCAGGGCGCCAGCCAGCGGACGGACTGCCGTGTATCCCCAGTCATAGTGCAGCTGGACGTCCCTGATGCGCACTTCGAGCACGCCGCCGGCCTTCGCGCCCTCGACCGCGATCGGCCCGGTGCAGATGTGGCCCGGCAGCTTGCGGGGCACCTCGCGCTGGATGGCACGCAGCGCCTCCGGCACTCGGAACGGCTCTGGCGGCAGCGTCTCCGGCCCGCCCGAGACGGTCGAGACCACGACGGTGTCGCCACTGGCGACAGTGAGCGCCGGGCGCTCGCGCGCGTCGAAATAGCCCCAATGGACGGTGGCGGGGGAAGCGTCGAGACGGTGTGACATGCGCTCTCCGGTGGTGACGGCAACGCGCGAGCTTAGCGCCAACCGGCCGCGCGCGTCAGCTGCCGCCGCGATGAAATCCGCGCCTCACGGCGTCCGCACCATGACCATCGCACTCGGCAGCTTCATCACAGACTTCACCGAACGATAGACCTGGCAGGCGACGTTCTTGCCGCGGAAGAACTCGTTGTACGTGGCGATCCGACAGCCGGGCGTGTTGCGGCACACCGTACGGCAGCCGGCCGGGCTGTCGCTCGAACTCATCTTGATCTGGTCGCCGAGCACCGTGACGCCTTCGTAGATCTCGTAGCCCTGCTCGCGGCGCGTCGGCTTCATGCCGAGGTCGATCGGCGTCGTGTCGCGGCCTTCCTCGGCAAGCTCGCGCGGCAACGGTGTGCCGGCCTTGATGCCCGAGCGCCACCCACGATCCGGCTCGCGCGCATCGACCCTGAGGAACAGTTGGCAGAGGCCCATCACCGGGATGCGCCGTCCGTGCTGGAAGGCGACGCAGCTGCTCTCGGCCTTGCACGACTGAAGGCAGGCCTCGGGGTTCGGCTGGCGGCCTTCGCTGATCTTGATGCCTTCGAAACGCACGTCTTCCTCGAGGGTGAAGGTCTCGTCCTGCGGCAGTTCACGGGCCGGGCGACGGCGCTCGATCGTCAGCCCTTGCGTCGTCGTGCGCGGGGCAGCAGCCGCGGCGGCCCGCTGGCTCTGCTCCTCCTCGAGTTTGCGCAGGCGCTCCTGCAATGCCGCTACGTCGGCGTTAGGCGCAGCGGGCGTCGCAGCAGCAGGCGCGGTCGCCGGTTGGGACGAGGCCGGCGCCGCCCCGCTGGCCGACGGCACGAAGTAGAAGTCCCCCGTCAGAGCCGAATGATCCCACGGCACCTGCCGGCCATTGGTCGCCGCCACCACGTCCTTGCGCACCTCGATCATCGTCGCCGGCAGATTGCGGCCTTTGATGGTGATCTGGCGGACGAGAGCCTCGCTGAACGGCGAGTTGCGTCCAGCCCCGTCGAGCGCGACGTTGCCCGGCTGTGTCGAGTAGGCGATGAACGTGCCGAGGCCAGTCGAGGCGGCAGCGAGCCCCTGGCCGACCGCCGTCGAGCGCGTGCCCATCGAGCGGGCGAGATTCCGCGTCAGTGGATTGTCGCGGCAGGCGTCGAGGATCACGATGGTCGTCTTGCCCTCGCGGTCGATCTCCATCTGGCGCAGCACAAAATCGAGCCGCACGGCCTCGAATTCGAGATCGCGCTCGCGCGTCAGCTTGGCATCGACCGGCACGAGGTAGTTCTGCAGGCCGACCTGCAGACCGTGGCCGGCATAGAAGAACAGCGCCACGTCGGCCTTCGCGAGACGATCCGCGAACGTGCGCAACGCCTGATCCATACCGCGCTTGTCGGCGTCGATCGCCTCGATCACCTCGAAGCCGACCGCCTTGAGGGCCGCCGAAATATCACGGGCGTCATTCGACGGATTGGCGAGCGCCGTCGTCGCCTGATAGGCGCCGTTGCCGACGACGAGAGCGAGCCGCGTCTCGGCCTGGGCCGGGATCAGCAATGCGAGCAACGCGAGAACGAAAATGAGCCAACGCATGAAACGCTTCCCCTGGGAGCGGTTAGCCATGAATTGCCGAATACTTGCCCCGCAATTCGGTCGGCAGGGTGGCATGGGATGCGACAGCGCTGCAAACTCGTTGCGCCATAGGGGCTGCCGCCCTTAGACCCGCTCGGAGGGACGCCCTCCGAACCTCCCGCTTATCAGGATACCTATGCGTCCGGCGCTGAGCCGGTCTGGCACGCCATCCAGACATCAAGCCCTTGCCGCGTCGCTTTGACGTCGTGCACGCGAATGATCTGGGCGCCCTGCGCGACACCGGCGATCGCCGCCGCGACCGAGCCGATCACGCGTTCGCCTGCCACCGTCTCGCCGGTGATCGCCCCGATGAACCGCTTGCGCGAGGCCCCGAGCACCAGCGGAACCCCGAGCGCATGGAACAGCGACAGTCCGGCCATCAATTGCAGGTTGTGCGCGACGGTCTTGCCGAAGCCGATGCCGGGATCGACCATCAGCCGCTCGCGGCGGATGCCGGCGCGCAAGGCCGCCTCGACGCGCGCCTCGAGAAAATCGAACACGTCGGTCAGCACGTCGTCGTAGCGCGGCTCGTCCTGCATGGTTTTCGGATCGCCTTGCGCATGCATCAGGCAGACCGGCAGGCCGGTTGCCGCGGCGGCCTCCAGCGCTTGCCGATCGTGCATCAGCGCCGAGACGTCGTTGATCATGTCGACGCCGGCAGCATGCGCCCGGCGCATCACCTCCGCCTTGCGCGTGTCGATCGACAGCCGCGCCTCGACCTTGCCGGCGAGCGCCTCGATCACCGGCATGATGCGGGCGAGTTCTTCATCCAGCGGCACGGGATCGGAGCCGGGCCTGGTCGATTCCCCGCCGATGTCGAGGATGTCGGCGCCCTCCGCGACGAGGCGGTGGGCGTGCGCGATGGCCGCTTCGGTGGTCGCGTGACGGCCACCATCGGAGAAGCTGTCCGGCGTGACGTTGACGATGCCCATGATACGCGGACGGTCGAGGGCGAGGCCGGCGAGCCGTGGCCGATCGGCGGCGAGCGCCTCGAACATGTCGGAGGCGTTGAGCGCGCGCCGGCCCCAATCGCGTTCCATGAATTCGCCGAGGCCGGCGATGCGCCGCTCCAGCCTCGCGCCATTGCGCTCGATGATCTCCAAAGCGGAAAAATCGAGCCAGCCACCGGCCAGATGGAGCCCGCCCCACACTGCCTCCGCCGCCTCGCCACGGGCGTGCGGGTAAAGCCCGAGCGGGCGGAGGTAGATTTCACGGAGCATGGGGAGGGCCTGCGGGCTGATGCGGATCGGCCCCGGTTAGCATGCGGCACGGCGGGATGCGATATTTGAGCGGGCGCTCTGTACTTCGGGCGCGGTCTAGGCCACCTCGTGACTTCAACAACAAGTGCGCCGCGCGCGCCAGGGAACGGACACGATGAGCTTTGCCTGTGGCTTGGACTTCGGCACCTCGAACTCGACGGTCGGGCTGGTGCGCCCGTCGGGCGCAGAGCCCGGCGCAACCCGACGTGGTGGCATCGAAATGGTGCGCCTCGACGGTGAGGAGATCACCACGCCGAGCGCCATGTTCTATCCGGCCAACGGCCTGCCCGCCACGTACGGCCGGCGGGCCACGGCGCTCTATGCCGAGCGCGAACCCGGCCGCCTGCTGCGCTCGCTGAAGTCGATCCTCGGCTCCAGCCTGATCGACGAGAAGACCGGCGCGGGCGGCCGCTATCTGACGTTCGAGGACATCCTGGTCGGGTTCGTCGACCATCTGCGCGAGCACGCGAACCGGACGGCTGGCGGCGAAGTCGATTCGGTCGTCATGGGCCGCCCGGTGCACTTTTTCGACGGTGACGCGGATGCCGATGCCCGCGCGCAGGCGAAGCTCGGCACGATCGCGCGGCGCGCGGGCTTCCGCGATGTGTTGTTCCAGCTGGAGCCGATCGCAGCCGCGTTCGATTTCGAGCAGCAGCTGACGTCGGAAGAAATCGCCTTCGTCGCCGACATCGGCGGCGGCACCTCGGACTTCTCCATCGTGCGCCTCGGCCCTGAGCGCGCCACGCGCCCCGACCGCACGGCCGACATCATCGCGACCGGCGGCGTGCGGGTCGGCGGCACCAACCTCGACACCCGCCTCAGCATGGCGACCGTCATGCCGCATCTCGGCTACGGCTCGACGAGCATTCATGGCCGCGAGAGCCCGGTGTGGATGTTCCTCGACCTCGCCACCTGGCATCGCATCCCGACCGTCTCCGACCCGAAGAACCGCGAGACGTTCCGCCAGATCCGCTACGAAACCGCCGACAAGACGCTGATCGACCGCTACCTGGACGTGGTGCGCGAGGGCCAGGGCTTCGAACTCGCCCGCCGCGTCGAGGACGCGAAGATCGCGCTCTCGAAGGCCGAGACGACGACGATCGACCTCTCTCCTATCGCGCGCGGCCTGACCGCCGAGGCCAAACGCGCCGTGTTCGACGACGCCGTCGCGGACGAATTGGCGAAGATCGACACGGCGATCACCACGACGTTGCAGGCGGGCGGTTTGAACAGCGACCAAGTGACGGCCGTGTTCTACACCGGCGGCACCTCGCTGGTGCCGAGCGTGCGCTCCACCATCGCCCGCCGCTTCCCCGACGCCCGCATGGTCGAAGGCGATCGATTCGCGAGCGTGGGCTATGGGTTGACACTGGATGCGCGGCGGCGGTTTGGGTGACGCCACTGAATCCATTAGCGGCTGTCCAAGTTCAATCAGGAGCGCGCAGCGGCCGAGCGGTAAAGAAAAAGCCGGCGAGGTTGCCCTCGCCGACTTGGTAAGATCGCACTTTTCGACAACCCCCTCACGCCGGCTGCGGGGCGGCCCCCGTGTCCGGCTCGCTGCGCGGGGGACGGGCGGCACCGGCGGTCGGCACGGCGGAGCCGATCGGGCCTTTCGGGCTCTCGTCGCTGTCGGCGCGGATGATCTTGCCGCCGCGCATGACGGTGGCGGTTTCCTCGCCCGAGAGCGTCTCGAACTCCATCAGGGCCTGCGTGACGCGCTCGAGTTCATCGCGGTGCGTCGAGAGCACTTCCCAGGCCTTGTCGTAGCCGGCATTGACGAGGCGGCGGACCTCCTCGTCGATCAGCCGCGCCGTCTCCTCGCTCATGTTCTGGCTGCGGGCGACGGAATGGCCGAGGAACACCTCCTGCTGGTTCTCCGAGTACAGCAGCGGCCCGAGTTTCTCGCTCATGCCCCACTCGGTGACCATGCGGCGGGCCATGCTGGTCGCCTGCTGGATATCGCTCGCCGCACCCGTGTTGAGGTGGTCCTTGCCGTAGATCAGTTGCTCGGCGACGCGGCCGCCGAACGTCATGGCGAGGCGCGCCTCGCACCAGTGCTTTGAATAGGAGAGCTTGTCGCGCTCCGGCAGGCTCATCGTCACGCCGAGCGCGCGGCCACGCGGAATGATGGTCACCTTGTGCAGGGGGTCGTTGTGCGGCAGCAGCACGTTGACGATAGCGTGGCCGGCCTCGTGATAGGCGGTGGCGAGCTTCTCTTCTTCCGTCATCGCCATGGAACGCCGTTCGGCGCCCATCATCACCTTATCCTTGCTGTCCTCGAACTCCTGCTGCGTGACCAGCCGCTTGTTCCGGCGGGCCGCTAGCAGTGCCGCCTCGTTGACGAGGTTGGCGAGGTCGGCACCCGAGAAGCCAGGCGTGCCGCGCGCGATGACGCGCGGGTCGACGTCGGGCGCCAGCGGCACCTTGCGCATGTGCACGCGCAGGATCTTCTCGCGACCGTTGACGTCGGGATTGGGCACCACGATCTGACGATCGAAGCGGCCGGGGCGCAGCAACGCGGGGTCGAGCACGTCGGGACGGTTGGTCGCCGCGATTATGATGATGCCCTCGTTGGCCTCGAAGCCGTCCATCTCCACCAGCAGCTGGTTCAGCGTCTGCTCGCGCTCGTCGTTGCCGCCGCCGAGGCCGGCGCCGCGATGGCGGCCGACCGCGTCGATTTCGTCGATGAAGATGATGCACGGGGCATTCTTCTTCGCCTGCTCGAACATGTCGCGCACGCGGCTGGCACCGACGCCGACGAACATTTCGACGAAGTCTGAGCCGGAGATGGTGAAAAACGGCACGTTGGCTTCGCCGGCGACGGCGCGGGCGATCAGCGTCTTGCCGGTGCCTGGAGGGCCAACAAGCAGGGCGCCGCGCGGGATCCGGCCGCCGAGGCGCTGGAACTTCTGCGGATCGCGCAGGAAGTCGACGATTTCCTGCAGATCGGACTTGGCCTCGTCGACGCCTGCGACGTCCTCGAACGTGACGCGGCCATGGCGTTCGGTGAGCAGCTTGGCCTTCGACTTGCCGAAGCCCATGGCGCGGCCGGAGCCCGACTGCATCTGGCGCATGAAGAAGATCCAGACGGCGATCAGGATCAGCATCGGGAACCACGAGATCAGGATCGACATCAACGAGCCGACCTCTTCCTCCGTCGGCTGCACACGGATCTTGACGTCGTTCTTGCGCAGGCTGTCCAGCATCGCCGGATCGGACTGCGGCGCGAACGTGCGGAATTTCGTATTGTCGCTACGCCGGCCGTTGATGCGCGTGCCCTTGAGCTCGACCTCGGCGACCTGCTTGGCCTCGACCGCGGAGAGGAACTCCGAGTAGGGCAGGTCTGCGCGCGTGGCTTGGCCACGCTCCTGGAACAGGTTGAACAACGCGATCAGCAACAGGCCGATGATGACCCAGATCGCAAAGTTCCGGAAACTCGAGTTCATCGTGGTCCTTTCGATGCGGCTGCGACCGAGACGGGTCTACCGCGCGCCATGCGCCCGTAGCGTCGAATGGCAGCAAAGTTGCAACTTCTGCCACGTCGATCACTAGTGTGCCGTTAACATAGGTCTCGCGACCGTCGTTGCCAAGCAGAGGCGACACGGGTTGGTGAGCGAACACGTTCTAGCCGTCAGGCAGGCGCCGCGTCATGGCGCCTCACACCGGATGTCTCGTGGCACCACCGCTCGGGAACAAACAGGTGAAACCCTCCCCGCCCCGCGCCACGAAGCCGAGGGTCGGCACTGCAATCACCCCCCCCGAGTCGTCCCGACAGGCCGGCACCGCCCATAGAGCGTGTGCACGTAGGCCCGCTGGCCGCTGAAAGCCGGCGCCCTCGATAGCGGCGAGGCCGGACGCGCCGAGCGCTGCGACCTCGACCGGCGGTGCCTCGGCAGTGCTGGTGACGTGGAAACGGCGGTCCCAGACGATACTCCCGCCGGGGGCGAGAACAACACGACCGGGTGGCCGGCGGGCGAGTTCTCGCACAACCAGCAAACTGCCGGGTGTCGCCGTCGCGCCGGCATCGAGAAAGGCGGCTCCGGCGAGCGTCCGCCCAGCAGGTGAGCCCCAGCCGCGCGCTTCGGTCAGCGCTTCGAGACGGCGTAGCGAGACTGGCTCCGGTGGGGCTGCCACAAGCTCGATCACTCGCGTCGACACGCGCAGACGCACCTCTTCGGTCAGCCCGCACAGGCGCTGCCAGTCCATCTCGGCGTGACCAAATGTCGAAAGCCGCACGATGCCGGCGGCCGGTGCCATGGCCGCGTCGACCGCTGCTTCGATCGCGGTGCGCGCCCGAGCGAGGCGGCGAGCGCTGGCGGCGAGTGACCTGCCGGTGATGCCGAGCCGCTCGAGCGCCGGACGAGCGGCGCGGATTCGGGCACGCTCGAAGCGATCGTCGGTGTTGCTCGGATCCTCGATCCAGGCGACGCCGCGCGCTTGGAGTGTGGCCACCAGCCGGTCGTGCGCGATGCCAAGCAGCGGCCGAAGGACCACGAGGCCGTCGATCGTGGCGCGGGCGGGGATCCCGGCAAGCCCGTCGAGCCCGCTGCCGCGGGCGAGGCGCATCAACAGCGTCTCGGCCTGATCGTCCAGGGTGTGGGCGGTGAGCACGGCATCGAGGCCCAGATCGTGCGCTGCCTGACCGAGGAGACGATAGCGGGCGGTGCGGGCGGCAGCGGCGAGCCCGCTCGATGGCTTCGGCCCACCCCAGGCGAGGACCGTCGCGGCGAGGCCGAGACGGCCCGCGGCAACCGAGACGGCCGCGGCCTCTGCGCCGGAGGCCGCCCGCAAGCGATGATCGACGGTGAGAACGTGCAAGGCGGGCCGATGCGGCGCGGACCGCGCCCAATCGGCTGCGAGATGCATCATGGCAAGGCTGTCGGCGCCGCCGGACACGGCGAGCCCGAGGCGCGCAAGGCCTGCGAGTGGGACGAGAAGCTGCGCGGTCTCTTCGGAGCCGACGGGCGATGGGAGGGGGGCCTCCGCAGCGGCATGTTCGTCAGCAGCCGGCACGGCGACGCTCGGTCTCCGCCTTGGCCAGTACGTGCTGCGGAGCGCGGGGAAAGCGGGAATTGAGCTCGCTGAAGGTGGAGCAGGCGGAGTCGCGCTCACCAAGCCGGTCGAGCGAGATGGCGAGCTTCAACAGGCTCTCAGGCGCCTTGGCGCTTTGTGCGTAAGACTGAAAACCCTTGAGGAACGCACTGGCGGCAGACTTGTAGTCGCCGCGTACAAAGAACGTCTCTCCGAGCCAATATTGTGCATTGCCGGCGAGGGCATGACGCGGATGCTGTTCGAGGAAGTCTGCAAACGCCGCTTCTGCGGCGCCGTAATTCTGTTGCAGCAGATATCCATAGGCAAGTTCGTAGGCATCCTTCGCCGACTGGGTGGCCGGCAACGACGTGCGCACCGGAGGCGCCGTTGTTGCAGGCTCGGTGCCGGCAGCACCGAGCAGCAATCCGCCGATCGGATCACGTTCAGCGGGCACCACCTGCGTCGTGCCGAAGCCGCCAGCGACGCTGGGGCCGCGAGGTGCCGCGCCGACGACGGGCGCGCGCTCCTGTGCGGGCGCCTCGGAACGCCGTCCGCCGATCGCGCGTACGTCTCCCTGCAGGCGCTCGATCTGCTGGCTGAGAGCGCGGATCTGCGTTTCGATCACATCGATGCGCGGTCCATCCCCGCTGCCACCGCCCTGCTGGAGGCCCGACGTCGCACCGGAAAACGGGGCTGGGGACGCGCGTTGGCCTTGCGCCAGCGACTGCAGCGTGCCGAGCACCACCTGGATGTCGACGAGCTGCTCTTCGAGTTGTTCGATGCGCTGGCGCAGCACAGCGTCTCCGCTCGGCGCGGCGGGCGCAGGCTGAGCCGGTCGCGGCTGACGCTTCGGCGCCTGCGGCTGCGCCTGTGTCTGTGGTTGTGTCTGAGGCTGCGCCGCTGGCCGCTGAGCCGGGGGTGCCGCCTGTGCGACCACGATGGCTCCAGGGACGGCCCCAAGCTGGTTCGGCTCGGCCGCGAACGCCGCCGACGCCGCAGCGAGCAGCAGTCCGACAAACATCGAGGTCGCCATGCCTGAGCCTCGCGAAAGGCCCGGCGAGGCTTGCTGCTCGACCACGCGTTTCATGGTGTGGCACCCGTCATGTCGAAATCCGTTTCGTGCTGGCTTTGCCGTCGATTGCCGCGAAGCATCGTCCGGCTTGGCGCCTCACAATGCTCACCTTACGCCGAGCGCGCGAGTTTCGGTTTGTCGGCGGTGCCGGCTTCGTTGGCCGGCGGCGGTCCACCATAATTGAACGCTTCGGCTCCGTAGCCAGAGCCGTAGCCATAGCCATAGCCGTACCCATAGCCATAACCATAGTTGTAGCCGACCGACTTGGCGTTGAACTTTGTCATCACGCAGCCGACGACATTGGTGCGCGCCTGAAGGAGGCGGCGCAGCGCCAGGCGAATTGCGCCCTTGCGCGACTGACCGGCGCCGACCACGAATAGCGTTGCAGACGTCGCATTCGACAGCAGCGGCGCATCGGCGAGGCCGAGCAGTGGCGGCGCGTCGATGACGATGAGGTCGAACACCTCGAGACCGACTGCCACAAGCGAGAACATGCGCGGCCCACCCAGCAGGTCGGCGGCATTGGGTGGCAACGGACCCGAGGCGATGAACGCAAGGTTGGGCACCGAGGTCGCCTGGATAACCTCGGGCGGTGCCACCGAGCCGATCAGATAGTTCGAAAGGCCCATCGAATTGTCGAGACCCAGCTTGGAGTGAAGCGAGGGCTTGCGCAGATCTGCGTCGACGAGCAGAACGTTGAGCCCCATCATCGCAAAGTGGCGCGCGAGTGCGACGCAGGTGCTCGATTTGCCCTCGCCTGGACCGGCTGAAGTGACGGAGAATGACCGCGGCAGGCCAGACGACGTGGAGAACTGAAGGGCTGTCGCGAGCGAGCGATAAGCTTCCGCGACGCCTGAACGTGGCTCGTTCAATTGCGCAATGAAGTCGTCGGACTGCGGGGTAGCTGGAATAACTCCCAGCGGCGCCAGCCCAGACAACTCCTCCACTTGATCCGGCGCTCGCACCGTGTCGTCCATCATTTCGATCAAATAGGCGACGCCGACGCCCAATAGTAGCCCGAGCACGAGCGCGATCAGCACGATGCGCAGGTGACGCGGCTCGGACGGAGAATTTGCACGTTCCGCACGATCGACGATGAACACGTTATTAGAGCCGACGCCGCCCGCGATATCGACTTCTTTATAACGCTGAAGCAGGTTGTTGTAGAGGCCGCGATTGGTCTCGACCTCGCGCTTGAGGATGTTATGACGGATCGAGCGCTTCTGCAGGTCGAGTACTTCGTCGCTGAGAGCCTGGATGCGTGCCAGCATCTCCTTTTCCTGATTGGAGGCGGCGGCGTAGGCGCCTTTCAGCGAGTCACGGATGGTGCGAACTTCGATGGCCAGCTGCCGGTCGACTTCCTTGATCTTGTTGGCAATCTGGACCATGGCTGGATAACTCGGCTTGAACGTCTGCAGCTTCTCCTGATATTCTGTATCGAGCACATTGCGCCGCGCCCGCAGAGTGTCGATGACCGAGTTGGTCAACAACTGCGGTAGCGACATGCCTTTGACGTTCTCGACCTGCCGCCATTGCTCCTCAGCTTTGATCCGCTCAGAGATGATCTGACCAAGCGTCACGTTGGCGGCGGCGAGGTTGTTCTCCGCGTTGGAGGCGCGTTCGTTGACCTGAATGATCTTCTCCTTTTCGGAGAAGTCGATCAGCGCACCTTCGGATTCCTCGAGGCGGATCTTCAGTTGCTTGATCTGATCTTCCAGGAAAGTCTTCGCGTACGCGTTGGCCTGAAAGCGCTTGTCGAGGTTGGTGTCGATATACGCGTCGGCGATCGCGTTGGCGATTCGCTGCCCCCGGCCTGGCTCCGTATCGATGTAGGTTATATCGACCAGCCGAGAGCCCGGCACCGGCTGGACGATGATGTTTTCGTGGATAAGTACCGTCGCCGCAGCCTGCCGCTGCACCGTGGTCCCACCCGACCCCGCGGGGGACGAAGAGAACAGCGACATCACCGAACCAATAAGCGAAACGTTGCGCGGCTTGAGGAAAGACGGATCCACATGAACGCGGGTGGCGGCAACTACGCGCTCAGCTAGCGTACGGCTCCGCAACAGCGCGTATTGCGTTCGTAAAAAATCTGCGGCGCCGGCATCCGAAGGAGAAACGTCACCGTCTTTGATGATCTTGCTCGATTCACGATCGATCTGAATACGCACCGTCGAGTAGTAGAGCGGTGTCTGAAGGAACGCGTAAGCAGCACCGAGCGTTGCGATTAGCAAGGCAGCGCCGGCGATCAGCCAACGATGCTTCATCACGAGGTTCAGAACTTGGAACAACAGCTGCGATAGACCGGGCTGAGCCTCGGGCCTGCCGTGAGGATGACCGATCGGCGCATAGGGGTCGCGATGCGCCAGAGCCCCCTTTGGAGCGAGTGCGACGAGCCGACGATCACCACCATCCGGCTCAGCGTGCGCTGGACTGTCCGTCATTTTCGTCGATACCCCTCGAGCGCGCGTCCTCAAGCCTTGCCGCTCTAGCAGCCTGCCCCACCCACCGCAATCGACGCCCCATCAAAATGGTCTCAAAACGCCAGCGATCGGGGTGACCTTAGAAATGTTGTTCAAAGCCTCTTTGAAAGCGGATTTTCCGACGAAGATCACATCGCCGGGCTTAACCTCGGGATCGGGAGCTGCGCCCGTTCTGATCTGGCCGAGATCATACGTCACGGCGACCCGCTTACCGCCGGCGCTGCTGCGCGAGACGACAACCTGCTCATCCGAGAGTTCGTCAAGGCCGCCCCCAATCGCAAGCACCTGGACGAGTGAGGTCCGATCTCGCAGCGCGTAGACCCCGGGCTTCTTGACGCTGCCTTCGACGGTGACACGCTGACTGTTGTATTCCTTGATGCTGACGCTGACCTGCGGATCCTGAAGGTATTTGGAGCCGAGCTGCTTGGTCAGCCCCTGCTCGACCTCGCGCGCGGTGCGGCCGACAACACGGGTTTCCCCGATCAGCGGAAAATTGACGGTGCCCGATTCGGACACCTGCATGGATTTGGACAGCTCCGGCACCATGAACACATTGACTTCGATCACGTCGAGCGGGCCGATTCGATAAACCGAGGCATCACCCCGATCGGCGACCGTCGTCGCGCCGACGCCTTGAGCCGGAATGGCTGCCGAGAGAGACAGAGCCGGGTCACTCGACGCTGTCGCCGTTACCGCAGGAACACCTCCTGGCGATGAAGTGGATCGTTTCGCTGCGCCGACATCCTTAGGGGCCCTGGCCTGCCGAGTGGCCGACGTGCCCCCGACAGCGGGAGATTCGGCAACTTCCTCAACCGAAGAGGCTGCGCAGCCGCCCAGAAAGGCCACCGCCATCAGGGCTGACAGGTTCAGAATTCTCCTCATGATCGGCACCATCATTGTTCAAGGTGACCTTCGGCGGCGTCGGCAGGTCGGCTGGCCGACAATTGAGCAGGATGCCACGCGGCCTCGTCAACACGAGATGCCGCGCCTCTTCGGCACCAACGAGACGCTCTGCACTTCGGTACCCGGCCATCAAGTCCGGGGGACGCTTGCGCGTGTCGTGTGCATCGGTCGCGAGGATCTGAACCATACCCTCCCCGATCATCCGCTCCGACCAGTACTTGACGCGACGCCCGAACGCACCCGCAAGCGAACCAGCCGTAATCTGCATCCACACTCCGCGCAGCGCCATCTGCTCGATAACGTCGAAGCGTGTCTCGATCCAGCTCAAACGCTCGGGATGAGTGAGAATTGGTACGTATCCCGCAACCAGGATACTGAAAAACAACTCGCTCAGCCGCGCTGGCGCTGTGTGGTGCGGCGGCTCGACGAGCACGTAACGCGAGTCGGCGAGGGCCAGCAGATGGCCGCTGCGCAGCCCCGCGACGAACTCGGGGATAATGTGGTTGTCGGCACCCGGAACCAGCAATAGAGGGATCCCAGCCGCATCGACCTGCACCTGCAACGCAGCGACCGCTTCTCGTATCTGTGGTCCGCTGTTGTGATAGACACCGGGTAGTATGTGCGGTGTGCACGCCACACATTGGACCGACTGGGAGACGTAATATCGCGCCATTTCAAGGGACTGTTCGATCGTGACCGCACCGTCGTCGATGCCCGGAAGGATATGGCTGTGAAGGTCGAACATGTCGTCGTCAGCTCCCTTCCCGAAGTCGTTGTCCGACCGAGCCGCACATAGTCCACCTTAAGTACGACGACAGATGTGTTGCGCCGCAAAATGGCGACGCGATGGCCACTTGGATCGGAATCGTCATTTCAAAATCTCTGGGGCGACACGTTCGCCCGCCTCCCGTCCCCGATCGCGAGACGACATCGCCTCTACTAGTGGGGTGGATGGCGACGTGCGCCAGATACTTATACCCGCTTCCCACAGCAAGGCTGCGTGTTCGTTGCGAATGAGCCACGTACAACATGCCGCAACGCCAAAACGGCGGGTTCGTCCTTGTGCCGCTCGTCCATCGGGTGTTAACCCACCATCAAGTACGTTACCACGTTGGACAAGCTTCTTGGAGAGTAGCCCGATGCTGAAGCGATCTATCCTTACCCTGCTCGGGGCAGCACTGCTCGCCAGCAGCGCCCACGCCGCGACCCTCACCGCCAGCGGTCCGGTCTCCGTCAATCGCGGCAACGGATTCCAGCCCGTTTCAGGCACGGTCACCGTGAATGCCGGCGACCGCGTCCTCGTTGGAAACGGCGGTAGCGCCTCGATTTCCTACGACACGTCGTGTGTCACGTCAGTTGCGCCGAACCGCATGGCTGTCGTTCGTGCGGTGGCTCCTTGCACAACAACGGCCACTGAGCTGGTGCCGGCTGGCAACACCGGCCTCATCGTCGGTGGCGCTTTGCTGGCGGGTGGTGTCGCCGCAGCAGTGATCGTCTCCAACAAGAAGAGCAACGGCGCAAGCCCCTGAGGCGCCCCTCGGCGGTTGCGGAGTGGCGATGGTACTCTGGATCCTGACCGCAGTAGTGCTCTCTTGGTCGCTCGCGACCGGAGGTGCCACTGCGTCTGGATTTACGGTTGATGCTTTTGGCCAATTGGTTGCGGTGCCGTTGATTGCGGTTGCCGCATGCGTTTGGTGGACGTTCCGAACGCCGGCCAATGTCGGCGGGATGAGTCGTTTCGGGATTTCGCCGCTGTTGCCGGTGCCACTGGTGCTGATAGTGGCCCTCGTTGCGTTGCAGATCTGGCCTATCGGGCTGCACAGCGCTGGCGCCGCACTCGGAGTGGGTAGCACAGTCGGCATCCCGGCCGGTGCAGCACTCCCGGGCGACTGGCGTACCGTGTCGGTTGTTCCTATGGCGACCATGGCCGCCGGACTGTCGCCACTCGCGCCGATCGCAGTTTTTCTAGCGACGGGCTGCATCGACAGAGCAGGGCGCCGCGCGCTGGCTGCCATTGTTGTCGGCATCGGTATGATTTCCCTGGCGCTCGGGTTGATGCAGGTGGCCCAGGGCGATGCCAGCCGGCTTCGCTTCTATCCATTCACGAACACCAGCGAGGCTGTTGGCTTATTCGCCAACCGGAATCACTTTTCGGCGCAACTTTACATCATTTTGTTGCTCGGCGGCGCATGGCTCGCCTCGCGCGTCGGTCCGCTGACCCGATCGCTGCGCCGCGGAAGCCAAGCCTCGCTCGAACTCGCCGGGTATGCTGCTTTCGTGTTCGCCGTACTGGCGGCAGCAGCACTTTCACGCTCGCGCGCCGGCATGGCGTTGACCTTAGTCGCTATCGTCGCGATCGCGCTGATGGCCCGGAGTGCCGGTCGTTCATCACACCGTGATAGCCCTAGGTCGAGCGGCGCACTTGCGATGATCATCATTCTCGGCTCGGCATCCCTGTTCGCACTCCAATTCGGTATGCAGCGGATCTTCTCTCGGTTCGAATCTGCCGTCATCGAGGATCTGCGGTGGCCGTTCCTGGAGACCACAGTCGCAGCGATCTGGAATTCGCTGCCTTTTGGCACGGGTCTCGGCTCGTTCGTCGCGATCTATGGTGGGATCGAATCTACCGCGCACGTATTCAGGGGCTACGCCAACCGCGCCCACAACGACCTTGCTGAAGTCCTTCTCGAAACCGGTTTGATCGGGGCCGTGCTCCTGGCGTTGTTCCTCATTTGGTTCATAAATCGTGCTGTGCGCGTATGGCGGCAGCCACTCGACGACGATCAGTTGGATGGCCTGCTGCAGCGCGCTGCATCTGTCGCCATCGCCCTGCTGCTGCTGCATTCCCTGCTCGACTACCCGCTTCGTACAACGTCGAACGCCGTGATGTTCGCATTCGCTTGCGCGTTGCTTTTGCCAGCCCCGCAGGCGCGGATGCGCGCCCCTGTCCGCCAGCTAGAGCCGTCGCGGCGGCGCTCTGAATCAAGCTCCGCGATTCCGGCCGTCGCACCTGCTCCCGCCACCCCGTGGAAAAGTGGCACCGAAGTTCAGTGGCCCGATGCATGGCAGGGCGAACGAGCGAAGAACGAACACTAGTTGTTCTCCACCGCGCGACCCAGCACGGTTATCACGCAACATCCCGCCCGCCGAATGCCGCAGGCTCAACGAGCGCGCTTGAAGCACATCGTGAATTGACCTACCGGGGCGCCAGCATCGTTGCGCTGCGACCATTGTCGAGAGAACCCGCCATGAACATCTGCATGATCGGCATCGGCTACGTCGGGCTCGTCTCTGGAGCCTGCTTCTCCGAGTTCGGCTGGCAGGTCACGTGCGTGGACAAAGACCGTTCCCGTGTCGCCGGCTTGTTGGAAGGTCGGATGCCGATCTACGAGCCGGGCCTCGACGATCTCGTCGCTCGAAACGTGAAGTCCGGCAGACTGCGTTTTACGACCGACCTCGCCCCGGCCGTGAAGGCGGCAGACATCGTGTTCCTCGCCGTCGGCACGCCGATGCGGCGCGGCGATGGCTATGCGGATCTCTCGCATGTGCACGGCGCCGTCGAGGAGTTCGCGCCGCATCTCGAGGGATTCACGCTCGTCGTCACCAAGTCGACGGTGCCGGTCGGCACAAGCCGCGAGATCGAGCGTCGCCTGCGTCAATTACGACCCGACGCCGACTTCGTCGTGTGCTCCAATCCCGAGTTTCTTCGCGAAGGCTCTGCGATCCAGGATTTCACCCATCCCGATCGCGTCCTCGTCGGTTCGGACGAGCAGCGCGCTCGCGACCTGATGGACCGGTTGTACAAGCCGCTTGCGCTGCGCAACGCGCCGGTGATGCATGTCGGCCGCGAAGCAGCCGAACTCGCGAAGTACGCCGCCAACGCGTTCCTCGCGCTCAAGATCAGCTTCATCAACGAGATCGCCGATCTGTGCGAGCAGGTCGGTGCCGACGTGCAGCAGGTGGCGAGCGCCATCGGCCGCGACGGGCGGATCGGCGACAAGTTCCTCCACCCGGGTCCAGGCTACGGCGGCTCGTGCTTTCCCAAGGACGTCTCGGCACTGGTTCGCACCGCGCGGGAAGCGCGCACACCGCTGTCCATCATCGAGCAAGTGCAGACCGTCAACGACGAGCGCAAGATCGCCATGGCGAACCGGATCGAGCGGATGCTCGGCGGATCGGTGCGCGGCATGACGATCGGCGTGCTCGGCGTCACCTTCAAGCCGAACACCGACGATATGCGCGATGCGCCAAGTCTCGTGATCGTGCCGATGCTGATGGAGCGCGGCGCAAGAATTAAAGTCTGCGATCCGCAGGGCCGACGCCACGGCGTCGAGCTGCTCGGTGGCGTCGAATGGTGTGACGCAGCGCTGGACTGTGTCGCAGAGGCTGATGCCGCTGTCGTTCTTACCGAGTGGAACGAGTTTCGTGCGCTCGATCTCGAGGAAGCAGCCCGCCGCATGAAGGGCCGCCACCTGTTCGATTTCCGTAACATCTTCCGGCGCGACGACGCGGAGGCCGCCGGCTTCAACTACGACTCGATCGGACGACCGAAGGCTCGCACGATTTAGCCTCTGACCTCCAGACTCCGAGGCTGCTGACTTGCGTTAACCGCCAGTTCACCACGCCGGTCACGAAGTGGCACGCGATCTGCTCGGCGGCTGGTCACGCCAGCCTCTGCAGCCTATGAGGCTGCGGCACGCCACGCGACAGGAAATCATCCATGAGCACCGATAAAATCGCTCTGATCACCGGCGTCACCGGTCAGGACGGCGCGCATCTGACGCGGCTGTTGCTGGACAAGGGCTACACCGTGCACGGCGTCAAGCGGCGTTCGTCCTCGTTCAACACCTCGCGAGTCGACGATCTCTACCTCGACCCGCACGAGCACACGACGCGATTCTTCATGCACTACGGCGACATGACGGACGCGACCAACCTGATCCGCCTCGTGCAGGAGATCCAGCCGACCGAGATCTACAATCTGGCAGCTCAGAGCCACGTCCAGGTCAGCTTCGAGACGCCGGAGTATACGGCCAACGCCGACGCGCTCGGCACGCTCCGCCTGCTCGAGGCGATCCGAATTCTGAAGATGGAGGACCGCGTCCGGTTCTACCAAGCCTCGACCTCGGAGCTTTACGGCAAAGTGCAGGAAGTGCCGCAGCGCGAGACGACACCGTTCTATCCGCGATCTCCTTACGGTGCGGCCAAGCTCTATGCCTTCTGGATCACGGTGAACTACCGCGAAGCCTATGGCATGCACGCCTCGAACGGCATCCTGTTCAATCATGAGGGTCCGCTGCGCGGCGAGACGTTCGTTACCCGCAAGATCACCCGCGCCGTCGCGGCCATCGAACTCGGCCTCCAGCAGCGCCTATTTCTCGGCAACCTCGACGCCCAGCGCGACTGGGGCTACGCGGGCGACTATGTCGAGGGCATGTGGCGGATGATGCAGCAGGAGACAGCCGACGACTACGTGCTGGCGACCGGTGAAATGCACTCCGTCCGCGCCTTCGTCGAACGCGCCTTCGCCCGCATCGGGCGCACCATCGAATGGAAGGGCGCGGGCGTCGACGAGGTCGGCTATTGCACGAAAAGCGGCGTCGACGTGGTCCGGGTCGATTCGGCCTATTTCCGCCCGACCGAGGTCGAGCAACTGCTCGGCGATGCCACCAAGGCGCGCACCAAGCTCGGCTGGGTGCCAAAGACGCTGTTCGCAGACCTCGTCGGCATGATGGTCGACGCCGATCTGGCACAGGTGAAGGCGGAGACCGAGCATCGCAAGGCAACCGGCCCGCTGCGGCTCCCTTGAGCGCGCAGCGCTAAGTTGTTAGGACCATTGTGTGGGTTTCAGCGCAGGGTGGCCGCGTCGGGGGGACGTCGCCACCAAGCACCGCTTCGAGACTTGCGACGGGGCGGGTCGATCGACCGCGCGGACATGTTCGGGGGCGCAATGGGTGACGATCGCAAAACTGGCGCGCTCCATGACGACTACCTCCGGCTGATCGCCCGGCGGGAGCAGGGCGCGCGGCCGTCAGATGCGGCCGACACCGGCTACCAGATCGCCGGCAAGCGCGTCTGGGTTGCAGGCCACCGCGGCATGGTCGGCAGCGCGCTCGTGCGCCGGCTGGGAACCGAGCACTGCATGGTGCTGACGACTGATCGCGCCACCCTCGATCTGACCCGCCAGGCCGATGTCGAAGCCTGGATGGCGGTGCACAAGCC
>Ga0247831_1003140_pt1 | contig 24870 bp, 23 predicted proteins | sample LaCruzMarch2015__9_FD_192406 | JGI IMG/M metagenome (GOLD analysis project Ga0247831, IMG submission 192406) | Freshwater microbial communities from meromictic Lake La Cruz, Castile-La Mancha, Spain - LaCruzMarch2015_1m | ecosystem: Environmental > Aquatic > Freshwater > Lake | place: Spain...
ATAGATCACGCGACCTCGCATCAAATTGCAGTTCTTAAGTCATGGATTTGTCATAACGACTGATCCAAACCGCTCTGCCGCGCGTAACCACACTAACCAAATTAGGTGCGGACAAGGATCGGAGAGATCAAATGGCCACGTATGAGACAGCCGAAGCCCAGAGCGCGACGCGACGGTTTGTCAAGCAGGCTATGAAGGCGCCCTTGCTGGAGCATGATCACGAGCGTGAGCTTGCCGTTGCGTGGCGTGACCATCAAGATGAACGCGCGCTGCATGAACTGACGACCGCTTATATGCGGTTGGTAATTTCCATGGCTGCCCGCTTCCGCAATTATGGTTTGCCGATGAGCGACCTTGTCCAAGAGGGTAATATTGGACTGATGCAAGCGGCTGCTCGCTTTGAGCCCGACCGCGAAGTGCGCTTCTCGACTTACGCAGCTTGGTGGATACGCTCAGCTATTCAGGATTATGTGCTGCGCAATTGGTCCATCGTGCGCACCGGCACGACAGCGGCGCAGAAGTCATTATTCTTCAATCTGCGTCGGCTTCGCGCACTGATCAGCGACACGGGCGAAGCCATGATGACGCGGGAGAACCGCGAGATTATCGCCACGAAATTGGGCGTGAGCGAGCGTGAAGTCGAACAAATGGCCTCCCGCCTATCGGCCAATGACCGTTCCTTGAATGCCCCGATGTCCGATGGTGTCGATGGCGGCGGTGAATGGCAGGATCTGTTACCCGATGAGGGGATTCTGCCCGATCAAGACGTAATGGAGCGCACCGATACCGAGCGACGCACCAATTGGATTCAAGAGGCGCTTAAGTCCCTCAATCCGCGCGAACTAGCAATTATCCAGCAGCGCCGCCTGACGGAGGAGGGTGCGACCCTGGAATCCTTGGGCGTGCGGATGGGCATCTCGAAAGAGCGGGTTCGCCAGATTGAGCATCAGGCCATGAAGAAACTGAAGGCTGCCTTGATCAAAAAGGTTGGGGACCCTGAAGACAGCGGCCTTTTGCCAGACGTCTGATCGGTTCGTTAGCGCACCACAGCCCGGTCGGCATAGAGTACCGCCGTATAAATGCCCTTGGAACCTGTCATCCGCACGGGAACTGATACGCCCATTTTGCCGACATCTGCGAGCCAGATTTCAAGGCGGATGGGCTCGCGTGTCTCGTTTGGCTTCTTCTGATTAAAGCCTGCCACTTCGGTATAGGTGCCCCGGCAATAAGTGGCTGGGCCCTTATAGGCTGGTGTAGAAACGTTTTCGATTCCAACATATTGCGTGCGGATGTCATAGCGTCGCTTGCCGTCGAAAATCTTCACGGCACCACCACAGGCCCGACCCGCATCTCGACCGGTCACCAGTGACAGCTCCATCAAGCCGGTGACGGGGTCTACCGCTTCCAGTTTCTGAGCGAGTGTTGCGGGCGGAAAGCCCATATTGCCCCACATCGGTGCGACCGTCACATCAACCGAGCGGCCTCCAATAGCCATGGTGATGCGGCGCTTTTTGCCATTGGTTTCTTGATTGACGAACGAGCGAGGCTTTAACTGGCCATTGTCAATCGCCCCTTTAACGCTTGCAACGCCAGAGTCATTATTAAACGAGGCAGCGATACCAGAGGTGCGATACGTCGCCTCACCAGTGTAGCTATCTTGCGTCAGGCTAACTTTGAACGAGCCTCGTGCCAGCTCAAGCGGCCCAATTCTTGCCCGCAGGGAGATGTCGACTGATCGGCTCTGACCTGGGCTTAAGGTGGTGAGCAGGCTTTGGGATGGACCGTTCTGGGCGATACTGGGAGTCGCGAGCACACAAAGGGCTGCAATTGAGCGCGCCAGCGCGAGGTTGGACATCAGAATTTCTTTCGTTTCGGCTCTTAAACAACGCCTATGATAGGAATTGCTTCCTGAACGCAAGGTGATTGCTTATGGTCGCAAATGTGGCGCTGTCTAGCCACTGGCTGCACTAGAAATAGCCCGGTTGATCCAGGTCAGGGTTCTAGGATCTCGTAACCTTGGCAGGCAAGGTGAACCTGCGCCCGCCAAGCGGCAATAAGGGACGGGAGTAGGTCAGGCGCGTTCTCGGCGTTACTCAGATGGACGTCCATCGCGCGTGCAGCCTCGCCAAGGGCGCTAAAGCCGAACGTCGCGGCATTGCCGGCGTGAACATGGGCAAGACGGCGCAATTCTTCAAAGGTCCGGGGTTCAGCAAAGCCGAATTCGACTTCACTTTGTAACCCCTCTAGCGTGCTGAGATTCTCCCTGAGACTGACCATGTAACTTGCCTTGATGGCCGGCATATCTAGCGGACTACCCAACGGCGGCATGTCATTTCTCCCAATGTTTCCCAAGGATACAGAGAAATCCTTATCGCTTTCATAAGCCTGAATAGCGTTCTGAGGAGGTTTTATGATGGCTTTAATGTGTTTCTTTTGTGCATAATTTATTGATTTATAACGATTATTCTGCGTCTTTCGCCATTTTGATATTTAAATGTCATTGAATTGTCACATAATTGTTGTCAGTGCGTCATTTTAGTGTCACATTCCCCGAACGGGACAGTTTGGGTCGCGCAATTTTGTGGGTCATTGAGGAGATAACCATGACACACCGTTTTGTTGGACTACTTGCGTTTGCGGTTTTGGCTGCTGGGACTGCGCAGGCAGAGATCGCCGATCAAAAGGTAGCGGCCAATGCTGCACCTGAGGTGGTTTTTAAGCAGATTGAGCGGGCTGCCATGAACATGTGCGCCGAGGCGGCACGTCGGGACCGGGTGGTGAATGAGGCTCAATGCGTCAACACCCTGATTGCCTATGCCGTCGCAGAAGCCGATCGCCCCAGCTTAACCGCTGTCGCACTGGCGGAACGTCCCGAGATCGCAACAGTGCGCGTGCCACTGCTTGAGAACACTGCGGCACTTCAAACCGTCTCGTCGGCTGAATAAAGTAAGGTGCCAGGTCGCAGCTTGGCTTTAGCCGTCGGTGAGGCGTGCGCAGGCCAGCTTGGCTTGAACTTGGCGCAGCTCGTGATTGGCTAGTTTCACCTGCGCCGCCACATCGGAACGGATGCGTGCGACATCCGTCGGGCTCAAAGGGGTGCATTCTGGATCTAGCTGAGCTGTGCCACAGAATGTCTTGCCATCCGCGCGAACGACGAAGAATGAGGGGTCCTGTTCATTGATTTGCGCGGCGAGCGCTTGGCTGACCTCTAATCGAGCCAACGCCTGATCGAGCGCGCGCTCAAGACCCTCATACTGGCTTTGAGTGACGACCATGGGGCCATCAAGGCTGATTTGAACTGCTGCAGCATGGGCCCGTTCGGCTGCCTTAGCAGCAGCAGCAGCTTGCTCGGCCCATTTGGCCGATCGACTTGCCTCGGCCTCTGCAAGCGCTCTTAAGCCCTTCAAAGTCGCGGGCGCTACTGGCGCTGCCGGAGCCAATGGAGGCGCAGGGGGCTCGGGTGGGGCCGGGACGGCACCTCGGGTATGAGCGTCAAACTGAGGTGCCGCATCGGCCATCACCAAGCGAGGCATGGCATGGACCAAGGGCCTCTGAAAAACCTCGGCGGCCACGCTTTTGTTCGGGGCCGCATGCGCGCGGTAAGGCTTTGTGGCAGCAGGGCTTGTGCTAGCCAGCGCGGTCGTGGCGGGCATCTCCACCTTGCGGGTTATCGTGGTGTTGCCATAGGGCAAGCCCAAAGCCAATTTCAGGCCGTCTAGGCTTGAGGCGCGGGCGTCTGGCGTGGCCCACAAGCCATTGATAGAGCCTGCAGCCCCAAAGCTAGCCAGCAGGACTGCTGCAGCACACACTGAAACTCGAAGTCGCAAGGCTAATCACCTCATGAGCGGCATTAGGGGAGGGCCGCTAAATCCTTTCCACCCCACCCAGCTAGGCTCGTCAACGCGCTTCAGCGAATTTTGGCCCAATCTAACATAAGTTTAACAATGCCGTCATCGAAAGCCCATCTTCGGGTGCCAAAAGGTGAAACCAGCTAACTAAACGGGCGAAGCGCGCGCCTCTACCCCCTATCCTGCGTCGAAAGAAGTGTCGCGCGGCTTCAAGGCAAGCGGAGTGCGGCCTTAACCCGCTCCAAACCTAAAGCCCTGTGATCAAGAACAATCCAACGCCCGCACGCTATCGGGCGTACATAACCCACACACGCCATTCTCGACCTTGTCATCAAGTCGCAGTATCAGAAGCCATGACCGTACGAATCATCCACGCCCTCGCCGATATTGCTGATCATTATGACGCCGTCCTGTGTGACGTGTGGGGGGTGATCCATAATGGGCGGGCGGCTTATCAAGCAGGCTGCAATGCGCTGGCCGCGTTTCGCGAGTTGGGCAAGCCGGTTGTGCTGATCTCCAACGCGCCGCGCCCGTCCACGGTGATCCCGAAGCAATTGGAGGCGCTGCATGTGCGCCGCGATGCCTGGGATGCGATTGTGACCTCAGGCGATGCCACACGGGCGGAAATCGAAAAGCGTGGTCCACGTGGCTATAAAATTGGCCCATCCAAGGACGAGGGCCTGTATGAAGGCCTGCCGGTCGACTTCCGCCCTGCTGAGACCGCTGATTATGTCATCTGCACCGGTCTGCGCGACGATTTGAGTGAGCCGCCCGAGAGCTACCGCGATGAGTTGGCAGGACTGGCCGCCCGCAACCTGCCGTTTATCTGCGCTAACCCAGACCGGGTCGTGCAATTTGGCGGTCATTTGATCCCATGCGCGGGTGCCTTGGCAGATATCTATGAAGAATTGGGTGGCCCCGTCATCATGGCGGGCAAGCCCTATGCGCCCATTTATGATCTGACGATTGCAGAGGCCGAGCGCCTCGCAGGCAAACCACTCGCGCGCGAGCGCTTATTATGCATTGGCGACGGCGTGCAGACCGATGTGGCCGGTGCCCACGGGCAAAAGCTGGACTGCTTGTTTGTCGCAGGCGGCATCCACGCAGCCGAGCTTTCCAATGCCGACGGGTTGGATGGTGCGAAGGTTGAGGCTTTCTTGGCCTCCTACCGCGTCGACGCCCGCTGGGCGATTGCTGAACTGGCTTAGGCTACAAGCGCCCGGTGAAGGGGCGTAGTGAAAGCGCCTCAAACCCGCTATGCAAGTGGCATGATCGATTCCATCACTGACGGGGTTTTGCCCGACCATATCTTGCAGGCCTTGGCCGATGGCGGTGCCATCACGGCCGCTACCCCTTTTGCCGACAAACAAATCCAGCCCGCCAGCCTCGACTTGCGCTTAGGTGACTTTGCCTATCGTGTGCGCGCCAGCTTCTTGCCGGGCCAAGGCCGCACGGTCTCGCAGCGTTTAAGCGAGAGCGATTTGGTGCTGCATAAGCTCGATCTGCGCGAAGGCGCGGTGCTGGAGACAGGCTGCGTTTATCTGGCCCCCTTGCAGGAAAGCCTGGCACTGCCTGAGACGGTGTTTGCACTCGCCAACCCTAAAAGCTCCACCGGGCGGATCGATGTGTTTGTTCGCGTGATTGCCGATGGCGCGACCAGCTTTGACCGCGTACGCGCAGGCTATCATGGCCCACTGTGGGTTGAGATTTGCCCACGTACCTTCTCCATCCTCGCCCGCCCGGGTGACCGCTTGGCCCAGCTTCGCCTGAAGAAGGGCCATACCCCGACGCTACAACGCCTTGATCTGAACCTCGACCTTTCCCACGACTCCTTGGGACCGATTATCGGCTATCGGGCACGACGGCATGCGCCCTTGCTGGACCTCGCCAAAGTGGGCGGCCACGCACCGCGTGATTGGTTTGAGCCCCTAACGGCGCGCGATGGTCGCTTGGTGTTGGACCCCGGTGAGTTTTACATTCTGGCCAGTCAGTCGGGTCTCTCCATCCCGAAAGATGTCGCCGCAGAAATGGTGGCGACCGCAGAAGACTTAGGTGAATTCCGCGCCCACTACGCAGGTTTCTTTGATCCGGGTTTTGGCGCGAAAGATCATGGCAGTGAGGGTGCGCGGGGCGTGCTCGAAGTGCGGGGTCGGGATGTACCCTTTGTCCTGGAGCATAATCAGCCGGTGGCCCGCCTGATTTATGAGCCCTTATCGTCGGCTCCAGAAGCCTTTTACGGTGATGTCGGCAGCCATTATCAGGGTCAAAGCTTGAAGTTATCCAAACTGTTTGAACCATGGTCCTAGCATGTTGATCGCCTCCATCTCTCCCATAGACGGCCAGAAACTGGGCGAAGTGCCTTCCGCTTCGTTGGAGGATTGCCGTGAAGCCTGTGAGACCGCCCAAGCCGCCTATGTCGCTTGGCGGGCTATTCCGGCACCCCGGCGGGGGGAGTTAGTGCGCTTATGGGGGCAAGAATTGCGCGCCCGCAAGCAAGAGCTTGCCGATATGGTGACGCTGGAAGCGGGCAAGACCCGCTCAGAAGCCTTGGGCGAAGTACAAGAAATGATCGACATGGCCGATTATGCTGTCGGCCTGTCCCGGCAATTGGCGGGCTTGACCTTGGCGTCAGAGCGGCCGGGCCATCATCTTTTAGAGCGCTGGAAGCCTCTAGGTCCCGTGCTGGTCATCAGCGCCTTTAACTTCCCCGTCGCGGTGTTTGCGTGGAATGCCATGCTGGCACTGGTGTGCGGTGATCCCGTGATTTGGAAGCCGTCGGAGAAGACCCCGCTTTGTGCGCAGATCACCTGTGCCATCTTCAATCGCGCGGTGGCACAATTTGGCGTCGAGGCCCCAGCGGGCCTGATCCAAGTGCTGCAAGGTGATGCGAAGATCGGGGCAGAACTTGTTGAGCATCCGCTGATCCGGCTGGTGTCGGCGACAGGCTCCACCCGCATGGGCCGTGAAGTGGCTAAAGCGTGCGCGGCACACCTCAAGCGCAGCTTGTTGGAACTAGGCGGCAATGGCGCGATGATTGTGCGGCCTAGTGCCGATCTTGACCTTGCCGAACGCGCCATTGTGTTTTCCGCCGTCGGCACTGCGGGCCAGCGCTGCACCACGTTGCGCCGCTTGATTGTCCATCCCGATATCAAGCAAGACCTGATCCAGCGCTTGGTCCGTGCCTACAAAAGCCTGACAATTGGCGATCCGCGCAAGCCCGAAACACTGATCGGTCCGCTGATTGATGCAGAGTCTGTCGTCACCATGACCCGCGCCCTAGAGACCGCCCAAGCTGAAGGTGGACGCGTGCTGGTGGGTGGTCAGGCTTTGCAGGGCAATTACGTCCAGCCCGCACTCGTTGAGATGCCCACCCAAACCGCCATCATGCAAACCGAGACGTTCGCCCCCATCCTCTATGTGGTGGAGGCTGAAACCTTGGCCGAGGCCATCGCCATTCAAAATGATGTGCCCCAAGGCCTATCGTCATCCATCTTCACGACTGATCTGCGCGAGGCTGAAACCTTCTTGTCGCATCAAGGCTCGGATTGCGGGATTGCCAACGTCAATATCGGCACCTCGGGCGCGGAAATTGGTGGCGCTTTTGGCGGCGAGAAAGAGACAGGCGGGGGCCGGGAAGCTGGCTCTGACGCGTGGAAAGCCTATATGATCCGCCAGACCCAAACGATCAATTATTCCATCACCTTGCCACTGGCTCAAGGCGTTGTGTTTGATCTGTAAGCAAGGGATGCACGTAAGCGCGATGGGCATTATAGGCAGGCTATGACCCAATATTCCGCCACGACCCGCGGTGTCCGCATTCAAGTGACGCCGGTTTTCCTCGACGATCAATCTGATCCTGAGGAGAATGATTTCATGTGGGCCTATACGGTCGAGATCGCCAATATGTCGGAACAGACCGTGCAGCTAACTGCGCGGACTTGGAAGATTATTGACCATCACGGCGTCACCCAAGTGGTGCAGGGCCCGGGCGTTGTTGGCGAACAGCCCATCCTGCGCGAGGGCGACAGCTTCACCTACACCTCAGGCTGCCCCCTCTCGACGCCGTCTGGCCTGATGATGGGTAGCTATCTGATGCAGACCGACAATGGCGAAACCTTCGAAGCCCAAGTCCCCGCCTTTTCCCTCGACAGCCCGTTTGAGCTTCGTAGTTTGAATTAGGGGGCACTATAGCCCCTCTACCACTGGGAGAGGGGTTGGGGTGAGGGCTTTCAGTCACAACGTTCCGATGTGCGTTGGGGAACTTTTAGGCACCTAAAGCAATAAGAGTTTGTGCTAGGCCCCCTCACCCCCGACCCCTCTCCCCCATTGGGGGCGAGGGGAGGCCATCCAAACCACGAAAATTTCACCATTATCAACACCCCACCTTAACGCACCGCCTGTATAGTCAGGGTCATGGAAGCCACCTCACACGCACCGGGCGAGCCAATCGTCCTGTCTCATATCATGCCCACACCCATCCGCTTTCTCTTTGGCGGCGTTGGTGTCTTGGGGTCAATTTTGTTATTGGTCGAGCTTGGACCAGCCTTATGGCCACCTTCCTTTCTGACGCTATTCTTCGGAATCATCGTGCTGGGCGGCTTGTCTGTTACCTTAGCTTTTGTGGCGGGCTCTGCCCTTGGTCCTGACCAGACTTGGGAGATACGTCCCGGGAAGTTGACCATCACCTATCAGCTGTTCAACCAGATCTCGGTCAAGAGCTATGACTTATGCGATCTGGAGAGCTGCGACGTGGCAAGCTCCCAATATGATTCCGACCTGGAGACTTATCAAATCGTGTGCCGTTTGCCACTGGGCAGGACGGTCAAGACCGGGCTGGAAAGCACACCCTTCTTGATGGCGATCCTCGCGTTCCTCCGCGAACCCATAGCAACCTCAAACGGGGCCTCCTATGCGGAAACCCGGCTACGATCACCTCATTTTTCGAAGAGAGAAGAAGCCGAACGGGCCCTTGCGCATCTGATGGCACGTTAGCGCCTAGATCAAACCAGCTGGCCCAGCAAATAGCCGTCGGCGCGACCAGTCACACGGGCTTGGATCAGGGTACCCGCTTGACCGCCGGGCACTTGGATTTCGGCAAAGCTATTGAGACGGCCTTTGCCATCGCGCTCAATCAGCACGGTTTGCATCGTGCCAATTTGGCTGTCGAGATAGGCGGCTAATGCGTGCTGGCCCTTGTCGCGCAACAGGGCGGCGCGCGCCTTGATGGTCGCCTTATCCAATTGCGGCATGCGCGCAGCCGGTGTCTCTGGGCGTGGCGAGAAGGGGAAAACGTGCAGGAAGGCGAGGCCCACTTCATCTACCAAAGCCAGCGAGTCGGCGAAATGGGCTTCGGTCTCGGTCGGGAAGCCCGCAATCAGATCAGCACCAAAAGCGATATCGGGCCGGGCAGCGCGCAAACGGGCTGCGAGAAGAATCGCATCGTCGCGGGTATGGCGGCGCTTCATGCGCTTCAAGATCATGTCGGCGCCATGCTGAAGCGACAGGTGCAAGTGCGGCATCATCCGTTCTTCTTCAGCAAACAAGCGGAACAGGGTGTCGTCAATCTCCACCGCATCGACAGAGGATAGCCTCAAGCGCTTCAGGTCTGGCACCAGCTTCAAAACGCGCTGGACCAGATCGCCTAGGGTGGGTTGGCCTGGCAGGTCTGCGCCCCAAGACGTCATATCGACGCCAGATAGCACAACTTCTGGTACGCCCTTAGCGACCAAGCGGCCAATCATGGCAACCACTTCACCGGCAGGGACAGAACGGGAATTGCCGCGTCCAAATGGAATGATACAAAAGGTGCAGCGATGGTCGCAGCCGTTCTGGACTTGAACATAGGCACGCGCCCGGTCCTGCACGCCATCGATCAGATGGCCTGCCGTCTCGCGCACACTCATGATGTCATTGACCAGCACGCGCTCGGTCTGGCCCCCTGCGAGGGCGACGAAGGTTTTGGGTTCGGCCTTTTCGGCATTCCCAATCACGCGGTCGACTTCGGGCATAGCAGCGAACATGCCGGGATCGATTTGGGCGGCACAACCGGTCACCACGATCAGCGCATCGGGCTTTTGCTTGCGGGCTCGACGGATGGTCTGGCGCGCTTGCCGGACAGCTTCGCCGGTCACCGCGCACGTATTGACCAACACCACATTGGATAGCCCGGCATCCTCAGCCAGATTACGCATGGCCTCTGACTCATACAGATTAAGGCGACAGCCCAAAGTGATCGTCTCAATCGACCCGCGTGGGTCAGAGACGGGCATGTCGGTTTCTGGTAGGACTTCAGTGGTCATAAGAATTTGGGCGATGCTTTCTGGTAAGAAGCTTGGCTGTTAGGCCATTGCGTCTGCCGTGGGGGGGCCCAATATCATAGGTCCAAGGCAAATGCAGGGCCTTGATGTAGGAGCGACTGACACATGTTCGGTATGGAATGGAATAATGGCTTCACCTTTGGCTTTTTGTTCGCCCTCGTTCTGGGTCTCTGGGCTGTGATCAACATCCTTCAGAATGATCGGACAGGGCCATTTGGCAAAGCCGTTTGGTCGGTATTGGTGATGTTTGTGCCTTATCTGGGCTTCATTGCCTGGCTGTTGCTTGGCCCGAAAGCCACAAAAAACCGGATCGGCTAGACAACCGCGCCTGAAAGGCGATCTTGGTTGCTGCAAATGTGACCGGGTGCCATAGAAACGCCATCCGACGCAGCCTATGGTCTGCCAACTCACCGGGGCGGCGTTTATGCAAGTCTATCTGCCCATTGCGGAAATGGCAGTAAGTCCGTGGCTCATGGCCACTTTGGGGCTGGTGGTCGGCTGCCTGTCTGGCATCTTTGGGGTTGGTGGCGGCTTTCTGATGACGCCGCTTCTGATGCTCATGGGCATTCCCGCCCCTGTTGCCGTTGCTGCAGGGGCCAATTTGGCCGCAGCCTCTTCCATGTCGTCCGTAGTGGGCCAGTTTGAGCGGCGCGGCGTCGATTTGCGCATGGGCCTTGTGATCTCCATTGGCGGGATCATCGGCGTGGGGATTGGCTCGCTTTTGTTTAGCTGGCTGAAGTCGCAAGGTGCGGCAGAGGCCACAGTCCGAATTGCCTATACGATCCTTCTGGGCTCGCTTGGCACCAGCCTTGTGTGGGAAAGCTTGCGCGCGATTGCCAAGACCCGGGCAGGCGGGCCACCACCCAATTTCCGTAGGTCGACCAACGACATCGCCCATCGACTGCCCTTTAAAGTCAGGTTTCCGCGCTCTAAACTGGTGATCAGCGTCATTCCACCCTTAGCAATCGGGATTGGGGTCGGGATATTGTCCGCCATCATGGGCGTCGGCGGCGGGTTCATTCTGATCCCGGCCTTGGTCTATATCATCCACATGCCGCCAAATTTAGTGGTCGGTACGTCGACCCTGCAGGTCTTGATCACGGCGTCGGCCACCACCTTCTTGCAATCTGCCGCCAATGGCAGCCTCGACTTGGTCCTGTCGGCGCTGTTGATTGTGGGTGGCGTGATGGGCGCGCAGTTTGGCGTGATTATTGGCCGCAAGCTCAAGGGGGAGCAATTGCGCGCGCTACTTGGCGCATTGGTCCTCTTAGTGGCTCTGCGACTGGCGGCGGATTTGGTGTTCGTCCCCTCGACTTTGTTTGAGCTGTCCTCCCCCGGGGGTGGGCTATGATGGCGCGCTTCTCGCTCTGGATGGTCTTGTTGTTGGGCCTCATCATTGGGCCCGCCGCGCAAGCGCAAAGCACGCAAGTGTCGGCGGCTCTGATTGATGACGCGGTTTTGGTGACGTCCAGCTTCACCGGGGCCAAGGTTACGGTTTTTGGCTCGGTGCGGGCGGGCTCTGTCGGTCGTACCGATATTGTTGTCGCCGTCCGCGGTCCAGACCGTCCGGCTTGGATTGCTCAGCGCAAGCGCACGGCGGGTCTTTGGATCGGCAAGGATCAGATTAGTTTTGCCGCCGCGCCCACCTTCTTCGGTGTGGCAAGCGCCCGCCCGCTTGAACAGATCGCGCCCAGCGATACGCTCTCGCTCTATGGTCTCAGACCCAAAGGCCAATTGGACATCGCCAAAGCCAGTGCCGACTCACCTTTGGCAGACAAGTTGATCGATGCTTTTGTGGCCCAGCGCCAGCGTGAGAAGCTCTATGTGGACGACCCTAACGGGGTGAAGCTGCTGAAAGGCGGCTTGTTCCGCGCTGGTATTCAGATGCCGGACCGCACGCCGCCGGGTCTCTATACTGCCAAAGTCATGGTGTTCCGTAATGGCAGGCCGGCACAGTCGACCTTGACGACTTTGGTTGTCACCAAGGTGGGGGCCGAACGTGCCCTCTTTGAATTTGCAAGAGATCATGCTGTATTGCATGGACTAGCAGGTGTCCTGCTGGCACTCATAGCGGGGCTATCGGCTGCAGGGATTGTCAGGCGCTTTGCACCGGGTTGAGGCCTAGATCGCCGTGCGTCAGATATGACGCACATCAGGTCGATCTAGCTTTATATTTTTGAGCCTACGTGGCGCGAAAGTCTGTTTCAGATTTTGCGCGTGAGGCTATAAGGCGCTGTGATGGCGCAAGGAGACAAGTATGCGCCGTCGAGATGTTGCCCCAAAAGCCCCTTGGATCCTTGGTGTCTTGGGTCTAGTGCCGTTTTTTGGAACTTTGGCAGGCAGCGCTTTGGCCGCTTCCCCCTATGACGGCGTGTCCACGACTTTGTTCTTTGCCTATTCTGGGGTGATCCTCTCGTTCCTAGGCGGCGCGCGCTGGGGCTTTGAGATTGGAGCACGGCCAGAAGCGCCGGGCTTTTTGACGCTTTCCGCTGCGGTTCTGCCCTCGTTGGTCGCGGCTATGGCCATCGTCACCCAATATGTTGCGCCGCTGATCGGCCTTGGCATGTTGGCCGGTGGGTTCATCCTGATGTGGGTATGGGACTTTGTCTCGACAGGCGGCGGCACGCGGCGTTGGCCCCTCTGGTACCGGCCCTTGCGGACCACTTTGACGCTTGGCGCACTTTTGGCTCTGGCGGGTAAAGCCTATCTGACATTACAAGTCTAAACCGGCGCAGCTTTACTTCTTGATTTCGCAAATGCGGATGAATTGGGCTTTTTCTGGCTGATAAGGCTGGCTGCGCACGATGGTGTTTTCCTCGCATGCATCCTTGCGAACGGCCTTCAGGCAGGCGCGCTCGTCAGTCTTCATCGGATTAGGGCTGCAGACAAAGCCGTCCTTGATCAAGCCCGCCTCGACTTTCGCAGTCGGGCTGTTTTGAGGAAAGCGCGTTACCAGATCTTGCTTTAGGGCCAAGGTCGCGCGCTTGTCCACGTCCGCAGTCGCGGTCGCATCCGGGCGGACTTCAACTTGAGCCTCCGCTGCCGGGGCCTCCTTGGAGGGCTTACAGCCCGCTAGCCCCACCAGAGCGATCCCAAATATCAGTCCAAGGACAAGATGCTTGCGGCTTGCGATCACGAGATAAACCGCCAGCTTGCACCATCCTTGCCATCGGTTACCTCAACCCCGCGTGCCGCCAGTTCGGCGCGCAGCCGGTCGGCCTCCGCCCAGTTGCGATTGGCGCGGGCTTCAAAGCGGGCTTGCACCATAGCTTCAATCTCAGCGGTGACATCATCTTCAACAGCCGTGCCCGCGCGCGACAGCCAAGCCTGAGGCTCTTGCCCTAAAATGCCCAGCAGCAGACCAGCACCAAGAAGTTCCGCTTTCGCGCGCTTGCGGTCCTCAAACGTCTCCGCCTTATTGGCCTTGCGCGCCAACATGGAGAGCTCGGCGAGGGCCTTGGGCGTATTGAGGTCATCGCACAGCGCCGCCATCATGCCGTCCGGCAAGACAGGCTCCACCCGTTCGTTCCACACGCCATCGAGTGCGCGATAGAGCCGGTCCAGCGTCTTCATGGATTGCAGGATCAACTCATCGGTCCAATCCAGCGGCGCGCGGTAATGGGCAGAGAGGAGGGCAAGCCGCAGCGCTTCGCCGGGCCAGCGCTCTACCAATTGATGCACCAATTCCACATTGCCCAGCGACTTCGACATTTTGTCGGAATTCATCGTCAAAAAGCCGTTGTGCATCCAGATATTCGCCAGTGGCGCGCCATCATGGGCGCAGACCGATTGTGCGATTTCGTTTTCATGGTGCGGGAAGATCAGATCATGGCCACCGCCATGAATGTCGATCGTCAGGCCCAGATTGGTCTCAATCATGGCCGAGCATTCAATGTGCCAGCCGGGGCGACCTAACCCAAATGGTGCATCCCAAGCGGGCTCACCGGGCTTGGCTGCTTTCCACAAAGCAAAGTCAGCGGGATCGCGCTTATTGCCATCGACACTGATGCGCGCACCGGCTTCATTGTCTTCCAGATTACGGTTTGACAATTGGCCATACGTCGCCATGGAGGGCACATGGAAATAGACGCCATCAGGGGTGGAATAAGCATGACCCTTATCCAACAAGCGGCCAACCAGAGATATAATGTCATCCATATGGGTGGTGACTTTGGGCTCTAAAGTCGGTGACAAGGTTCCAAGCGAGGCCATATCGCCCTGATAGATTTTCGTAAACTTCTCTGTAATTTGGCTAATATCGACGCCTTGCGCTAAGGCGGCGGCATTGATTTTGTCATCAACATCGGTGATGTTTCGCGCGTAAACCACATGGTTTTCGCCATAAATAGCGCGCAGAAGCCGGAAGAGGGTGTCAAAAACGACGGCCGGACGGCCATTGCCAATATGGGCGAAATTATAGACCGTAGGCCCGCAAACATAGAGGGTGACGCGCTCAGGGTCTTGCGGCACGAAGCGCACTTTTTCACGTTGCAGGGTATTGAACAGTTCTATCTCATGCATCATGTGATCCAAGACGAAGAGCCAACGTAGACTCTTCAGTGGTTTGAGTGTTTGATATTGCTCCAGTCCAATAGACTGAAATGATGCTGACGCGAAGACGGCATAAACGGTGCGCCTATATGTGTAGACGCATAAAACGAAATCAGGGCGGGCGTTAAGACCGGAAATCCGGCTCGACCTCCGACCCCTTTGATAGGGGCAGAAGCTCATGGACGCGATTACAGACCCGCGCCTCATCACCGAGGTAGCACAAACCGACCGACCAAGCCGCGACGAGGCGATGGCCGCCGTGCGCACCCTGTTGCGCTGGGCTGGCGATAATCCAGATCGGGAAGGCCTGATCGACACGCCAAAGCGTGTTGTAGAAGCTTACCGCGAATTCTTTGCTGGCTACGAGATGGACCCAGCAGCGGAATTGAGCCGTACGTTTGAGGACGTCCAAGGCTATGATGATATCGTCATGCTGCGCGACATCGACCTTGAAAGCCATTGCGAGCACCACATGGTGCCGATTTTGGGCCGTGCGCATATTGCTTACATGCCAACCAATCGCGTTGTCGGCATTTCCAAGATTGCCCGCGTCGTTGAAATCTTCGGCAAGCGTTTGCAAACCCAAGAAACCATGACGGCCCAGATTGCAGACTGCATCACCGATGCGCTGCGCCCTGCCGGTGTCGCGGTTTTGTTGGATGCCAAGCACCAGTGCATGACCACACGGGGCGTACACCACCCCAATGTGGCAACCATCACCACCCAATTTACCGGCGTCTTTAAGACCGACCGTGAATTGAAAGACCGTTTCCTGCGTTTGGCAGGTTACAACTAAATCCTCCCCGATTTGTTGTGCAAAAGCGCCGGGCCCTCACGGGTCCGGCGTTTTTGTTTTGGGGCTTGAGGGTAGAGGGCAAGAGCCCCATTGCGGGTCTGATCATAGATGTGCAAGAACGAGACCTCTCCAAAACTGGACGCACCCTTAGTTTAGCGTCTAAACCTTGATTTGAGGCAAAGATTTGGCCGCTACTGCACCTTTCCCTGAAGCCAGCTCGACCCAAGAGCTCGAGCGCGGTCTCGCTCTGATGCCGCGCTTTGATGCCGATGGCCTGATCCCGGCTGTCGCCCAGAAGGCTGAAACGGGTGAAGTCTTGATGCTGGCTTGGATGAATGCTGAGGCCTTGACCCTGACTTTAGAGACCGGGATTGCGCACTATTGGTCCCGCTCGCGGCAAAGCTTGTGGAAAAAGGGCGAGACGTCAGGCCAGCTTCAGCATGTGCAGGAATTGCGCATTGATTGTGATCAAGATGCCGTCGTGATGAAGGTCAAAGTCGATGGCGACGGCGGGTGTTGCCATGTTGGCTTTCAGTCGTGCTTCTATCGCGCCGTGGCTGACAAGGACGGGCGCTTGATCCAGGTTGCATCAGACCCTGCATTTTAAGCCTCGCCTCGCACGCCAGCCTATTGCCCAAATCAGCAAAGCCGATACTGTTCTGTCCATGACACAGAGATGGACGCGCCACTGGCGGTCCACCGGTCAGGGAGGAACTGATGATCAAAAGGCTCGTCGCAACCAGTGCGTTGCTCGTGGGATTGCTGGCCAGTGGCTGCGCACCCGATACGTCCAATAGTCCAGCCGCAAAAGTAGATGCCGCGCGCTTAACCGCCGCTGGGGCTGATGGCGACAATTGGATGAGCTATGGCCGCACCTATGACGAGCAGCGCTTTAGCCCACTCGATCAGATCAATCTAACCAATGTCTCAAAGCTCGGCCTTGCCTGGAGCCATGAATTCGATACTGACCGTGGCCATGAAGCGACGCCCATCGTCGTCGATGGCGTGATTTACACCACCACGTCGTGGTCGAAAGTCTCCGCCTTCGATGGCAAGACCGGCAATCTGTTGTGGGCTTATGATCCCAAAGTTCCGGGCGAAACAGCGCACAAGGCTTGTTGCGACGTGGTCAATCGCGGTGTGGCGGTTTGGGGCGGTAAGGTTTTCGTTGGCTCGCTTGACGGCCGCTTGATCGCGCTCGATGCCCGCAATGGCAAGGAAATTTGGTCGAAAGTCACGGTCGATCAAGGCAAGTCTTACACGATCACAGGTGCACCGCGCGTCGTGAAGGGCAAAGTCCTGATCGGCAATGGCGGCGCCGAATATGGCGTGCGCGGTTATCTCAGTGCTTATGATGTTGAGACGGGTGAGATGGCTTGGCGCTTCTACACCACACCCAATCCCAAGGGCGAAGCCGATGGCGCGGTGTCCGACAAAATCCTGAAGGCAAAGGCCGGTGCCACGTGGAGCGATGGTGCGTGGAAAGAATCGGGCGGTGGCGGCACCGTTTGGGACGCCATGGCCTATGACCCTGAGCTAGACCTCCTCTATTTCGGCGTCGGCAACGGCTCGCCTTGGAACCACAAAATCCGCTCGGGCGGGAAGGGCGACAATCTGTTTGTCTCCTCCATCGTGGCGGTGAAGCCCGACACGGGCGAGTATGTTTGGCACTATCAAACCACGCCGGGGGATTCTTGGGATTTCACCGCGACCCAGCATTTGATGCTGGCGGAACTGCCGATTGGCGGCAAGCCGCGCAAAGTCATCATGCAGATTCCCAAAAACGGCTTCTTCTATGTGATTGATCGGGCGACGGGTGAGCTTCTCTCGGCCAATTCCTTATTCCCCATGCCAAAAGAAGCCGATGTGCCAGCTGGCATGCCTGTGCCTTGGGCGCATTCGGTTGATCTTAAGACGGGCCGTCCGAATGAGAACCCATCGGCCCGCTATGCTAAAGCGCCCGCCTTGGTGTTCCCAGCCCCATTTGGCGTGCACAATTGGCACCCAATGGCGATGAGCCCGAAGGAAAACCTCGTCTATGTGCCAGCCATGCTGGTCCCGGCCGCCTCTGGCGATGAAGTGGGCCCGTACAAGCAAGTTGCAGGTGCGTGGAACACAGGCGTCAATATGAGTTTGGCGGCTTTGCCCGATGATGAAGGTCAGCGCAAAGGCCTGCGGGCTATGCTGACCGGCATGTTGGTGGCTTGGGACCCCGTGGCGGGCAAGCCCCGCTGGATGGCACCGCGCAAATTCCCTTGGAACTCTGGCATCTTGGCCACGGCAGGCGGCCTTGTCTTCCAAGGCACGTCGGAAGGCTTCTTGGAAGCGTTTGATGCTGCAAATGGCAAGCAGGTTTGGTCCTATGAAACCCAAAATGGCATCATTGCCCCACCTGTGACCTATCGCATCGATGGGGAGCAATATGTGGCAGTTATGGTCGGCTATGGTGGGGCGATTATTGCTGCCCCCTTGGCAGCACCAGATCGGCCCATCAGCCTCAAAGGCCGCTTGATGGTATTCAAGCTAGGCGGCACAGCCACAGCAGCCAAATATGAGATGCCTGAAAAAATCGCCCTCGACTTGTCTGCCACCACGGTGGCGGCCGATCCAAAGGCCGGCTTCGACATCTATATGCGCCATTGCCAAGTTTGCCACGGCCATAGTGCCACAGGCGGCCTGTTACCTGATTTGCGCTATTCGCCCGCCATCCAAGATGCGGCGACGTGGAAGTCGATCGTGTGGGATGGGGCCAATGCCAGCCGTGGCATGGTGTCCTTTAGTTCTTGGCTGAACCAAAAGGAGATGGAGGACATCCGCGCCTATGTGGTTCAGCAAGCCAAGGTGCATTACACACAAGTGGGCAGCGAGGCGAAAGCGCCGCCTACCAAATAGGGTTGACCTTGGGTGCGATGCAGGTCTTTTTGCACCCATGACGAAATCCGAATCTTCATCGAGTGCGTCGCGGATGCTGGTAGCAGCCGCGGCGATCATCGCGGGCCTTTATTGGTTTGCCGATTTGCTGACGCCTTTGGCGCTGGCAATCTTCCTGTGGCTCACGATTGATGCGTTCGCGCAATCGCTGAGCAAGCGCATAGGCTTTTTGCCGCGCGCGGCAGCCGTGCCCGTGGCTATTCTGATTGTCTTCATCAGCCTTGCGGCGATTGTCGGCTTTGTCATTGAATATGCGGCGGTCTTTTCGCGCTCGCTTGGCACCTATGAAATCCGCTTGGATGAGTTGATCCGCCAAGGCTATCAGGCGGCAAACATGTCAGGTGCGCCGCCCACGGTTGGGCAATTGTTCGCTAACCTCAATCCGGGTGCCATCCTGCGCGGCGTGGCTGATGCTTTACAAAGTTTTGGTGGCCAAGCGCTGTTCGTCATCATTTATGTCGCTTGCTTGTTTGCAGCCCAAGCCAGCATGCCAGCCAAGCTGGAAGAGATATTCAAAGACGAGAAAGAGCGCGGTCGCGCGACCAAAATCGGAAAAGCCATTGCCCGCTCGATGGAACAATATCTGTGGGTGCAGACGATTACGGGCTTGATGATTGCGGTTGCAAGTTGGGCTTTGTTTGCCGTCGTTGGCCTTGAGAATGGCCTGTTCTGGGCCGCAATTATCTTCGTGTTGAGCTACATTCCAGTGGTAGGTGGTGCCGCAGGCAGCTTGCTGCCCGCCATATTCGCACTGGTGCAATTCACTAGCCCTGTTCCTGCATTGGTGATTTTAGCCGGTACACAAGGGATTGGCTTTGTCGTCGGCAACATCATTCAGCCGCGTATGACAGGCGACAGCTTGAATATCTCAGTGCTGGTTGTGTTTCTGTCTTTGGTGTTCTGGGGCAAGCTTTGGGGCGGGCCCGGTGCTTTCCTAGCCGTGCCCATGACGGTCATGTTGATGATTGTGTTGGCGCAGTTTCCGTCGACGCGCTGGATTGCCGTGATGCTGTCTAACAATGGCAATCCCGATTCCAATGTCGATCAAGACGAACCACCCGCGCCCGGTGCCGCTGCATCCAATCAGGGTGACGTTAAGGAAGAAACCACAACTTCCAGCAATGATACGGTTTAAGCGGGCGTAAACCTGTCGTAAAAACCTGCCAAACTCTGTTCGGGTAATGAGCGGGACGTAAAATATCGCCTGCGGGACAGGCATGGGAGGATAGCGATGTCGGTAGACGCAACGGATCGGCGGATCTCACCAGATGATCTGATTTCAGCGGCGCTGGCCTTTTCAAGCTTTAAGTCAGGCGACCATCTCGAGGCCGCTGCTGAATCCTTCCTCACCCAAATTGCCCAAGATGCCACCGAAGACGATGTGCAGGGCCTTACGTCCACCGACCTTGCCGCCTTGGCCGATGCGTTCTGGCGCTGGACTTCGAACAAGCGGGCGGATGCGCAGGATATTCGCCTCATTGACGGCAAAGGTGCGCAAGGTCAGTCCCTCGGGCGCGACATACTAGAGATTTGCGGCCCGGATATGCCGTTTCTCGTCGACAGCGTCATGGGCGAAATCGGGGCCCAAGGCGTGGAAGTGCGCGCTATGTTCCATCCGATTGTATCGCTTAGCCGCGACCCTGATGGGATGCGTCAACCCAGCGGGGTGCCACTAACGGAATCCTTCATCCAAGTTCACTTGCCCTCTTTGTCCCCGTCCAAGCGCGATGCCATCCTGATGGGTGTGCGCGAGACATTGCAGGATGTGCGCCTATCGGTTGCCGATTATCAGGCCATGAAAAGCCGGATGAACATTGCGATCAAGGAGTTGGCGGTGGCCAACACCAAGGCCACAGCAGATGAGATTGCCGAGTCCATTGCCTTCCTGAAGTGGCTGGCTGCTGATCATTTCGTGTTCTTTGGCGTGCGCTCTTACGATTATCCGCGCGACAAGAACGGGGCGTGGATCAAGGACGAGCCCGATATTCGCGAAGACCTGAACCTCGGTATTTTGCGCGATCCCTTGCGCATGGTCTTGCGTCGCTTGAATGAGCCGTCGGTCCTGAGTGACGCCGTCCGCGCCTATATTGAAGAACCTCAGCCCATCATTGTCGCAAAGTCCAATTTGCGCTCGCGCGTGCATCGCCGCACGGTGATGGATTATATTGGCGTCAAGCGCTTTGGCGAAAATGGCGAAGTGCTGGGGGAAGAGCGGTTTGTCGGCCTGTTCACCGCCGAAGCCTACGACCAAATGGTGCGCGATGTGCCTTTGTTGCGTGGCAAGACAGAGCGGGTGATGTCGCGCGCGGGCCTCGTCCCCGGCAGCCATAATGACAAGCGTTTGCGCAATATCGTCGAGAATTATCCCCGCGATGAATTGTTCCAGATCGAAGAAGAAGACCTGACGCGGATTGCTGTGGGCGTTCAGCATTTGATGGACCGGCCTCGCACAAAGGTTTTTGTGCGCCGTGACCGCTTTGACCGCTTCATGTCGATCTTGGTGTTCGTTCCACGCGACCGCTATAATTCCGACGTTCGCGCCAAAATCGGCACCGCTTTGGCCGAAGCCTATGGCGGCAGGCTGTCGGCCTTCTATCCCTTGTTTGGCGATGCACCCTTGGCACGTGTCCATTATGTGATTGGCGTCACGGCCAATCAGCATGCCAATCCCGACGTTGAAACACTCGAGGCCCGCATCGCAGACATCACCCGTACATGGGAAGATGGCGTTGAGGCCTTGGCAGAAGGCAAATCACGGGCCTTCCAGCGTTATATTGCAGGCTTCCCCGCTGGCTATCGTGACGGCTTTAGTGCTGCTGAAGCGCTGCGCGACATTGAAGAGCTCGAGCAAGTCCAAGGCGAAGATGTGCGCGTGCGCGCTTATCGCCGTGACGATGATCACGAAACCGTCTTGCAGGCCAAGCTTTATAAAATGGGCGATCCAACCCCCCTGTCTGCTGCGGTGCCAATCTTTGAGAGCATGGGTCTCTATGTCGTCACCGAAACCCCGCACAAGATCAAGCGCACTGTGGACGACACCGATGAACTCATGTGGGTGCAAGATGTCTCGATGCGCACTGTTAATGGCCGCGCGCTCGACTTCAATGTGGTCGAAGGCTCGTTTGAACAGGCCGTTGCGGCGATCTGGGCCGGGCGGGCTGAAAATGATGGCTTTAACCGCCTGATCCTGAAACTCGGTGTTTCGTGGCGGGAAGCAGCCCTTGTGCGTGCACTCGCACGCTGGCGCGGTCAAACTGGCCTTGATCCTTCAGAATCGGTGCAACAGCAGGCTGTCGCCGAATATCCTGAGATTACACGCGCGATCCTGAACCTATTCAAAATCCGCTTTGATCCTGATTTCGGTGCCAAGAAGACGCGCGAGACCGCCGCGAAGGCGGAGATGGCGTCGATCCTGACCATGCTAGACGGCGTGCCCAGCTTAGATGCAGACCGCGTTTTGCGCCGTTTGGCGCAATTGGTCATGGCGATCCAGCGCACCAATTATTACCAACCCGACGCTGCTGGTGGGCATAAATCCTATATGAGCTTCAAGATCGCCACGCGCGAGATTGACGAAGTGCCCGATCCCAAGCCGTACCGCGAAATCTGGGTGTGGTCGCCACAAGTGGAAGGCGCGCACCTCCGCTTTGGCCCAGTTGCGCGCGGCGGCCTGCGCTGGTCAGATCGCCGTGATGACTTCCGCACCGAAGTGCTGGGTCTGGTGAAAGCGCAACAGGTGAAGAATGCCGTGATTGTGCCCGTGGGCTCAAAAGGTGCTTTCTTCCCGAAAACCCTGCCAACGGGAGGCAACCGCGACGAAATCCAAGCCGTCGCCATTGAAGCCTATAGGACTTTCCTGCGTGGTCTGTTGGACCTGACCGACAACATTGCCGGCGATGGCGGGATTGTGCCGCCGCGCCATGTCGTCCGTTGGGATCAGGATGATCCCTATCTGGTGGTCGCCGCCGACAAGGGCACTGCGACCTTCTCTGACATCGCCAATGGCATTAGTGCCGATTACGGCCATTGGTTGGGCGACGCCTTTGCCTCGGGTGGCTCGGTTGGGTACGATCATAAGAAGATGGGCATCACGGCCCGGGGCGGCTGGGAAGCTGTTAAGCGCCATTTCCGCGAGATGGGTCACGACACCCAGACCGAGCCTTTCACTGTCATCGGTGTCGGCGACATGTCGGGCGACGTGTTTGGCAATGGCATGTTGTTGTCCAAGCAGATCAAACTGGTGGCCGCCTTTGATCACCGCGACATCTTCATCGATCCAAATCCAGATTTGGCCAAAAGCTTTGACGAGCGGGCGCGCATGTTTGCTTTGCCGCGCTCGTCCTGGGCGGACTATGATGCCAGCCTGATTTCACAGGGCGGTGGCGTGTTCTCGCGCAGCGCCAAGTCCATCCCGCTCTCGGCAGAGCTTAAAGCGCTGACCGGATTGGAAGGCCAAGAAGCTTCGCCCACTGATATCATGCACGCGCTTCTCAAAGCGCCCTGCGACCTGATGTGGTTCGGCGGCATTGGCACGTACGTGAAAGCCCAAGGCGAAAGCCAGGCAGAAGTGGGCGATAAGGCCAATGATATCATCCGGGTGGATGGGCAGGCCTTGCGCTGCAAAGTGATTGGCGAAGGGGCAAATCTCGGCCTGACCCAACGCGGTCGCATCGAAGCAGCGCAAGCGGGCGTCCGCCTCAATACAGACGCGATCGACAATTCGGCAGGTGTTGATAGCTCTGACCATGAGGTCAATATCAAAATCCTATTGAACGGCCTTGTTCGGGCTGGCAGCATGACGGTTGAAGCCCGCGATGTCTTGCTGGCTGAAATGACTGACGACGTCGCTATCCATGTTCTGCGGCACAATTACGCTCAGACCTTGGCCATCAGCCTGCAAGAGGCCACAGCTCGGCAAGACCTCGACGCGCACGAGCGCTTTATGGAGCGGTTAGAGGCTTCGGGCCGCTTGGCGCGTAAAGTCGAATTCCTGCCCTCGACCGAAGAATTCCGTACCCGTCGCGCCAATCGCACAGGCCTAACCCGGCCAGAGCTTTCGGTGCTGACCGCTTATGGCAAGCTTGCTTTGTTTGACGATCTGATTGCCTCAGACGCACCAGACGATCCCTGGTTTGAAGATACGCTGGTGACCTATTTCCCGCCGGGTTGTCGCCAATTCAAAGACGCTATGGCCAATCACCGCCTGCGGCGGGAGATTATTGCCACGGTCCTATCCAACAAGATGGTTGACTTAGGTGGAGCGGCCTTTATGGACCGCGTGCGCGAAAGTGCGGTGGCAGACACAGGCTCTATCGTGCGCGCTTTTGCTGCTTCCCGCGCCATCTTCGGCCTGGATGAGGCGATTAATGCCGTCAATGCGCTCGACCTGAAAGTCCCTGCAACGGTGCAATTGGACCTGATGATGGAGATTTTGACCGTCCTGCGCCGGCAAAGCTTCTGGCTCGCCCGTCGCGCTAGTCGCGGTGATGGGGCAGGGCTGCGGTCGGTTGGCGATCTGGTCTCGACCTATGCCAACGGCGTACAAAGTCTGGCCAGCATGATTTACGAGGTGGTCTCGCCGTTCGAAAAAGCCCGCATCGAAGCGCGCAGCACGACGTTGAAGGCGGCAGGTGCACCAGAGGCCCTATCCAAGTCCATCGCAGGCCTTTTGCCTTTGACCTCAGCGACTGATATTGTCGATATCGCTGCGGCCAAGGGCTTGCCAGTCGAAGCCGTCGCGCGCCTCTATCACGCACTTGGTGCCGCCGTCGGCTTTGATGAGATCCGCGCCGCTGCCGGGCAAACCTCCACCCCCGACCATTGGGACCGCGTGGCAACCCGCCGCTTGATCGAAGAGTTTATGGGTGAGCAGGCGGGCCTAACCGGCACTGTGTGCGACCATGCCCAAAAGCTCGGCCAAGCCGGCACCAATGCCGCCTGGGCCAAAGCCGTGGTGGAAAGCTGGTCCAAGCTAAACGAAGCCGAGCTGCGGCGGACGAGCTCAGCCTTGGGTGAACTCCGCGCCAGCCAAGGCGGCTGGAGCTTCGCCAAACTCGCCATTGCCAATACGCAGTTGAAAGAATTGTCGGAGACGGCGCGGGCTTAGGCATCAAACGCCATCGCGTAGGGTGCGGTCCGGCAGGCCTGCACAACCCCATGAGCATTGTGCTTCGTTTTGATTGTTTTCACTAGGACCGCCTTTGCCGCAGCCTCTGCCTGGGCAAAGGCAGTGCTCGGGTTTGAGCGCGCAAGATAGGGCGTCAGGAGGTCAAATCGGCGCATGCGGCGTGCCGAAGCCGGTGACGGGGTGTTGGAGCGCGCAGGGACTGCGTTAGTAGGGGGCTCTCCCCTCTCCTCTTGGGCTACGGCGTTCACGGAAGTGATTCCCTTTTTGGGCAGATCATGATTCAAGGCCTGTTTTGGCAGG
>Ga0247831_1003142_pt1 | contig 24861 bp, 14 predicted proteins | sample LaCruzMarch2015__9_FD_192406 | JGI IMG/M metagenome (GOLD analysis project Ga0247831, IMG submission 192406) | Freshwater microbial communities from meromictic Lake La Cruz, Castile-La Mancha, Spain - LaCruzMarch2015_1m | ecosystem: Environmental > Aquatic > Freshwater > Lake | place: Spain...
CATACGAAATCTTGTCATACGTCAAGTCAGTCGGCACATTTTCTTGCATACGTCAAGTCATACGGCCCAGTCCACAATGGCCAAGAATGTCATAGCGTTGTCATACGTACGTATGACTTCAGCTATGACAAACAGAAAAATTGTCAAACGTTTGTCATACGTACGTATGACAACGCTATGACACGATTTTTAATTGCGGTGAAGGCACTATTGACGGAAGAACGAATAGCAGCTTTAGACACCATCGGATTTGACTGGAAGCTCAGCGAACCTGGGTCCAGTCGCAAGACTTGACACTTCCCAATGTTTATCATTGACTCATTTGGCGCGAACGCCCTCTACTCTCTCTCTTTTCCTCTTTTTCTTCTCTTCTCTCTTTTCCTCTTTTTCTTATCTCTCGGGACGAGACTTGAGTTGGGTAGCGAACAGTGAATTGGACGCGGTCGTAGACCAAAAAGTCGCGATGCCTACCGTGCATTACATATCGCGTGAGACATTGAGGAAGCACGGCATCGATCCTCTTCAGTGGGAGTTGTTGTTGAATGACAAGAAACGGAGGGTGACGACGACCAATGATGCATTTGCAACAAATGTGAAAACCGAAGTATTAGATGGGACGATTCGTATGAATGACGACATGGGTCCTGCGCCTGATGGTGGAGTAAGACAACCACCGTTCAAGTCGACTGGTATGGATGATGATAATAACGATGCCGAAGATAATACGAGCAATATTTCATCCTCCTCTACTTCAAAACTAAATGATGTTCAACCTGTTCAACAAAGTCGTTATCGTAAAGAGGTTATTATTCAGCAAATGGATAATTTACAAGAGAACGAACGCATCAAGCCTTCCAAACCAAAAGTTGACAAAAAGAGGGATTTCTTCGATAGAGTAGACGAATTGAAGGTTTACAAGGAGAAGCATGGTCATCTCAACATACGTCAGAAAGAAGATCTATCCCTTTATGGTTTTTGTAATAATTTGAGGGGAACACAAAGAGCTATTATCACTGGGAAAGGCACGATACATTACTCGCTTGATGATAGTCGGATAGCAGCATTAAATGCCATCGGATTCGACTGGAAGTTGGGAGCTAGGGGATCAGATATTTTCTTTGACCGAGTAGAAGAATTGAAGGCTTACAAGGAAAAACACGGTCATTTCAACGTGCGACAGAAACAAAATCAAAGCCTTTATAATTTTTGCCATAATGTGAGGCAAGCACGGAAAGGCAAACGGAATTACAGGCTTGATGAAACCCGAATCGCTGCCTTAGACGCCATTGGTTTCAACTGGAATCCTCAGGGTTTAAAAATGTCATCAACATTGCCCTGTGCTATGAGTACGAGTTCACTTCAAGCAACCATCCCCAAAATTAATATAGGTGATGTTGGATACCAATTTCGTAAGGAGTTCGACTCTGGCTTGTACAAAGGTACCGTCATTGAAATTCTTCAAGATGCTATTGGTGGATTGGATCGTAGGTGCGTCTATGAAGATGGCGATTATGAGGATCTCACTCTCAATGAATTGAAAAGACTTGCCACATTATCGCTACAAGAAAATTTGGGTACAATCGAAGTGGTGGGGGACGTGGGAATGTCTGAAGAAGGATGCGGTAAATGTTTGAAAGTGGAAAAATTCTTCGACCTAGTTGAGAGAAACGGTGAATTGTAAAATGCTGCATTTGTCAACGATTTTGTATACGACAATGGAGCTAATTGGCTGGAGGAGAACCTGAAATCTGTATGCGTATCTTCACCATAATCGTATTTTGTCTCATGCAGTTGTCTAATTGTCAATGCGACACATCGTCTTGAGACGCTGGATTCCAAATCAACAGAGCATTTGGGAACATGTGCTCGAGATGAGATTACTAGTACTGCAGGATTAAACGATGAAGATGATAATCGTTAATAATTTAGTTACCGTTGTTGACCAAATGTAGTTAAGTAAAGGAGAGTGATGTAAAGACATTCAATATCAGATTCAATGATTTGTAGCGTTCATATCTTTATACACCGAGAGTATGTCCAAAATGGAAATAATGAGGCAAATCTGGCGTGCTCATTGAGTTCTTACTTCCCGGCTTCATATCCTCATGCGCTCCTAATCGACTGAGCTTTTGTATTTTACTCAAACCAACACTTGGACAACGTACCTCTTGGTGGTCATCCTTTATCGGTGCTTCAGAAGTAGAGAGAGTATCCAAAGTAGCAGCAGCAGTATCACTTGAGTCGAGGCACAGTAGCTCAAAGCGTAGGGACAGTCGTAAGCGAGCAAACCATGTTATGCCATCTTTTCCGGTTCGTAATGGGACCCATTCCTCAATCTGTCCTCCACTGCCTAAGGAATCAAGATTAACATCGGCCCCTCCTAGTTCGACCTCACTCATAAATTTCTTTTCGTATACAGTAATTTGTAGACAAGTTGGTGGACCCTTGAATAGTGATTCTCTATCAACGTCCCAACTTTTACCCTCACAATTTACATCCTCGGGCAATGGGAAACGGAAGCGAACCAAGCTACCCCAAGAAGCGGGTGCGTTCTGTCCTGAACTTTTAGTTATCTTACGTGCTTGTGTACATGCACTGTCAAGTGATCGTGCTCTATGATTGAGTGGAGCAGTCGAACCCTGTCGCTTTAATCGTAGTAATGCGAATGCAGTTAGTGACGACGAACCACTGGGTGATGTGACATTCTTCAAATCCAATAACTCCACTTGTAAAAGTGCAAGGAAGCGTTGAGGCAGCTCCAACCGTCGGAACAGATAGTTCCCATACAAATGCTGACGTATGCTATTGTCGTAAGGCGTTGGTTCCATTAAGAAACCCTTACTCATTAGCAAATCACCGCCTGCATCACTTTCCCAACTTGGATGTGCCGAACACAATGCCTTCGTCAACGTAAGTCCACCTTTCAAAGCACTCCATAGCCCTAGTAGTGGAACACCCCCGGCAGAACGTACAACCTTTTCACATGAGCTAGCAATCAAACCCACACTTAACGTTTGATACCGTCCACGACCTAGAGCTGCACTGGCAGTTTCACCCGATCTTGATTCAAGTGCCTCAACCTCCCACGGGTCCACAAATCTATATCGAGATTCAGTCAACGGATGACTTGCGGCATAGCTCTTTGGTATTGACAAATCATTCGATGTTATCGATTCTATCACACGTGCGCGTTCAAGGGCAAGTAGTCTTTCATTGGCCTCGACTTCGTTATTATTCGTTTCATTCGCCATTAGCCACTTGATTGCATCCATCTTTCCAAAGAGGACAACAATAACACTATTGCTCACCTCTCCTACTCGTAGTGTACGAAAATCAACTCCAGACCCTGTTTGGATCATTTTACGTATCATGGAATCACCTTCGCTCGCGGATGCATTATTATCTGAGTGTAATAATTGTTGACCTATCTGATGACTCCCATGTGCCATGTACTTTTTGTCTTGACTAACCAAAGGTGTTAATTCATCAACAATATCAATCTCCATTATCCGAACCCAGTTCAAGAAAGGTTTGAGCAAACGAGATGCAACACTAAGAAACTCATCATCGTCTGTTACAAGTGATCCATCTGATAGACTACCACCATCGTAGTATTCGTCAACAGCTAACTCAGGAAATGCTGTGTTGTCTTTGTTATATTCTTCCATGGCGGCAGCCACAGCACAGAGCTGTTTTCGAACTTCTGCTAAACACAACAGCTGTGCAAACAAGCCAAACCTTTTCTTGTTGCTGGAATCCATACTACTGGCATGATGGTCCTGTGATGTAACAACATCTTGAAATTGAGTCGCCTGGCCCATGGAAGAATGAAGGGCGATTTTACGAAATAAGAATGAATTAGGTGAAGTCTGTACTCCCTTCTCGCTAATGACGCCTTTCCTTGGAGGATCACTAAGTCGTAAGTCGAAGGGAAGTGATTCAGACACTGCATGTAATAGCTTCACTAATGTAGCGAATGGTCCAAACGAGCCGCATCTAAACCCTGAATCAGCTAGACGAATAATGGCATGCTGGACGACATCATCTCGTTTCACAATCTTCTTAGGAATGGCTGCTGTTGTCGTTTCCTTCTGTGGAACCATTGTGCCCGCTTCATCGTACGATACCGGTGGTATTATTTCAGTCGGGATTAGATTGGTCTTAAAACTGAGAGTAAACATTCCAGGATCCTGCGAATGTGGACGGATAAGAAATTGACCACATTTGCCATCACGGAGCATTTCAGTTGCCTCGTCACGACGACAATGAACGAGAAACTCCCAGCCCCCACGTGTAACACCATCAATGCCGGTGGTGCCCTCTTTCGGAATAATTATTTTCATGCTTCTCCAAAGATTCTTTCCTGCATCAAAGTCCATCATACAATCTGGCTCAGCTTTCATTAATGTTTCCAGTGTGTGATAGCATCGACCCCATGCTGCAACCGCGAGACCTACACGTATCGCAAGTAACGTCTCTTTTAATGCAGTGTCAGACATGTCAAATGTACCACCGCGATGAAGCCATAGACATAATTCTAGTTGCCAAATTACACTCGATGATGCCCGACGAGCCCATAAACTTGATGAGTAGTATCTAGAGTTTTGTTGGTCAAATATTGTATCATTGGAAAGGCCAAGAAATTCGGAACTATTCATTTGATGTGATGAGGCATCCCGCACAATATCTTCTGCAAGATCTCCCCTCCCCAGTAAGCATTGGAGTAGAACAGAAAACAAAATCCGACGTGGTCTTTTCTTACTGTTTAGTAATTGTGATGCCTGCTCAAGAATAGCAGTCTCATTTATACCGAACGAAGAGCTTAATTCAGATAGAGACTTGGTAATCGAATTAAGCAATCCATCGCTGTCACAAGAATTGTGAAGGACTTCGGCTGCACCGTGTGGAATAAGAGAATGATCACGCCTTGAAAAGTCTTGTAAAGGTACAATGTCTGACTCGCAATCAAAGCTGGATACGATTCTAGCCATTTCACGGATAAATGCACGTGCAGCTGAAACATTAATAAGTTGCTCTCGCCATTCATTCCATAACGTAGGACAGGATGGAATATTTACAAACTGTTCCTTTTCAACAATTGGAAGGAACTCAGAAGTAGTTTTTGAAGAGTGTCGAGCAGGAGGAGCTGCTGGTGTTGATTTGGGAGGTAATGCATCATATGCGTCGAATATAGACAATGGTTTAAGAGTTGTTGATTTTGGTTTTGAAGGTGGAACATCATATGAGTCGAATATTGAGGATGTCATAGGATCAGACTGTGCTGGCTTCGAAGGTGCCGGTTTTGGTTGCGGGGGCACCGTGTCAAACGAATCAAATATTGATGATGTCATAGGATCAGACTTTATTGAAGCAGCCGGCTTTGGTTTGGGGGGTGCCACATCATATGAATCAAAAATCGAGTATGACTTTGCAGCTACAGGCTTCGTCTGAGCCAAGGGTTTCGACTTTGGAGGTGGAGCATCAATTGTAGCCGTATTTCCTTCTTGGTAAATGTGATCAGCACTTTGTAACAAAATGCGTATTGCTTGGACCTCCATGCCACATCGGCTTAGTGCTCTAGAAACACGCAACGCGGATGTCCATAAGACACGTTTCTCAGGATTCATTCTTTTTAACAACGCCGGTCCCACGCATAAGTTTATGACTTGGTTTGTCTTTTTGAGAATGCTTGTCGCCGAAGTATTTTCATCAGCCCCAAGACTCAGAGGTAGCGATAGATCCTCCACCAGATAGTTATCATCGGAGCTGTAGTTTGCTTGCATATGAGAAAGACGCAGCATCGATTCCTGACGGCGGCCAAGCCAAAAAAGATGTAGTGATTCAAAGCAGATATCCTCATCCTCTGCTGGGAATTTTGACAACAACGTACTTCGAGCACTTGCGCCCAACATTGGTTTCCAGGAATCAAACTTAACAGTCTCGTCGTCGTCGTCGTCCTGGCTCATATCATCATCTTCAACATGTCCAACGACAGCGAAACCACCACCTCCGCCCATGCTACCCAGATTGAAGCCACCTGCTAGATTGAGATTCCCGCCTTGCGAATCATTAGATGATCTTGATGTGATTTCCATCAGTCGAGCCACAAAAAAGGCAAGAGAATGATCTTGGAGCTGCGACATAATCACGTCTAATGCCGTTTTAAGCATCGGAGGCTCTGCGAGGAGAAAGAATGACGCAGCTGAGACATACTTTCTTTTACGAAGCAGGCTATAGGCGTTCTTCTCCACTGCATGCCTCCCTCGTTCCGATGAGAAGTCGTGATCACTGATAAACTTCAAGAACAGCTTTCCCTGATCTGACCTATCAGTCGCCGCTATAGCACGAAGTTTCTTCATGTTGCGAGTAGCAATGTAGAACAAGGCGCAATCCATGACGTTCTTGGTATTTTTGTAAACGGTTTGAGCGATTTCATCTGCAACAGACAATAACAATTTGTCAGACCGGACCCAATAGGGAGTGCCAATTGCACGTGCAGATTCCCATGTAAACTTTTCGCCTTTACAATAACGACAGGAATTTAGAAGTCTTGCTTGACTATCGCTCATAAGTGCCGATAGAATTGCTGAAGAAGAAACGCAATCGAATGTCATAGTTTCTTTCCCAAATACATCTGCACGTGACGACTCACTGGTCTTCATTAGCATCATCGGTCGTCCACTTTCAAGCACCATTGGTCTTCCACCTTCATGCAAAAGTACAAGGTTTCCATCTGTGGTTGATGATTTATTAGATTTCATTTTGACCTCTAAAAGCCTCCGCATGAACGAAACACAGAAGAGACTAAACTGAGAAAGATTATCAAGCTTCTTGAATGATGGTGGATTTATTGCAACTTCGCCTATCGCCCAAATACAACATAGCTCGCTTGTATTCAAGTTCTGCAATGGTATTGGCAGTTGCTTTCTTTCTTTATCAATAATCCCTGTCTTCAGTGTGCTAGTTCCAGAGGACATGGCCAACATGAACTCTTTACTTCGGTTATGAGCGGCACCATTAGATACTTTCGAATCTTGAGTTTCTCTCAAAGGGCAGAGTGTCTTTCGTAATTCAGACAGAAGCAGATGTACTTCTGCTCGAACAGGATTTGTCGACATCATCACTGTGGCCGTTTCACCATCACGTGATTCCTTCTTGTCGCCTTTCAATATCATGTTGCCATGTACGATTCGGAATGGTGCATTGGATAAGGCTCCATGCCGATCGCCCCAAGATGGCCGCTGAGAAGCGTCAGGGTTCATCCATTGTGATAACCACGAGAATAATCCCTGAGCACATTTCTTTACAGCTACTTCAGCACCTTCATCTTCTGTACAAAAATTTGCCAGAATTGACTCCGGATGCCAGTCACACTTCATCCTTTTACTGTGTTCATCGTTTGACAAGGCAGCACATTGTAATGCTGTACTTAAGTGTGGAAATGCATCGTAAGGATTATTTACTGCGCCACGCAATGTGCGACGTGACTCTTCATTGTATGAAATAATGGCAATTGGCTGCCACTCGACCTGTACGCCTGATCGATGATATACAACAGCTGACTTTTGGGTAAAAACTACTATCCATGGAAAGCCCTCAATAAAGCCACTGGATATCCAGCGGAAATCGAGAATTGCTTCCTCAGAGGAGAGTTGTGGAATGCCTTCAATGGATATCACACCCGTATTGTACTCTAACGATTGTTGTTGGGCTCCTCCATCATGACTCCTGCGGTGTAATGCTTGCGGGAGTGCCGACCATACGCTCAAAGTCTTGCACCCTCCATGACAGCGTTTCATGGCACCAAATAATTCCAATGAAAATGGTTTAAGGATGAAAATATCGCGAGGGTCGTGTTTATTTCCATCAGCGCTTTTGCCGTGACTATTAAATACATTTGGATAGTAGCGAAAGGATGCCTCGATAGCATCTGTAGAAGTGTTGTCCTTCGAGATGGATGTGCATGCGGTTTCAATGAAAATCAACGACACATCTCCTGTGAAGCCGTGAAGTGCGACCAGCCATCCATTTTCTGTCGAACTAATGTACGATATTGATGAGAATCCCAAGCAGTTAGTTCCAGTTTGTTGTAAGGAGATCGACCCTAGCTCAATAAATCTTGCATTCTCAGGGTCAACATCCAACACAGCTTCCAAACGTGCAGCTTTAATGGTACATTTTCCAGGAACTGCCCAAACGATGAGTGCCCCTCCGTACATTTTGGATGACACTGTTGCACCTTTACCGAAATTCCATGGCAGCAACAGCATCGGTGTGGGAGGAAGGTCACGAAGGTGATACAAGGAACGACAATCAGGATCGATAACAATGGCATCTCGAACAATTGCAATGATGCGTCCAAATCCTTGCTGAATTTCGTTGTCGGCGCCAACCTGTACTGTTGCATGACTCCCACCAGATTCAGTCTTTGAGATCATTGACCCACGCGACCCAGGTGAGCCAAGAAAAGGGGATTTCCATCTTCCCTGACATCGCCGAAACGTCATCCGAAGAGGAGATCCGTATGAATCGAATCCGATCTGTCGAACAGTCGCTATTGCATCTTCGAACTTTATGCCTTCTAAACTTACTTCGTTCACTGAAAGCAATTCATCACCCACTGCGATCACCCCTAATCTCTCAGCGGGTAGTCGTCCTCCAGACAAAGGATGTTTCTTGAACGATCCAACTATGGCATGCATTCCACCTAAGGCTGATGATTCGAGACGTAATCCTATACCGAAATCAGGGTGTGGATCAATCGATACATCGTAATCGAGCCTGCTTCGAGCGGAACTCTCACTGAAGGACTCAGATTCGATACTGCCGAATGATCTACGGATCTCTCTTGCCGCCAACGGATATTCTTCATGATCTTCACCATCAGAATCATCAAAACTACTCCCTCTAGTATCTTCTTCCCCATTATTGTTAAATGGATCATACTCAGGTAACGGAGGCTCTAATGCACTCCAAGGCGGAGGCGTTTCGTAAACAATGATTGAGCCGCCTTGCGTAGCTGCTACGAGTCGAGGCGGTCCGCCGTAGTTTTCATCGGGCCACCAGTGCAGACTAGATACTGCATGTTTGTCAAATGACGTAGATGACTGAGACAGACCAGGAAGGGATAGCGAAGGAAGTAGCAGTGGGAGAGGAGTGAGACTGAGATCTTGAAATATCCTCATACTCAAAGGTGCTCGGCCAGCGATCTTGTCATTCCGAATCTCCTCCATATTCACCGCACCGAGTTTTCTCCAACATAACTCAATAGAGCGTCGATCTAGCGATGATCGGGCACATAAGTTACTTCCTGATTCATATTCTAAAGTCACTTCGGGTAGATCTATATTCCAACGATCATCGCCACATTCCTGTTCGGGCATCATCATAACATGCCGGCTCGGAGAGCCAAACTCCATGGCACCAAAGTCCTTATCTCCCCATAGTGGCATTTCGATTTGGGCAAGACAGTCAGAACGCGAATGAGAGGATGTGAGACGCAACTCAGACGGTGGCATATGCGAACCTCCCAAGTCATACCCGTCACCGAGCCATCGTGGTGACGCTACCGCCGCAGCTCCACCTGGTGAATTTGAACCTACAGGATAAGGAGCCTTGTTGCTATCTGCAGAAGCAGCATGTCTATTCCCCCTGCCACTTTTGAAATCAGGCTCCCATGGATCCCACGCGGGCCAAATACCCTCCACCTCGATACGGCATTCTCCCGTTTCCTCTAATACTACTTCTTCTGCTATTGAACTGGGTGGTAATATAGCAGCGACACTCTCAAAGTGTGCTGGCAACGCATCGTCTCCACCAGTCTTCATATAGCTCAGACGGCTCAATCGCAACGCTGGGAAAGTATTCCGAAATGTAACCTCGGCGATCCATGCTCCGGCCTTCGTTCCTGGTACTGAGTGTGAGTTGACAGAAAAAGTTGTTGGCGGTTGTTGAGTTACAGCAGCAGTAGACGACAGTAAGGCTTGATTAATCCCCGCTGATGCATCAGAGACTATCGATGACTGACCAGATGCAGATAGTTGATTCTGTCCAAGACTAGATTGCGTTGAATGTTGAGACGAGTCAGGAATAGTAGACCTCGGTGTGGGTGGTATTTGCCCCGGGGGAATATTGACAGGTTGCTTATGTCCCTTTTTACTCGATGAGTTGTTCGAACTACTACCATTATTGTTCTTCGTTGGACTTGAATCTAAATCACCCAAATTGGCAGCACTGATCCCACGAACCCAATCTGCTCGTGACTTCGGTGGTGAATTCCATTGCATTAATTGTCTCCAGCTATTCTGACTAAATATGCGTACTGAACAATCCGAGGAGCAAGTGGTCAGTAACAAGTCATTGCCCTCGTCTATTTCATTCCACTCTATTGCATTGTGATTCGCTGATGATGTACGTGTGCCAAACCCACGAAATGCAAGACGTGTTACTGGTGCAGAATGGACCAGGAATTGCGCTGGATGATAGATAATGCCAAGTTTGGAATCACCCGAATCATCAACAATCCGAGGAGCTGATGCCGTTATCGTGTCCACGCTCGTACCATTTTCGGATTCAAACTCAAGTAATCCAACAGTGGTTTTTGAATCCATCGTCTTCCTTTTAGGTAACGGAGGTGAATAATGGGTAGGTAGAGGCTTCACTAGTGACATTCCAGTTTGACGATGAATCGTCGGCTTGCCACCACCAATAATAGTTGATGTGCCTGGGGTTGCAATACTCGAGTCTGATGGTGGTGGAGATGGTTGCAATGCAGCAACGATGCTCCCATCGTCTTTATCACGGACAAATGTCCGTACACCAAAAGGGTACGGCACATCGACACCCTCTCCCCGTAATGCTATTGCAATAGCACACCCGTCTCCCGATAGAGTGGCATGATCAATGATACATCCTCCACGTATTTTATGTGTCCATAGCAGTAGTGCCTCTGGTGAGGAAGAACGACGGTCAGTATGTTGCTCTCTACTGTCAGATGATGATAGTAATGAAAAGTCGAAAATCGCGAGCTGATCTCGATGTACAATGAGTACCCGTTTCTCGGTCAATGATGCGCATATCAATATCCCATATCCAGACACTTTATCATTTTCGATATGATTTATTTTTGGCAAGGGTGGTAGGTCATCCATCAATGGATATATCCCCGGTGATGATGATACTGACGCCTTACTCCCTGGAGAAGAAGCATTGTTGGGTCTAGGAGTGGTTGGAATATTTGATGACGTTGTGCCAATAAACCCATTGATTCGTTTAGTACGCCGATAAAAGCAAACTGGTCCACAATCCAGCCGTACATTATTAGTAGTAGCAATTTCACTACTAACAAGCTCGATACCACCCTCACCACTTTCCACGGATACCAAAGACGACGACGTTGATGGTTGTTCGGCAAATTTAGACTTTCGATTGGCAATAGAAGCAGCAGTAGTTTCCGGCGCTGAATTTCCGATGACACCACCTCCCAGCAATGGCAATGATGCATAACCAAAAACATCTCGACAACGTGCCACAGATCCCGGTTGCCAACGGAATTTGCCATAACACTCCACCATTGGATCGGATTTTACAGGATAGAAGGAATGGACATTCCCAATATTGGTCGCAGCGTAAATGTATCCCAATGTTGGATGAGAGGTTAGTTGGACAATCTTAATTCTAACTTTCGGTATTGTTGTTTCCATATTAAAATCATTGTCAATCAACGAGATTGTTTGAAATGGCACACGCGTTCGAGAATGCATCCCAAGTAAATAACAATCGCCGTTTTGTCGATTATGTACCGGGGTAAATATTACCTCCAACCCACGATGACAGAATGATGTAAATAATGCCGGTAGACCATCATCGTTGTCATCTTCGTCGTGCGCTGTCGTCGTTGCCTCCACAGGTGTCGTGTCGTTACGTTTCTTGACACCCCGCGGAGACGAGACGGCGTTGCCGGCAACAGCCGCGGCAGAGGACGTAGTGGACGCGGCAAATGCAGCACTAATAGAACGCGACTTTTCGCGCACAAGTTTCGACCGTTTATCACCCATTGCTCCATTGCTTCCACTGCGCGATGGACTAGTCGGTCCTCCCATTGTGGAGGCGTGCGTTGACAATGGAGCCGAAATTTCAACTTGGACGGCGGGCGTATCCGTTATTTCTTTTCCTCCTTCGCCACTTTTTTCGCCATCACTGCCACGATCATTCGAAGGTGGAGCATTTCCAACCAATCGATCCATTGAGTGTCCTGACCGTGCCACTGATTGAAGTAGGTTACTGTGCGATCCGATGTGATCCGATGTGTATCATTGATCATTGTCGATCCTTCTAGGTAATTACTACATAAATAGCTCGCTCGTGACGCAACAAAAGACACGCCCTTAACCGATGCCTACCGTGCATTACATATCGCGTGATACATATAGAACGCACGGCATCGGTCATATTCCATGGGAGTTGATGATGAACAGTGCGCCGACGGCGGGGAATAGTAACAGTAGCAGCAAGAAACGCAGGGTGACGACCACGACCAATGCTGCTGTTACAAACATTATAAATGCCACGGATACTGCTGCTAACAGTGGAGTACAGCAACCCCCGCAGAAGTCTATTGGTATGGATGATAATGATATCTATGCTGAAGACCAAAGTCGTGATGGAACGGGTATTAATCAGCAAATGAATAATTTAGTAGAGGGCAAATGCCTCAACCTGCCATCTGAAGCAAAGGCAGATGGCACAGTGAAACAAGCAGCGCAAAGACTTTTTTGATCGTGTTGATGAATTAAAGGCTTTCAAGGAGAAGCACGGTCGTATCAACGTACGAAAGAACGAAGATCAAAGTCTTAATAACTTTTGTCGCCACATGAGAGAAGCACGAAGAGCTCTACTCAATGGGAAAGACAAGCACAATTACAGGCTTGATGATGATCAGATAGCAGCTTTAGACGCCATTGGATTCAAATGGGATGATTCCACCGTGGCCTCCCATGATGCTCGTTTCTTCATTAAAGTAGACGAATTAAATATTTACAAGCAGAAACATGGTCATCTCACCGTTCGTCAGAAAGAAGATCAAAGTCTTCATGACTTTTGCTGCAACATGAGACGATCACGAAGAGCCATCATTTTGGGGAAAGGCACACGCAGTAAATTGACAGATGAGCGAATAGCAGCCTTAGACGCTATTGGATTTGACTGGGAAGTTGGGGCATCATCTTCCGTTAATAAAGATTTCTTCAGTCGAGTAGCCGAATTGAAGGCTTACAAGAAGAAGCATGGTCATCTCAACGTGCGGGAGAATGACAGTCCAAGCCTTAGTCGTTTTTGCCATAATTTGAGGGGAACACGAAGAGCTATTATCACCGGAAAGGCAAGATACATTACTCGCTTTCTGATTGTCGGATAGCAGCATTAGACGCTATTGGATTCGACTGGAAGTTGGGAGCGGGGGCAACATCCACCGTGAAAGTTACGCATGGTGCAAAGGTATCGGAGGGGAAGCCCCAAGGTAAAGGATGAGTTTGTGTCACTCATCACGGCAAGGTACCCTGATATTGGGAAAAGGCACACGTAGAAAACTGACCGATGACAGAATAGCAGCTTTAGATGCCATTGGATTTGAATGGGAATATGGAACTGGGGCATCCTCTAAAGTCTATGATTGGGCGGGTAACGAAAGTATGGATCTACGGCATTGTTCAAGTCCCACCAAAATATTTCCAATATTTTTCGTATTGCAATCCGCCCCCTTCCACATACTTTCACTCAGTTATAGCTTTGAGAGAGAGAGTCCACGTTTTGTTTCATGTTTCATTCGTTTTCAGCCAGTAGACACAGATGGACGTGTCCCATCTAGTGAAATATATCCCCCACATTCATGTATCCTATCAACAACAAATTCAACAATATCATCTAAATATATCGACGTGGATGGGGATTGTCGTCCTAAATTAATCTCATCCTCAACAGTTGTAGTACCACCACCACCACCACCACCTACACTACTAGTACTATTCCTAGCAGTAGTTGCAGTAGTTTCACCACCACTACGTTCTCTCATCCATTCCATGGATACACTATTATAATAAAATCCCTGTTCGTGTAATTTCTCGGTAGATATTTTGGTCGATAATATATGATGTGTCGTCAGGGTAATAAATGTGGGGGTACATTCCACAACTTGTCCTTTCAATTTCATACCCACGGTAGGACAAAAGACTAATCCATTAACCTCAAATCGATAATGAATGTAGGGTAAGTCATTAATTATCCTACCACCGATTAGCATACTGCTATTGCTGTTATTGTTGTTGTTGTTGTTGCTGCTGACTCTACTATTATTGGTGCTAGGATTAGAGTGATCAACGGGTAATAACCTAACATCACCTTCTAAACTTAGCAGTACGCCACCCATATTGGAATCATACATAAGTAGTAAGGCATTTAATCGTGATTTAATAATTGAAGAAACATCCGGGAGCGACGAGGGGAGGAGTGCCACTGTCCCCTGTATCGTTTTTAGTTTACATGGCGACTTTTTCAACAATAATTGCCGTTTCGATGCTATACTAGAAGCTGATGCATGCGTCGTTGATGTTGACGCTAGCGATGCAAACATGGGTCTGACTGTAGATGTTGCTGCTGCGGTCCTTGGTCGGGTTATTTCGGATTCTAGTGGTGGTGACAATGTTTGTTTAGACGTTACTATCAACTGCTGCTGTCGAGGGTCGACTGTAGAGCTTACGGTAGTATCATCTAATCTATCTTCTTCCCTTCTATCTTTGTTTTTCTTAGACTTTTTCTTCTCGCTGCCATTAAGTCCATTCTTGGATCCATTCAGCAACAGCGATGAGGGTGAGTCCTCGTCGCGTTGATGCTTTCGCTTTTTATCCTTCTTAGATTTTTTCTTCGACGATGTATTATTATCATGATCCATATCTTCCGACTCGCCCTCAGTGACTACTCTGCCGAAGTGATGGTTACCGTCCTCTCGTGATGTGGTTAGCTTCGAGATGTTGTTCATTGACCTGGTACCCTCCCTCCGCTGACCTCCGCCCGGAGGAAAAGGGAAATGATTGGTGGCTTCAATTCCAATACGTCTATTCTACATAGGAATAGTACCAAGATACGAAAGGATCCTGTGGCTATTTTACCAATTGGGACCGATATCGTATGGAAGACTGGGAGTGGGAGTGTATCGTGGAAAGAGCTTGGTAGATTGCTGTTACATTTGCTTGCATAGGGTTGGGTTGAATGAGGATGTCGTACATGATTTGCAAAACACAAGAACATTGACAACAAATATTACCAAAGTCTTAGACAAAATGCTGCTCACCCGCCGAGATCATTATCTGTTAAACACTATACAACCAAAGCAATCATAAATCTATACCTAAACGAGACAATCGTCGCGCAGCGTCGATCACATAACTTTCTTTTTTAATTGTCCATATACCAAATCTCACGTTCCAAAAAATATTACACGCACAACAACAAACTTGTTCTTCTTTAAACTCCAACATTAAACTCTTTTCCCCACACATCTTTCGGATTACGATACGTCCCCGCCACCCAATCAAACCACATGAATGTATGTCCAAAGTTATATTTGAAGAATTTATGATGTACATGATGATCACCCGCCGTGCCTAATCCGACCAGCCGAAATGTACGTTCCCAAACAAATGTCGTTTCGGAATGTATCAATGTTAACCAATTGGCATATATGGAACCGAATGCCATGTAGGTCCATACATTACAATCCCTGACAACATGTGCCGTGACAAATAATGGAAGTAATATCATAATCGCCGTATCGGGCACACTCCCATCGAATGCATCAAATAATTTTGGATTTGTAAATTTATGATGTGGTTTGTGTGATATTCTGTATATCTTGGGATGTGCCACGTGCTCGATACGGTGCATAATGTATTGTACCAAGTCTTGACATAGTAAACACATTGCCACACGAGTATAGAGTATCCCACCATCAAAAGAGTAGTAGGACGGGGGTAACATGTCAAATACCCATGTTACAGTTAGATACAGTCCAAGGAGGACAAACCCACCCGGTTGTGACAAGTGATTTGTCAATGCTGTATAGTAATCATATTGTACGGCACCTCGACTTTGGATAGATGTTGTTTTGCCGAGCATTTGCTGTTGATGTAACCGAAAGTATAATAGTAAGAATACATGTCCAAACGCAACTGCGGATATTCCCAATGATAGTCCGAGTGGATGACGTAGTGGTTTACTACTATTCATGGTATCGCTGCTTCCATACAAGATGTTTGATCCCCAAATCCATATCCCTCCCTGATCACTGGACGTATTATCGAGCCATGTCTCGCCGTGCACTGCATACCATGAGCGAGGGAACAAGGTCGTGTAATGATAGCGGGATGTATTATTTAGTAATAGTGGTAGGAAAAGCATGAGTGGCCAAACGACAAGGCCCAGCCAAGGCAAGACGGTATGTTGTAACGATGACGATGAAATTGCCTGTTCACTAGAATTGTTGTCACTGCTGGCGGCTGGCATCGTTCCCACCATCGTCATCTGCCCACGAGTAGTTGAATCGTCAGACAACGACGATGAAGATGATTCATCATCGGTCGATGGCACCTCTGCCTCATTTCGATCATGATGCGGTGGTACCACACCACCAGTAAATCTCTTTCTGAGTACTGCCTCCGTGCTCATGGTACGTCGTACTGTTCGCGTCCTTCGTTCCCTCACGTCATTCTGAGTCAACCAGCAGCAACAACAACCTTTTCAGCTCAAACATGCCCATCATACGATACGCAAACGTCGTAACCCTCGCTCGCAAGCATGGATCAAACATCAACGGTGTTATCATGTCGACAGGTATGGGAGGATATGAACTTGGCAACCGCCGAGAGTGGACCTATGGGTCTCGTGCGTAACTTTTGTCGTCGTATCAATATGAGTCATGGGGCCTTCCTCGTTGAAACGGAATTATTCCCCAAAGAGGCACTAATTGCATACTCGGCATACAATCTTGGCCAGCATGTGTCACGGGAACAGCATGATGCATACTTTTCCGCACATCGGGGTGGTTCGCAGGGTGATTATCGTGAGGGGATACAGGAGAAAATTGCGAATATTGTTGATTGTTTAATCAAATTCCCATCATCCAAGCGTGCGGTATTGACAATCCCAAACAAGTCGAATGCATTGCATACATCTGATGAAGATGCTAAATGTCTACGTGAAATACACTTTTATTTAGATATGAATTTTGATTCGTCCGGTCTTAATGGCATGACACTCAATGCCACGGTATTGATGCGAGCACAGGCTGCGGAAATCTTCCCGAAAAATATACATTTTATTGGTATGCTCATGGAAACGATTGCAGATGCGATGAATGCAAGTGCTGACATGGAAGAAGGATGTCGTGTCGAGGTTGGTGAACTATTTTATTTAGCAACGACACTTGTATCTGTTCGATGGTAAATACTTGAGAGAACTTGAGAGAGTGTGTATGTCTTCCTACGAACATTGAGAGTCGGGAGAAGAAAAGGATGCAACACAAATCTAAATAAGTATTATAATCTTTCTTTATACACGCCCAATTCCCAACTTTTGTAAACATCAGTCAATTCCCGATAATCGGGAATATTCCTTCATCTTCTTTATCTCATGAACAAACAATATTCCCATTCTTAGACAACAAGCTCATCCATGGTCTCAACTTTCCCCAACGCTTTACTAACTTTATCTTCCAAATGCGTCTTTGCCAACATAGGTTTATACTTGGGTACTTCTCCATCACACAAACAGCTTGGAATGCATTCAATCATAGCATCCGGATTGGGATTGTGAAAGAAGGGCATACTACTCCGTCGTCGACCGTGTGTTTCATGATGTGCAATAACACGATGTAATGTTGATACCCATTTATCATTCGTCCAATTCATCATTAAATCGCCAATGTTAATAATAAATACGGGTTCATCATCCGCATCTTCCTCGGGGTTGTTGATACAGTCCACATTAATCCATTCCCCCTTACGTGACTGTGCCTGTAATCCACGTGAGTCAGACGAGTATAATATAGTTAATGTACCATAGTCAGTATGTTCCGCATTACGTGTAGTAACAACACCCGGGGCAGTATCGGCCATATTGGCATCGAATTCAGGATAGTTCAATAAACGTAATGTTGTGTATGGTTTATCAACCTTATCATCAAAGAAATGTTCATGGAGACTTAATGCTAATGCAAAGAGACGCATTAATTGATTTGCCAACTTTTCAACATGGACGTAGTATGCAGCGCATAGGTTACGTAATTCATCATCCATGGGCCATATCCCATCCCGTACTGGTAATGTTAGGTTAAGTGATTCCTTGAAGTCCTGTGTCACACTCCCCTCCTTTAATGTTGCAGCAACATTCTCCATCCCTTGACCCATGTAACCAAGACCGAACGGTCCCGAACATCGTCGTTTCGTGGCAAGTGGCGAATCAAAGTATGATGCAGATGTCGTCTGAAGTTTATGTAATAGGTGTTTATCTATGCCATGACCACTAATCATGAAAAATCCAATGTCCTCACAGGCTTTTCCAATCTGGGATGCAACTCCCATCTTGTCTGAACCATCAAGATAGCTGGCAATATCGATGACGGGGATGGTGCTGCTCATGGTTTATTTGCTGGTTGTATGATGAAATGCGGGACTTCCAAGCGAGCAACACGGTTCACCGTGACCGTGATTTGGTCAAAAAAATGACATTTAATTAAAAACACCAGATGAACGAGCTCAAACATCAGAATAAAAGAGGAGGTGCTTCTGTTAAATAATTTGGGTCGATATAATTAGATGATATTGTTGAATTTGTTGATAAAATTAATGAAGAATAAGAAAAAGACAATCGCGGACTCTCTACTCATGCTGCTGCAGATCCAAATATATTTTGTTTACCCACCCAATCGAAATCATTCTCCGGTGCATCATTTCAGACTTTACAGTCTAGTTCCCATTCGAAACCGATTGCGTCCAAGGCTGCTATTCGGTCTCCATCAAGCCTGTAATCCATCTTCTTTCTTTTCCCAGCGATGATAGCTCTTCGTGATCGTTTCAGTCTGCAGCAAAAGTCATACAGGCTTCGATCTTCTTTCTGACGAACGGTGAGATGACCATGTTTCTGCTTGTAAAACTTTAATTCGTCTACTTGAGCGAAGAATTTATCATCCTTTGATATCCCAGGGTTCCAGTCAAATCCGATTGCGTCTAAGGCAGAGACTCGGCCATCGTCAAGCCTGTAAGTCCCTTTGCCTATCCGTGCTTGTCTCACGTTGTAGCAAAAACCAGCCAGACTTAAATCATCTTTCGGACGCACGTTGAGATGGCCGTGCTTCTCCTTAAACGCCCTCAATTTGTCTACTTGAGCGAAGAATTTATCATCCTGAGAGGCCGTGGTAGATGATACCCCATCTCTCAAGTTCCAGTCAAATCCGATTGCGTCTAAGGCTGCTATCCGACTATCATCAAGCGAGTAATGTATCTTGCCTTTCCCAGTGATAATAGCTCTTCGTGTTCCCCTCAAATTATAACAAAAATTATAAGGGCTTATATCTTCTTTCTGACGTATGTTGAGATGGCCATGCTTCTTCTTGTAAGCTTTCAATTCGTCAACTCGAGCGAAGAAACTTTTGTACTGCCTGTGCTTGTCTTTATCCACGTTGGAAGGCTCATGACACTCGTCCTCTTTAATTTTATCAATTTCCTCAATAATAGGACGAGTCTGTTGAACAGGTTGATTATCATTTAGCATTGAAGAAGAGGACGAGGGTGGAAATATATTTCTCGATTCTTGTACATTAATATCATCACCCATACCAGTAGATTTGTACGATGGTTGCTGCACTTCACTATTAGCAGCAGTATCCGTGGCCCGTGGCATTGATCCCCCCTTTCTTTTTGCGATCAGTCATCACGGTCGTCACCCTGCGTTTCTTGCTGCTACTGTTACTATTCCCCGCCGTCAGCGCACTGTTCATCAACTCCCATGGAATATGACCGATGCCGTGCTTCTTTAATGTCTCACGCGAGATGTAATGCACGGTAGGCATCGTTTAGGAGTGAGAGTATCAGAATACATCATACACCACACACCGTAGCCCCTTAATCCCGCCAAAGAGACGACCCTTAATCTCAAAGAGATATGGAGATGGCCGCAGAAGATGATGCGAACAACGAGGCAGCACCACAAAATAGTAGTACAACTAACCAGGGAGGGCGGCTCCCCCCACCACCACTCTCCCCAGCGTCATTCTTATCATCATTCCATAATGTACAATCACCCTCCCTCTCCTCACTCAAGGAAACATTACAAGAGAATTTGCGTATGCCGAATATAGAACAATATTTTTACTTTACAAAGAAGCGTACAACTAACTTAACAACAAATGATTTACCAATGGAAAAGAATGCCATTGGGATACTTTCACCCACTGGTATTTTCTTCACGAGTGTGAAGCTCACAGTCCCATTGGCATATGTATATATTGCATTAATATTATGGAGAGAAGTATGCTTGACATTCCCCAAAACTATGCTCCATAGTACATTCATGACACAATATCTCTCGGTGGGGGTATGGATAGCACAAACTATGACAAGTTCTTCCTTTACCGTCGAAGTTTGGGCTGTCATTGAGGGTATATTTTACATTGTACTATTTCTACATCGAAAGTATTTAAATTCATTAGATACATTAGAACTATCGTTACAAAGTGCACCCATGCTTGAAATACGCGAACGTGCCGAGCTATGGAATTACATGCTCGACAGTGAGGATGGGGATTGTGCTCGTTTCATTTCCGGGTGGTTTTGGAAGAAGGGTGATAATGATGATGATGAAGAGAATGATGTCGATATGGCTACCATACATAAAAAGTTGGACAATTTAACCCGGTATGATATAATGGATTTCTTGACGTGGAGTTTATTCGAGGGACGTAATATTGAACACCTGACTATGGAGGAGACTAATCAGTTGCGTGGATTTGTATCCGATTTGGAATATAAGATATCTATTGAATTACATGGAGTCAAGGATGATGATGACGCCGATGATGATGATGATGATGATGATGATTATGTGGGAGGTGGCAAGACATTAGATATTAGTGGTGATGGTAGTAGTGGTGTCAATGAGCAGGCCTTTAATCCACCATCGTTACGGAGACGGAATCTTAGTATGAATTCACGTAGCTCTGCTCAACTGTTGGCACCAATACCACAAGATAGGCAGGATCCTTTCCCACTACTTCATATGAAGAAGGGACAGAGACCTCAACCCAAACGAGGCTTTGAATTTGCAGAAAGTCGTGATGAATCACATCGTTCATACTTTTCGGATCTGTATGAAAGTTACAAGGTATGGTGTGATCAATATCGAGACATAAATTTCCATCCAGTCCAAGACATTCGTAACTATGTTGCAGAAAAAACTCAACAGCTCCACGAAGCTGAACAATCGGCCGTGGCTACGGCATCCGAATCACTACACAATGCTTACTCGAGCTTATCAAACTTGATTGAGAAGGATGGGATGATCGACACACGAGTGAGACAGCTCACCGCACTCAGTCATGCGACACAGTCACAAATTGCGGATGCTTGGAATTCCATGGATGGGATGTGGAAAATGAAAGAACGCCTACAAACAGCGTCGGATATAAGTACACGGAAAAAGGCACTGTTACAGCAACTCAAGAGTTACCGACAGACGTTGGCACATTTGCGAAGTATGGCTACGTCTGTGCCCTCGAAGCAGATGGCTGACTTAATGAAGAAGATTACTCAGTGCTACGAGGCACTGGAGGGTGTTGAGAAGTCTGCTATGGATGCATTTACACATGTTACTGGTTATGTCGGACAAAATCTTCTACATAGCAAGGAGCCGCCGAGGTATCTTAAGTATTCGGCTGATCCATTGATGGACGTAGCGAGCTACCCCCTTATGTTTCACATACTGATATTATTAGCAACTGAGGGAGGATTGAGAGTTATGATGAAGTTGAGGGGGTTTCAACGGCTAAGGGTGGGTCCGGTATCTTATTACTACCATCCAGGAAGAGGCATCAATATAGATTCTTTGTCTGAGCGTGAAAATTCGGAAGCAGAGAGCATCCCTATCGTCTTCTGTCATGGCATTGGTATTGGGCTCATATTCTACATTGTCCTCATCGACGAACTCTTATTGCTTGGGCGGCCTCTCATATTGCCTGAAATTACGTACGTATCCGGTTTTCGTCCTTGGCAAAGCCCCTACTGTGTTTTACCACCGGCGGCAGTCACGAGTTGTCTCATGTCAATTTTGGCCTGTCATGGATTTGCTCGCGGTGCCTTCCTGGGCCATTCCTATGGTACATCGTATCTGTCATTCATGTGCAAATATGCCCCACGTGCCGTGGCGGCCGTGCTGTTCTTAGACCCAGTATGCTTCTGTCTACACTGTCCGCGTCTAACGAAGAATTTTGTCTACCATCGAGCAGATCCAGGATCTACAAGCCATATGATACGAACTGACGTCAATGTCAATTGGACGATCCAGCGTGGTTTCCCATGGGCTAGGATATCTCTATTTACGGAGCAGATTCCTTGTGTTCCTTGTGCGGTGATTCTAAGTGAGCATGACGCACTCGTGCCTACTGCCAAAGTTGAGGCGTATCTTCGGTGGAAAGGTGCAGCCGTGCTTAATGCTTCCGAGGCCGGTCGGGATCACTTTGGATCATTCTCGCAGCCAGGTCATCCAATAAATGTTACTATCTTTCGTGACCAAGGACACGGTGATTGGCCAATGCAACTATCAACGAATCGTCAGGTTGCTCAAGCGGCAGGTGCTCTTGTGGAACAAATTCAACCAATTGCTTTCGTTTACGATGATCAACGTTCATTTTGATCATAATATATGCACAAAGAAACTATATTCAATTGTAATACTATATAGATTTCTTTGAGTTGTTGGTCGGTTAAGTCATGGACTACTCTATCTAGTGTGTTATCTTTCAGAACTATAAATCACACAATCGTGCTACCATACTTGAGTAAACAAGAGCCTTGTCATAATATTTTAACAACTACTCGCAGGGATTCTTAGACAGAGCACATCGCCTTTCAATACACCTCGACAGAGTGCACATTCCAATACAAGCTCTAAAAAACAGAGACAGCAAACAAAAGTCCAGAACCACTGAGAATGCTTGATGATGGCCTTCTTGGGAAGCAGGCGTTGCAGAGTATTTATGGGCAGCAAGATGGAACTCAGTTTGAGGTGCATACTCGTTTACCACAATGCCATTCTCCATCCGAATCCATGATTTGTAAGTAATGGAAGTCTGTTTCATGTTAGCAGTCAATTCAAACATTCGCACGCCTTAATCCCACGTAGATGGAGGAGTAGGAGATAATTTTGTTCTGACAGATGGATTATAACCATCTAAATAATAGTTACTAAGTAAAGTGGGCCCGCTGGTGCGGGTAGGCGATGCCTAAGTTTTTGATATTAGTTACAATTAATTTGATTAGATTGCTGGGTTAAATAAATTCTTCACCACCATCACTAAATAAACTGATGAGATTATCTCTTGCTTTGCTTCTCATATCAGCACAAGCATTGTTGTACATTGTCAAAGTTGCATAAATTGCATCTCTGCTAACCATAACCTTGTTTCCCACACCCCACACAAAGTAGCAAGTTATACATGGCATGTACTCCCCAGCAGATGAAGCAATGATCGAATTCTTAATAGCTCGGACATAATTACCAAAATGATCAAATTCAAGTTCTCCCAGTTTGTTTCAAGCAACTTCATTTCCTGCTATCCGCTGCCTCCAAGTGAAACTTGGTTTTTTTCCAAATTGTGATAACTTGTCAGACACTGACACTCTCCTGACAACTGACAATAACCATTGTTCAATTGCTTTTGTTTAATCGTAGTGAATTCATACCCAGGTTATAATGTGACTTACTAAATCCAAGCTACGCTGCCCTAATCCATAGATCAAGTGCCTTTGACTGATCCTGCTGCAAACCACAAACCTAGTTCCCCATTGTAATAACAAGTACCCAATGCATGCATTGCACCAGCATCATTTGAATTTACCCGCCTCATCATGTATCCAATTTTCTCTGCATCTGATTTGACTAGTATCTCAGTATTGCAAAACAGACATGTCTCATTTTTTTCAGGTTTCCAGTTCATATTTAATGAGTGGATACATCCTCCACAAATGCTCTTCCCACAACATGAATAATATACTTCCATGGACTTATCTTCCAACTCCCTATGTCCATACGCAAGATCTTTGATTGGTATGTAGATTTTTACGGACAATATAGTCGTGGGTGAAAGTGGAGAGATGTTCATTTGCAAGATCTTTGATTGGTACATGGTACAGACAATATAGTTGTGGGTGGAAGTGAAGCACAACATAACAATTGTACTGGCATTGGTATGAAGCAAATGGGACAGCCCTCCTTTGCTGGCGGATTCTTGAAGAGAGCCTCATCATGAAACTCGGCAGCACATTGTTTGCATCAATTTTCGTGCTTTGGCTTTGGCCAATGATTCTGTTGGCAGTTGGCACGTAGGATTGCAATTGCAATATTTTACAATCATACCCAATTGGCACAGCATATTATTTGCATAGTAATGTTGTCTCTTGTGTGAGTGCAGTATCACCCCCCCCCTGGGGGTGGTGCAGCAGGCAAGGGTCGCGCTGCAGGCCAGAAGTTAGGAGTGCATCTCCATACCCATACTACTAGTACGAGCCAACACACTTGTGTCACTGAAAATTGATTCTTTTG
>Ga0247831_1003143_pt1 | contig 24861 bp, 16 predicted proteins | sample LaCruzMarch2015__9_FD_192406 | JGI IMG/M metagenome (GOLD analysis project Ga0247831, IMG submission 192406) | Freshwater microbial communities from meromictic Lake La Cruz, Castile-La Mancha, Spain - LaCruzMarch2015_1m | ecosystem: Environmental > Aquatic > Freshwater > Lake | place: Spain...
GCCGACGCTGATGGGAAAGCGGATGTCCTGCGTGACTCCGCGCAAGGTGAAGGCCCCGCTGACTTCGTGATTGGGTGAACCCTCCGTCGCTCCTGCAATCGCGCTTGCCGTGCTGGTTTCGAAGCGCGCCGTGGGCCAGGTGTGCGTGGCGAAGAAATCGTTGTGGCTGAGGTGCTGGATCAGCATCGCATTCCACGCTGGATCGGTCAGATCACCACAGGCCAGTCGGGTCATGTCCACCGTGAAATTCGCGCGCACCAGCTGCCCCTTGTCGATCTCGATGAAGCCACCGGTAAACGGGGCCGTGCCTTCGTGATGATTGAGCAGGTTGCGTCCCGTCCAGCGCACAATGCTGCGCGCAGGGTCCAGCTCGAAACGACCCGAAGGCACCGCTTGCATCGTCTCCAGCGTGCCCAGCGTCGGGTAGCCCGCCTCGCTCCAGCCTTGCACTCCGCCTTCCAGCATCAGCACATTCGCGTAACCCGCCGCCGCCAGCTTCTCCACTGCCATCGTCGCGGCCAGGGAATGCCGATTCACCCCATACACAATCAGAGTCGCCGCCGTGTCCTTGGTGATCGCCCGCACAAGGTCGATGAACGCCGTTTCATACACACAAGCCTGCGTGGAGCCCTCATTACGCGAGCACTCATGGCACTCCGGCGTCATCACATTGATCAAATGAAAGGCCTTCTCCTGGTCCAGCCAGTGTTTCAGTTCGACCGGCGTGAGGGAGGTTTGATCTGTTTTCATGATCGTCGAGTTGTCTTGGCTTATGCGGCTCCTTTGGTCTGCATCGACAGGATACGCATGATCGTCTCATTGAAGGCCTGCTTGAAGGCTTCATCCTGCCTCAGGGTGTAGAGCTCCATGTCCGTCTTGCGCTGGGCGAGCACGGCTTGGTTGATCAGGACTTCGAGGGCGAGGCGGCGGTTCTGCTCGTCGGGGTTGTTGACGACTTGCTTCTCGTAGTCCGGGCTTTGCTTCACACGTTCGACGATGTTCACCAGTTTCACGCGCTGCTCCTCTGGCGTGGCGCTCCAGGCGCTGAACCAGCGTTCGTTGAAGGCGGCGATGATGTCGTCCAGTGGCTCCCGTTCTTCCTCGCCGCCGTGATGGCCTCGCACGTTGGGGTTTTGAGGATCGAGAGCTGCGGGCGCGGTATCCAGGCCGATGTGCTCGTTCAGTCTCACGCGTTCCAGGGCGTAGGTGCTCAGGTCCACGCTTTCCAGCAGGGCATCCAGCTCGTCCTTGTCTTTGTCCTTCACCTTGAGCTTGGGGACGAGGAACTTCAGGAACCAGTGCAGCTTCTCCCAGTTCAGGTTTTCAAAGGGGATGATGCAGGCGAGCTGGCCGTAGATCTTCACGAACTGCTTGGCCTTGATCTTGAAGTCGATCTTGTCCTCCTCGTCTTCGATCAGGTCAAAGCGGGCCACGCAGTGATCAATGATCGGGTGGAGCTGTTCCGTCGGGGCTTTCTTGAAGAAGGCTTCGTTGAAGCGGTCCACGTCGTCTTGGTTATAGACCTCGGCCTCGTCGAGTTCTTCTTTGGCATCATGCAACACGTTGATGTCGGTCGGCTCGCTCAGGCTGGTGGCGGTGTAGAAGGGATCGAAGGCCTTCTTGATCTCGGCAGCGGTGTTGTAGAAGTCGAGGATGAAGGTGTTCCGCTTGGTCATCTTCTCGTTGCACCGGTTCAGACGGGAAAGCGTCTGCACGGCCAGCACGCCTTGCAGCTTCTTGTCCACATACATCGTGTGCAGCAGTGGCTCGTCGAAGCCGGTGAGGAACTTGTTCGCCACCACGAGCAGCCGGTAAGTCGGCACTTTCAGGTTGGGATGCTTTTTGGCATATTTACCCGACAGCATGTCCGGGATGTCCTTCGATGCGAACCCATTCAGGCTGTCCTCGGTGTGCTCAATGCCATCCACCACCTTCTTACCGGAGAAGGCGATGATCGGCTGGAAGTCGGCGTTGGCCTTCTCCAACTCTTTGCGGATGGCTTGGAAGTAACGGATGGCGCATTCGATGTTCCGTGTCACCACCATGCCGCGTGCCTGCCCTTTGAGCAGCTTCGGCTTCACCACATGATCCATGAAGTGATTCACCATCAGCGCGGCCTTGGTGCCGATGGTCTGCTTGTGGGCCTCCACGTAGGCTCGGAGCTTCTTCTGCGCTTTGGCACTCTCGAAGCGCGGATTGTCCTCGATGGACTTCTGCACCTCGTAGTAGCTCTTGTAAGTCGTGTAGTTGGCCAACACGTCGAGGATGAAGTCTTCCTCGATGGCCTGCTTCATGGAATACAGGTCATGCGGATCAAAGCCGGGGCCTGGGACTTTTGGTTTGCCGAACTTCTCCAGCGTCGCGGGCTTCGGCGTGGCGGTGAAAGCGAAGAAGCTCGCGTTCTTGCCCATCTTGCGTTTGCCCATGGCTTGCAGCATGAGGTCCTGCCAGTCTTCGGGCTCTTCCGCGTCCTCGGTGGCACCGATGGCTTGGTTCAGCTTGTCGGCGGCCACGCCGCCCTGGCTGCTGTGGGCTTCGTCGATGATCACGGCGAACTTCTTGTCGCTCATGTTGGCGATGCCATCGACGATGAAGGGGAACTTCTGGATCGTGGTGGTGATGAGCTTCTTGCCCTTCTCCAGATGGCTGCGCAGGTCGGCGGCGCTTTCGGCGTGGGCGATGAGGTTCTTCACCTCGGAGAACTGCTTGATGTTGCCGTCGATCTGCTTGTCCAGCACGCGGCGGTCCGTGACCACGATCACGGAATCGAAGAGGTTCGCCTGCCCGGTGCTTTCGTAGAGTTCGATGAGCTGGTAGGCCAGCCAAGTGATGCTGTGGCTTTTTCCGGAGCCTGCGCTGTGCTGGATGAGGTAGCGACCGCCCACGCCTTCGCTTTGCACCAGACGCAGGAGCTTCCGCACCACCTGGAGTTGATGGTAGCGGGGGAAGTAAAGGATGGTGCTGGTCTTCTTCGTCTCCTTGTCCACCTCTTCGACCACCTTGGCGAAGTGCTCGATGATGTTGCACAGGCTCTGCCGGGTGAGGACATCCGTCCAGAGGTAGGCCGACTTCGGGCCATCGGGGTTCGGCGGGTTGCCTTTGCCGGCTCCGTTCGGCTGGCCTTGGTTGAAGGGCAGGAAGTAAGTGCCCGCGCCATCCACCTTCGTGGTCATCCAGACCTCATCGGGATCGACGGCAAAGTGGACGAGGCAGCGGCGGAAGTGGAAGAGCGTCTCGTTCGGGTCGCGGTCCTCGCGATACTGCTTCTTCGCGTGGTTCACGTTCTGGCCGGTCCACGGGTTCTTGAGTTCCAGCGTCGCCAAGGCCAGACCGTTGATGAAGAGCACCATGTCCACCGACTTCAGCGGATCAGACAAAGAGTAATGCACCTGCCGGGTCACGGAGAACCGGTTGCTCTCAAACTTCGCCTTCACGTCTGGGTTCAGGTCGTTGTAGGGCAGGCGGTAAAGCAGATCGAGGTGCGCATTGTCCACCTCCAGGCCCTTCTTCAGCACGGCCAGGATACCGTCCTTCTTCAGCTTACGGTGCAGGCGCTCCAGCACCTGCCGCTTCCAGTCCGGCTTGTGGTGCAGCTTCGCCAGTTTCTTCGCCTGCGTGCTCTCCAGGAACTGCCACAGCATCGCCTCATCCACCGCGAACTCCGCGTTGAAGTCCCCCGGCTTCCCGCGCTTCCAGCCATTGCCGCCGTAGTCGGGTGTAGGCTCTTGCAGCCCTGCGTCCTTCGCTGCCACCGTCACGACGCCGGTCAGAGCGCGTTCAATGGAGGCTTCCAGGGCGGCTTCGTTGGTTTGGGAGGGCATGACTTAGCGCTCGGGATGTTTGAACACGGTGACTTTGATGTAGTTGGATTCGATCTCGAACTCAGCAGGCCGGTTGCCATTCTCAGCCAGAAGTGCCTGGGCTTTCGAAATGCCTCTTCCGTAGCGGTTGGCATATTTCATCACCATCAGCACCTCGGCGAGCACGGGGTTTCGGTAGTCGGTGACATGGGGAAAGTTCTCCTTGCTGGCCTCTCCGTAGAGCCCCCCGGTGTTTTGAATCTCGATGCGATCCTCAAATAAGTAGAAGCGTACGGGCGAGTTGCTCTCGTAGTTCCGATGAAGCACCGCGTTCACAGCCAGCTCGCGAATGGCGTCTTCAGGGTAGTCCCAGATGTAGCGCTCAGTAAGAGCTGTCTCCTTCACGGGCTTCATGGTGAATCGACTGTTGATGAACCGGTTGAGAGTCCACATCATCTCCAGCAGGTTGCCATCGATGACGAGGCTTTCCTCCACTTCAGAGGCCAGCGTTTTGCCAGCAAACTTCACATACTGCACATACGAGCCGGGAAAGCGCAGCAGCACATCCTTGCCAAAGACGATGACACCCGCGTTGGTCGGACAGTCCCGGTTCAGGTTGTAGAAATGCAGCGCCGCCAGTTGCAGCACCAGTTCCCGGCCGTTCTCTTTGATCACCTCGGGGTCGATGGCCTTCCGCCGGTAAGTGTTCATGAACAGGTCCAGGTCCAAGTCCTCCAGCGTCGAGCCCCAGCAGGGAGTCACGTCATAAGTGCGGGTATGAGAGCTTCGCCGCTCCAACAAACGCCGCTCCTCCGACTCGCTGGCCGTGGCTTTGCGTGGTCCCACGCGGATGTGGATGCGGCCTCGATAGCGCACTGGCGGTAGATCACTGGGCTGCACTTCCACAACAAGAAACTCACCACCTGAAGGATGCGGCTGCTTGAAAACGGAAAGCATCGGCTGGGGCAGGATTTGGCCGTCATCCCGGTAGCTGGCGAACTGCATTTGAATCTCGTCGGTGGCGATGAAGCCCGGAGACAAAGAACCGTCATCCTCTACCCCGATCAGCAAGTAGCCCGGCTTGCCGTGTCCGGGCATGTCGTTGGAAAAAGAGCAAATCGCTTCCCGGAACTTGTCCGTGTCCTTCGTCGAGCGCGTCCGCTCGATCCGGTCGGCTTCGGTCGAGGTCAGGACTTCTTGAACTTGTTCAGAGGTCAGCATGGGCAGAGACTAAGCCGTGGCGGCGGGAATCGCAATCTTCCCCGTCACAGCGTGGGCGATGAGGGTGCTGCGGAGGGATTGCAGGGTTTGGATTTGGGATTCGATCTGGCGTTTGGCTTCTTTGAACTTGGAATGCACGAGATCGACATGCGCGGCGATGGCTTCTTGATCTGCGCGAGGCGGAATGACCAAGTGGTAGTTGGCGATAGTCCCGATATTGACGTGTGGAACGGTCGAGCCGAGCACATCGAAGAAGCCTTGCCGGAGGACATGTTCGCAGTTGAGCTGCCACATGAGGAAAGGGCTGTGAATACGCTTCTTCGGGCGGAAGATCATCATGCGCTGGGAGATGCAGAGAGTGACATCTTCTGGAACTGGAGCGGAGATGCCCCAGTCACCCTCACGGCTGTAAAGGATGTCACCTGCACACGGCATAAGCCTTTCGGTCCATCGGGCAAACTCACGCGCATTAACCCGCTTGGCTTGTTCATGGTGGGTTTCGCCGGGAGATACATCCGAAGTGCGGATGGCGGGAAACTCTCCATCGGGTTCGTAAACGGGCGTTGCGTGCGGGCAGTCAACGATGTGGGAGCACTCGTGCTTGAGTCTGGAAACGCTCCATCCCTTCGGAATCGGGCCGATCCAGGGGATGCCGGAGTCTTTGAATTGAGAATTTTGAATGGTGAATGTTGAATGGTCTGAAGCTGCTTCTGCAGCGACTTCATTCACTATTCTTAATTCACCATTCCCAATTCCCCTCGTCACGGCGCGGTTGATGAGGATGCCTCGTTGCTCGTCCAGCAGCTCGATCTGCCGCTGCTTCTTCGCGATCAAGGCGTCGATCTGCGCCGTCTTCTCATCCAGGAAGGCGACGATGCGGTCTTGTTCGGCACGGGGTGGGCAGACGAACTTCAGCCGGAGGAACGAATGCGGATACAGGCGAAGTCGGCTCGTGGTGATACCGGTCGAGTTCACCGTGTAATGCGACCGATAGACATCCATGCGGATGAGGTGATCGAGGAATGTGGGATTGAACCGCTCAGGCTTCTTCTGGCGGTAGGTGCCATAGGAAGGGCTGACGAGGCCGCGATAGCGCGACACACCAAGTGCTGCCATCCAGGCCCACATCGTATTGATCGCGATGTCACCGACTTCACAGAGCTTGGAGCCCTCATAGCTCTCCGCCATGAACATGGTGATGTTCTTCTCACTGCGCGGCGTGACGCCAGTGAGGTGTGAGACTGAAAGGAGTTCTTCGTCGCCAGTCGTGCTCCGGGATTCCGTCTCGTAGAAGTAGCGGAGGCCTTTCTCCACCTCCCAATGCTCCGGCACGTTGCCGAGCCATTCGACGCCGGAGTCTTTGTAGGCGGGGTATTTCGGGAAGGCGGTCATTTGAATTGAGAATTCTGAATGGTGAATTTTGAATTTATGAGCCTGAGCGGGACTTCTTTACTATCGTGGTGAGGATGGCGATGATTTGATTGGCTTCGTCCTGAAGAGCTTGCAGGCGGTCGCTTGGAACGATGTCTGCAGCTGCCAACAGGCGCAGCCAGTAGTGGGTCTCGCGGGCTTCTTTGCATGCAATGGCGAGCTTGGAGGTGAAATCAGCCTTGCTTTGGCCAGCCTGGGCCTCTTCCACATTCGCCCCAACCGAAGTGCCCGAACGAAGCAACTGACTGGCCAGCGTCCGCGAAACTCCAGGCTTCCCGTCCAACGCCTGACACAGCCTCACCACCCGGACCCCAAAGGGGAAAGTCCGCTCGCAAATGTCCCGCTGTTGCCCGTCGTCAGTCATTCACCATTCCTCATTCAAAACTCAAAATTCTCTCCAGCAGCCCTTCGGTCTCCGTCTCGAGCTGGCGAATCTCTGCCACCACGTCCTCCAGCGGGCGGAGGGGCTGGTGCTGGTAGAAGTATTTGTTGAAGCTGATCTCGTAGCCGATGACGGTCTTCTCCTCGTCCACCCAGGCATCCGGCACATGCGGCAGGACTTCCTTGGTGAAGTAAGCGACGATGCCGCCGGGATAGGTGAGAGGGACATTCTCGGTATCGCGCAGCTCGCTATCAGACTCGTAGAGGTATGTCATGCCGATGTTCACATCGGACGTGTAGCAGCGTGCCCCTTTCCAATCGAAGCCCGGGCTGATGCTGAGGGTTCTGATGCTAATGGCTATGGGCTTGGCCCCCGGATCGCGCCAGGAGACGGCATCGAGGATGGCCTTCACATCGGCGGGCTTGAGATCAAGCTTGAGCTTTTTGACGGCGTCTTTGGTTAGCTCGCTGAAGGCCGCGAAGTCTTGGCTGATTGCCTCACCGAGGTGCGAGTGGAGTTTCTCAGCGGAGGCGAGGAGATCGCGACGGGCGGTCCAGGTGGCGGTGTCGAGCACCTTCTTCTTGTTCGCGGGGCTGATCTCGATCTGCTCCTTTTCCAGCCAGTGCTCGATGGCTTCTTTTTGCGTGGTGAGGAAGCCTTTCTCATAGACCTGCGCGCCCCACTGCTGCCAGATCCATTCCATCTCGGTGCTGAGGGCGGGGATGAAGCGCAAGCTGGCGATGCGGTCAGCGGTGAATTGGGAAGACTTCCGCAGCGGGCGCTCGACGGTGATCTTCCAGTAGCCGAACTCGTGGTTGGGGAAGACTTTGCTCTTCAAGCCTGCGGCTTCGTTGGATGAAGAGCGGACAGGAGTGTCCGCGCTCCTTTCTTCCATTGTGAGATAGGCGTGGGTGATCTGGTCGATGTGGGCCTGGGTGAAGGCGCAGTTCTTTTCGCCGAGGTTTTTGCGCAGCTTCTCATAAAGCTGCGAGGCGTCGATAAGCTGGACCTTGCCTTGGCGCTCCGGGGCTTTGTGGTTGGACAGCACCCAGATGTAGGTGGTGATGCCGGTGTTGTAGAAGATGTTGTTCGGAAGCTGGATGATGGCCTCAAGCAAATCGTTCTCGATGAGGTAGCGGCGGATGTTGCTCGCGCCGCCTCCGGCATTGCCAGTGAAGAGGGCGGAACCGTTGTGAACGGTGGCGATGCGAGTGCCGAGCGGGCTGTCGCTGAGGCGCTTCATCTTGCTGACCATCTCCATGAGGAAGAGGAGCTGGCCATCATCCACGGCAGGGGCGGCGGAGACGGTCTGCTTTTCGCCGTTCGCATCTGGTAGCACCACCTCGAACCGGGAGTCGATGATGACGGTCTCGCTGCCTTTCTTTTCCAGGATCTGGCCTTGGTCGGTCTTCCAGCTCTTCCCATACGGGGGGTTGGAGAGCATGATGTCGAAGCGCAGGGTGCTGAACTCGTCGGTGGCGAGGGTGGAGCCGTAACGGATGTTCTCTGGGTTGTTGCCCTTGATCATCATGTCCGACTTGCAGATGGCATAGGTCTCGGGGTTGATCTCCTTGCCATAGAGATACACGGCGGCGCTGGAGCGGATGGGGCCGTCGGGATGGAGGATATAATCCTGGGCCTCGGTCAACATGCCACCGGAGCCGCAGGCGGGATCGTAGATGGTGATGACGGGCGGGAGCTGGTCCTTCACGGGCTCGATGAGCAGGTGGACCATGAGCTGGATGACCTCGCGCGGGGTGAAATGCTCCCCGGCTTCCTCGTTGTTCTCTTCGTTGAACTTGCGGATGAGTTCCTCGAAGACGTAGCCCATGCCGAGATTGCTGAGGCCGGGCAGCTTTTTCCCATCCGGTGCTTGGGTGTCGTGCGGGCTGAGATTGATCTCGGGCGAGACAAACTTCTCGATGACGCCGAACAGGGCATTCGCCTCGGCCATCTTCCGAATCTGATTGGCGAGGTCGAACTTCTCAATGATCTCACGCACGTTGTCGCTAAAGCCGTCGAGGTAGTGGGTGAGGTTCGCGACGAGCTGGGAGGGGTTCCCGAGCAGGGTCTTCAGAGTGAACTTGGAAGTGTTGTAGAAGACCTGCTTCGCTGCGTCCTTCAGTCCCTCGGGATCGAGCACGGCCATCTTGGCCTCCTCCTTCTGGAAACGCACCTCCTCCAGGACGGCAGCCTTGGTGTCCTCCAGCAGGCAGTCGATGCGCCGAAGCACGAACATGGGCAGGATGACATCCCGGTATTTTCCCCGCACAAAGACATCCCGCAGGCAGTCGTCGGCAATGGACCAAATGAAGGAGACGATTTTGTTGTGGGAGGCGTGGTCCATGAAGTGAGGTGTAACGAAGAGGAGGCTAGGGCCGGTGGCTCATTTGCAGCTAGAACTCACAGTCGTAGCATGGAAGGTGGCTAGTATTCCCATGTAATTGGCTGAGCTTGTCCAAGCAAGCGTGACATCAAAAGTTTCTCTTCTGGAGTCTCTGATTGATGTGGACATACTCTCGCCAAGTTAGCCCGTCTTCTAGCGCGCCACCTGATGATGTGAAATCGATCCACTCTTATGAACAAAGAGGAGCCGCACGGTTTCCAACGGGCACCCCCTTCTCACATGAAAACTCTCACGATTGGTTTTGTCCTCCTCAGCCTCGCGATTCACGCGCAGAGCGTGCCGCCGAAAAAGTCCGTGTCAGACACGGCTCGATCCAGCAGTGTCACCAAGGAGCCATCTCCCGCTGTGGGTGACGCCAAGGCAAAGTCGGAGGTGAAGGTGAGCGATGAGGAAGGGGTGAACGAGGGACCCGCCGCGAAGAATGAAAAGCGCGAGGCAGCGGTGACCAGCATTGAGCCTGAAGCGCTGGTGGGGTTTGAGCATTATGCTCCGCAGTTGCAGCAGTTGATTCGTGATGCCCTGGCGCTGACGAAGTTGAACCTGACGTATACCTTTGGGGCGTCGAATCCCAAGCAAGGGGGCATGGATTGCTCGGGGACGATTTGGTATCTGCTGAATGGCGCTGGCTTGAAGGGCGCGCCACGACAGTCGAATGAGATGGCAGGCTGGGTGCAGTCGAACACGCTGCTGCATCGCACGCCCACGGCGGACTCGTTGAAGCATCCGGAGTTCAGTGCGTTGCAACCCGGTGACTTGCTGTTTTGGACCGGCACGTATGAGACCGCGCCACGTAAAATCCCGGTCACGCATGTCATGCTTTACCTTGGTAAACTCAAGAAGAGCGGAAGGGCCGTGGTGTTCGGCGCCAGCGATGGGCGTGTCTATCAGGGCGAGCGGCGAACGGGCGTGAGTGTGTTCGACTTTTCGCTGCCCAGCGCAGGCGGCACATCCAGGTTCTATGGCTACGGATTGATTCCAGGCGTGGGACGAATCGCGGTGAAAGTCCCGACGCCGCCTGAACCGATCGTGGTCAAAGCCGCACCAACACTTGCCCCGGCGGAGCCAGTGCGCTTTACCGAGGTGAACGCTAAGCCGATCACGGCGGCGAAGGAAGATGTTCGTCCTGCGGTGGTCGCTGAACCCAGCGCTGTCGAGAAGCCTGTGGTCAAGGCGAAGCCTGCGGTGGAGTTGACGAGCAAGGCCAAGACTAACAGCAAGGCGAAACCTGCCGTGACCACTGAACCCAAGAAGGCAACGGTCAGCACTCAGCCCAAGAGTTCAGTCGCGACAAAGCCAACCGTGAAGAAGAAATCGCCGCCGCCGCCCACGCCGCAGGAACAGATCAGCAAGGCAGCAAAGAAGGTCGCGACTTCGATCAAGGGCTTCTTTTCAAACTAGAGTGAAGCAGAACAAATCCCCCCTTAACCACTAACGCACACTAGCTAAACACTAATGGGGCCATTGAATGGCCGCCTTTGTTAATGTCCAGTTAGTGTCAGTTAGCGGTTCGACTCCTTGAGTCAGAAGAGCTGGTTAAGTCTCGGCCCGCATGACCAAGCGCCAGATCATTTGGCGCACATGACTGGCCTTCATCTGGCGCGGCATCAGAATGGCGAGGCTTTTGGAGAATGAACCCCAGCGCACGATGCGGATGTTCACCTTGCGAGCACCCCAGCTGTCAACGGTTGTCTGGTCAGGCTTGTAAAGGTCAATGGTGCGAGTGCCTGTGAGCGCTGAACCATAATCATCGACCACATAAAATGCCGGGTTGCCTTGAATTTGGAAGACAGTGCCGACTGGGTAGATCGACCAATCTGCAGCGGCGCTCCGCATCTGACCGAACTTCAAGTCTGTGCCCACCGCATTGCTGGAGCCATACTGTAGATGATCGGCTTCCGTGTGGGTGTAGGCTGTGGTTTTGACGCCTTGGATCACTTGGCCAGATCTTGCTGCCTCCGTGATCGGGGTGCTGTCCGAGGCGCTTGCCGTGACAGGCTCACTCACTCTCGGCTTGGCCGGAGAAGGCTTGTGGTAGTTAACAGGAATGCTCAGTTGTCCAGCAAAGGAAGGGACGCAGAAGGCAGCGAGACAGAGTAGGGTATGACGAAGCAAAACAAAGTTTGGGTTGTTCGGGTCACGCCCTGCTGGCTGGGAGTCCGGCAGAGGGGTTGGCATTCTCCCGAGATGAGCAAGCCTGTCAACTTTTCATTCAATGATGAGCCTTTCATGCATGAGAAAAATTAGTTCACATATTTGAATGAATCTGGGAAGAGTTGATAACTAAATGGGTGAATAAGGTGGGCGAATAATGGGATTAGCAACATTGAACGGACGCTCAATAGCCATGATTTTTCGCTCCGGATGGATCGGGCAAGAGGTTGATCGGTGTCGTTGCTGTGAGCAGGATAAAACATGCAGTCAGAAGCAATAAGCCGGGTAGCATTGTGTTATGCTACACCCGATGAAGCCTTTCGTTTTCTGTCATGCCCTGCTCCTGCCTGCGCTCTGCGTAGCTGCGCCGATTGATTATGCCAAGCAGGTGCAGCCCTTGTTTGAAACATACTGCACCGATTGCCACGCAGCGGGCGATGCGGATGGTGACTTTGCCTTGGACACGTATGCAGCGCTGATGAAGGGCGGAGAGAATGGTCCGGCGCTGCTGGCAGGCAAGGCAGATGATTCTTTGTTGGTGAAGTTCCTCGAAGGCCGCAGTGGCAAGACGGGCAAGAATCAATTCATGCCGCCAGGCAAGCGCGATCACCTGAAGCCTGAAGAGATCGCGCTGATCAAACAGTGGATCAATGAAGGCGCGCTTGGACCGGTGACGACTACTGCGCCCACGGATCCCATGGCGAAGCTGCCAAAGATCGCCAGTCAGTCGGCAGTGAAACCCATCCACGCTTTGGCTGTGGACCCCGCAGGTAAAGTCGCCGCACTCGGGCGCTACGGCAGTGTGGAGCTGGTGGATGCTTCGACGCTGAAGTCGCTGCGTAAGGTTGAGGGCATCGCGGGCAAGGCGAGTGCGCTGACTTTCAGTCGTGATGGCAGCACGTTGTTTGTTGCGGCAGGGAATGCGGGCGTCAGTGGCGTGGCATACGTAGTGAAGGTGACGGACGGCAAGATCGTGGCGACACTCGAAGGTCACAAAGATGCACTGTATGCGCTGGCGGTATCGCCTGATGGCAGGACGCTTGCTACAGGTGGCTATGACCAGAAGATCAAGTTGTGGGACTTAGCGACAGCGCACGAGGTCGCCACGATCGCAGGTCACAATGGCAGCATCAATGGCCTCGCTTTTCGGCCTGACGGGAAGGTGCTGGCCAGTGCGAGTGCAGACCGCACGATCAAGCTGTGGAATGCGTTGACGGGCGCGCGGCTCGACACCTTTTCTCAGCCGTTGAAAGAGCAGTTCACCGTTGCCTTCACGGCGGATGGCAAGCGCTTGTTCGCGGGCGGTGCCGACAGTCGCATTCGCGTGTGGAGTGTCAGCGCAGAGGCAAAGGAAGGCAGCAACCCGATTCAGATGTCTAAGTTCGCGCATGAAGGTGCAGTGCTAAGTCTCACCTTCAGTGCCGATGGCAAGACGCTGATGTCCTCAGCGTCTGACAAGTCGATCAAGCTGTGGAATGCAGCAGACATCACGGAGCGTCTCGCCTTGGAGAAGCAGACCGACTGGTCGCCAGCTGTGGCTTGGCAGGGCAATGCGACCGTGATTGCGGCGCGGCTGGATGGAACGACGGCGGGGTATGCCAGCGACACGGGCAAGCCCTTGGCCATGGCGGTCGCGAAGCCCGTGGTTAAGAGCAAGCCTGTGGCCTCTGCGAAGCCAGTGTTGGAAGGTTTCGAACCAGCGGGCTTCCAGATCGGCGGCACGACGCCAGTCAAAGTCATCGGGAAGCAATTGGCAGGCATCAAGAGCGTGAATGTCAGTGATCCGCGCGTGAAGATCACGGCGCTGGGCGATGTGCTGACCGTGGTCGCTAACAGAGCCGTGCCACGCGGCTCGGTCGAGGTCTCCCTCGTCACGGCGGCAGGTGAGACAGCCAAGTTGAAACTTCATGGCGACGATTTGCCGCAGGAGGCCGCAGCCCCGTTGCCCAAGAACATTTGGGGCGTGCTGCGCAACGTCGGGCAGCAGGACCTGCATAAGTTCCGCGCCGAAGCTGGCCAGACCATTGTGCTCGATCTTGCGGCGAAGCGCATTGATTCCAAGGCTTTGAATCTCATGCTCGAGGTGCTCAGCAGTGATGGTCGGCCGCTCATGACCAGCCGAGGCCTGGACAGCGGCACCGATCCCTTCATTGCCTTTAAAGTCCCTGTGGCTGGTGAATACACGGCGCGAGTGCGTCAGATCACGCTCGATGGCTCGGCTGGGCACACGTATCGCCTAACGCTCGGTGCGCTGCCTTATGTCACGGGTGTGTGGCCGCTGTCGGTGAAAGCAAATGCCGAGAGCGAGGTGAGGCTAATCGGTCATCATTTGCCGATGGCCACGGTGAAGGTGAAATCTCCTGCCAGTGGCGCGGCCATGCTTTCCGTGGGCAGTGTGCGCAGCCGTGCTGCGCTCAGTGTGCAGGTCAGTGAGCTGCCGCAAGTGGTTGAAACAGAGCCTAACGATTCTGTCCAGACTGCGATGGCCCTCAGCTTGCCCTCCGAGGTGCATGGTCAATTCTTCAAAGCGGGCTCTTCCGAGGTGGAAGATGCGGATCATTTTGCCTTCACGGCGAAAAAGGGGGAACCCTGGATCATGGAGACGCTGGCCGACCTCGCAGGCTCGCCAGCAGACACTCGGATCGACGTGCTCACCACCACTGGTGAGGTGGTGGAAAGGCTGCGCTTGCAGGCGGTGCGTGACTCCGCCGTCACCTTCCGCGGTGTCGATGCGGACAACCCCGACATTCGCTTGGTGAACTGGGAGGAGATGGAGCTGAATGAATTCGTCTATTTCCAGGGCGATGTGGCGCGCATCTTCCGCATGCCGCGCGGACCGGATGCGGGCGCACTGCACTACGCGATTGGCAACAAGCGCCGCGCTTACTTCGACACCACGGCGACCAATCATGCGCTGGATGATCCCGCTTACGTCGTGCAGCCTGTCGCGGAGGGGGCGGCACTGGTGCCGAATGGATTGCCGGTGTTCACCTTGAACTATGGCAATGATGATGCGGGTGATCGCAGCCTTGGCCATGACTCACGCCTAACCTTCACCGCACCTGCGGATGGCAAATACATCGTGCGCGTCAGTGACTCGCGTGGCTGGAGCAGTGAGCGCTCGGTGTATCGACTCGGCGTGCGTCGCCCGTTGCCAGATTTTGCGGTAGCCCTGCAGGGCAACGATCAGACGGTGGGCGCAGGTGGAGCCATGGGCTTCTCCCTGCGCGCCACTCGGAAGGATGGGTTCGAGGGGCCGATCTCGGTTGCGGTGGCGGGCGTGCCCCAGGGCTACTTTGTGTCATCGCCAGTCGTCATTCAGGAAGGGCATGTGCTGGCCAGCGGCACGGTCTTCGCTGCTGCGGATGCACCAGCCATGGCGGACTGGAGCAAGGTGACGGTGACGGCCACGGCCATGATCGACGGCAAGCCTGTCACCCGCCGTGTGAATGGACTGGGCACGATCAAGCTCGGACCCGCACCGAAGTTCGTGGCCTTTCTGGAACTCGACCAAGGGGGCAAGCCGCTGCCTCGCAAGGGCATGGAACCGCAGGAGATCGTGGTGTCGCCAGGCAAGATCACCAAGGCCTGGATCCGCGTGCAACGCCAGGGCGACGAGGGCATTATCAACTTCGATGTGCACAGCCTGCCGCACGGCGTGATCATCAACGACATCGGCCTCAACGGTGTGCAAGTGCGGGCCAAGGAGACCGAGCGCGAGATTGAGTTCGTCTGTGCGAAGTGGGTGCCCGAGCAGGAGCGCCTGGCTCAGGCCTGCGTCAGCTCCGCGCGTGTCGAGGCAGACAGTGGTGGCCTTGCCACTAGCTTCCCGGTGCGGATCAAGATCGTGCGGCCGACAGACGCGGTGACTTTGGCAAGGTAGGTATCTGTGTCCCCACAGAGCCGCCACGGCTGCGACTTGCCCATCACTTCGACAGCGGAACCCTGGGGCAGAGCGCCCTACCAGTGTTCGAGCAACGGCAGTTCAGGCATCACTGAACAACCGCCGATTCTTCCAGAAGTAACTGAAGCCAGAAATGAGCGTCAACGCCGCCGTGAAATACACAGTGAACTTGCCAAAGATCGCAGGCGAAAAAGGCGGCCATTCAAACCAAGTGCGCGTGAAGGCGAGCATCGGTTCCGCGCTGGCGCTGTAAGTGAGGAAGTAAATGACCGTAATGACCTGCCAGACCATCTTGTGCTTCCCTAGCTTCTCGGCGGCTAGCACCACGCCCTGACTGATGGCGATCTGGCGGATGCCGGTGACAAAGAACTCGCGCGCTAGGATCGCGATGACGATCCATGCGGGAATCGCACGCTCGATCGCCAGCATGGTCAGTGCGGCGGCCATCAGGATCTTGTCCGCGAGCGGGTCGAACAGCTTGCCGAAGTTCGTGATCAATTCGTGGTTGCGCGCAATCACGCCATCCAGGTAATCCGTGAAAGACGCGACGATGAACACGATCAGCGCCCACGACTGGCCATTCGGGACACCCGCATAGCACAGCGCGACGAACGGCACCGTGAGCGCGAGACGTGCAACGCTGAGTTTGTTGGGCAGGTTCATGATGGCCTCCTGTAAGCGACGAAATGCAGGGGCTGTCAATGCTGCAATATCGTCACGCGAACACCGCGCGCTTCCAGATCGGCACGACAGTTTTGACTTCCTTCAGATACCAGCGGCACACATCAAACGCCTCCGCGCTGTGCTTGGTTTGCACGCGGATGATGATGCTTGGTTCCTCATTTGCAACGAAGCCGAGCCGATGCTGAATAAACACCCGGTGCGGCCCATGCTCATGCGTGCCCCGTGCACACAGCTCGGCCAGCATCTTCTCCGCCATCGGGGTATAGGCCGTGTAGTCGATGCCGGTGATGGGCCGGCCGCTCTCACTGCCGCGCACGGTGCCCAGGAACTGCACCTCCGCGCCCTCCTCGGGGGCGAAGGTCGGGACCGCTGGGGCGATGGGTTCGTGGGAGAGCAGGAAAGGGGCAGCAGCCATGCCCGAAATAGGGCACGGATGCCGCCGCGCCTGCAATCCCTTTCACCCTTTCCCTGAACAATTCTCATTTGCGATTGGCCGTGATCGGGTTACTTGCACGCCCGCTTCTTCCAGGGGCGGGCTAACCACTCACCCCCACAGAGAACATGTCACAGAAGAGCGACTTTGGATTGATTGGCCTTGCCGTTATGGGCCAGAACCTTGTGCTGAACGTAGAGAGCCGCGGCTTCCAGGTCAGCGTCTATAACCGCACCACCAGCGTGACGGATGAGTTCATCGCCAAGCACCCAGGCAAGAAGCTGGTCGGCGCGCACACGCTGGAAGAGTTCGTCCAAAGCCTCGCCCTGCCACGCAAGATTCACATCATGGTCAAATCGACCGCCGTGAAGGATAGCGACCGCGACGCTGTGGACGCCGTCATTGAGCAGCTCATCCCTCTGCTCGATCAGGGCGACATTGTCATCGACGGTGGCAACAGCTTCTACCAGACGACCGAGCGTCGTGACGCCTACCTCGCCGAGAAAGGCCTCCGCTTCATCGGCGCTGGTGTGTCCGGCGGTGAAGAAGGCGCGCGCAAAGGCCCGTCCATCATGCCTGGCGGTCCTGCTTCCACCTGGGAAGTGATGAAGCCCATCTTCGAGAGCATCAGCGCGAAGGTGGACGGCGAGCCCTGCGTCATCCACATCGGCCCTGGTGGCGCTGGCCACTATGTGAAGATGATCCACAACGGCATCGAGTATGGCGACATGCAGCTCATCTGCGAAGCCTACAACATCTTCAAGAACGCTGGCTTCACCACCGACGAAATGGCCACCATCTTCAACGAGTGGAACGAAGGCGACATGCAGAGCTACCTGATCCAGATCTCTGGCAAGGCGCTCGAGCAGAAGGACCCAGAGACCGGCACGCCCATCGTCGAACTCATCGTCGACAAGGCTGGCCAGAAGGGCACGGGCCAATGGACCCTGCTCAACGCCGCTGAAAATGCCGTCGTCATCAGCACCATCAACGCCGCTGTCGAGGCACGCATCCTTTCCAGCCAGAAGAAGCAACGCGTCGCCGCCAGCACCCAGCTCACCGGTCCCGCCGTGAATATCACCACCGACAAGGCCGAGCTGGTCAAGAAGGTGCACGACGCACTCTACGCCTCCAAGATCATCAGCTACGCCCAAGGCCTCGACCTCATCAAGACCATGGGCGAGAAGAAGGGCTGGGGCCTCGACCTCGGCCGCATCGCCAGCATCTGGCGCGGCGGTTGCATCATCCGCGCTCGCTTCCTGAACCGCATCACCGACGCGTATCGCACCAACGCCAACCTCGCGAACCTCATGCTCGATCCGTTCTTCAAGGACGTGCTCAGCAAGACCCAGCAGAACTGGCGCGAAGTGGTCAGCCTCGCCACGCTGAACGGCATCCCTTGCCCCGCGTTCTCGGCATCCCTCGGCTACTACGACAGCTACCGCGCCGCGCGCCTGCCCGCCAACCTGCTCCAGGCCCAGCGCGACTTCTTCGGTGCCCACACCTACGAGCGCACCGACAAGCCCGAAGGCCAGATGTTCCACACGGAATGGCCTGAGGTCATTGGCTAGTCCCCGATAGGAGCGCGGACACTCTTGTCCGCTACATTCAATCAATGCAAAGGCGGCTGAGGCAACTCAGCCGCTTTTTTTGTGCGCTGCCGTCCTCAATCAAAGGCATGAGGATCGTCTTGCAGGCGCCGCAGTGCGATTGCATCTAACTTGTCCTTCTCCCGCGCGGAGTTCGCCTTCCAGCCGATCAGCGACGCTTTTGAAGCATAGCGAACGGCCAGGCCTCGCAGCATCAGTGTGCTGGCATCAGATATCACATCCACATATCGCCGACCACTCATGCGCGTGAAGAGGTCGATTTGGCATTGCTCAGTTTCTTCCACGATGCGGATCGCGCCTTCGCTATCGTCGAAGTCCGACCGCATCAGTTCCGAAGCGAATCCCTCGCCGTAGCCGCCTAAGGTCGAGAGCAGAAGGTCGATGTTCTCGGCGCTGCCATCCACCAGGAGGCCCACATCCTCCGTGAGCCGGACATAGCCCTGCAAGGTGACGGCGATCCCACCCACCACCACAAACTGGATGCCACGCTCAGCGAGCAGGACCAGCAACTTTTCGAACGAAGGTTCCATCGTCTTGAGGAGGAGACCACTTCCCACCACGCAGCATTAGCGCATTGCGCCGGAGCATCTCCAACCGCTGCAAAGGCGGCACCCGCGACAGGCTGCCGCCCACGCGCTTCTTGAGAGGCTCCGTCAGGTCGTTGGTCACTGCCCGACTTTACGGCTTCAGACCTTCCTGGCAAGGTTTGAGACTTACCAAAGCCCGAAGACCAGTTCTTCTACACGGAATGGCCGGAGGTGTGCAGGCCAGACGCAGCACTGGAACAGTTGCTTTGCCTCTATCCAAGGTGAGGAGCTCCCGCTGCTGAGCGGACCTTATCGAAACCATGTGAGGCACTGACGTTTCGCAAACATACCGCCCTCCACGCGCGTAAGGTTGCTGCCATGAAATCCATCGCCCTGGTCCTCTGCCTCGCGTCGTCCTGCCTTGCGCAAGACGCGCTGAAATCATCGCTGGTCTTCCATGCATCTTTTGACTCCATGCTGAATGCGGACTTCAGCCGAGGCGACAAGACGGCCGTGATCAAGAAGGGCAAGGAGTTCGTGCCGTGCGTGTTCAACGACGACGTGAAGCTGGACGCCACGGGCGGGAAGTTTGGCGGCTGTCTGCACTTCCCGAAGAAGGGCGTCACGCGGCCGCAGTTCACCGGGGTGAATGTGCTGGGCTACAATGACAAGTCGTGGAGCACCACGGTGTCGGTCTGGCTGAGGCTCACGCCGGATCAAGACCTGGAGCCTGGCTACTGCGACCCGGTCCAGATCACGGGCGACGACACGAAGAAGGGCTACATCTTCCTGGAGTTCTCCAAGGACGAGACGCCGCGCTTCTTCCGCTACGCGGTGCGGCCCTTGTTTGAAATCTGGAATCCCACGAATGTGCAGTGGGCGGACATCCCCTTCGAGCAGCGCCCGATGGTGCAGGTGGCGAAGCCGCCCTTCACTCGCGAGGCGTGGACGCATGTGGCCTTCACGCTCTCGAACGTGAACAACAAGTCAGCCACGCCCACTGCCAGCCTGTTCCTCAATGGCAAGCTGCAAGGCCGCATCGAGAACTGGGACCTCACACTCGGCTGGGACCCGGCCTCCGTGGCGCTGGTGCTGGGGGCTTCGTATGTGGGCTGGCAGGATGACCTCGCGGTCTTTGATCGCGCACTGAGCGATGCGGAGGTGCAGCAGTTGTTTGAGCTGAAGGATGGCATCGCGAGCTTGAAGTAAGTCAGGCCCGCGCACCACGTTCTGTCTGGCACCATGCATCGCCTCCTTCTCCTTGCCTCGCTTCTGTTCGTATCCGCCCTCCACGCCGCGGACAAGCCCTTCGGCCTGCCGGGCATGAAGCACGACATCGAGTTCGCCAAGGTGGGCGATGTGTCGCTGACGCTGGATGCCTATGTGCCCGAGGGCGCGGGACCGTTCGCGACGTGTATCCTGGTGCATGGCGGCGGGTTTACCAAGGGTGACAAGCAGTCGTTCATCAAGCCGCTGTTCGAGCCACTGGCGAAGGCGGGCTTCGTGTGGTTCACGATCAACTACCGCCTCGCGCCGCAGCATCCGTGGCCCGCGTGCGCGGATGATGTCGCGACCGCGATCAAGTGGGTGAAGGCGCACGCGGCGGACTACAAGGCGGATCCGAAACGCCTCGCGCTCATCGGCGAATCGGCGGGTGGGCATCTCGTCTCCTGGGCAGGCGTGAAAGGCGAAGGCGAGACACGCGTCGCTGCCGTGGTGCCGTTTTATGCGCCGCATGATCTCGCGGTACAGGTGAAGCGTCGCAACGCGCTCGGTGGCTTGGGCGGGCTCATCGGCACCGAAGACCTGAATGACGCTGCGTGGCAAAAGCTGGCCGACATCTCACCGATGAACCACGTCAAGCCCGGCCTGCCGCCCTTCCTGCAACTCCACGGCGACAAGGATGAAACGGTGCCCCTCTCGCAGAGCGTGACCTTCGAGGCCAAGATGAAAGCCGCTGGCAACCCGTGCGAAACCATCGCCATCCCCGGCGGTATCCACGGCATGGGCGGCTGGGAAAAGCTGGGCTCTGACTACCAAGTGAAGCTCATCGAGTGGCTGCGCAAGACGCTGAAGTGAGCGGCCTCACGCCGCCACTTCGATCCGACTCGTCCCACCCGTGCCGCGCAGCACGCGGACTTGGGTGGTGAGACGCTCCTTCAGCAGTTCGACATGCGAGATCAAGCCGATGGTCTTGCCGGAGGCGCGGAGGTTCTCCAGAGCGCTGAGTGCAATCTCCAGCGTCTCGGAATCGAGCGTGCCGAAGCCTTCATCAATGAAGAGCGAATCAATGGGATGATGCCGGCTCGCGAGTTCGCTCAATCCCAGCGCGAGCGCGAGACTCGCCAGGAAGCTCTCGCCACCGGACAAGCTCTCCATCGGGCGATCCACGTTGGCTTGATACAGATCGACGATGCGCAGGTCGAGTTCATCGCCGTCGGCAGCCATCAGGCGATAGCGCTCGGCGAGCACGGCGAGATGGTTGTTCGCGAGGCCGATGAGCTGTCGCAGGGTCAATGACTGGGCGAAGCGCGAGAACTTCGCGCCATCGGCGGAACCGATGAGTTCCTTCAAGCGGCCCCAGCGCAGCGCCTCCGCCTCCGCGGCCTGCAACTCCGCGCCACCGGTGTCACGTCGATGGCGGGCTGCATCATCGCTGCGCAGACGTTCTTCAAAAATGCCAGCCGACTTCTGCTGAGTGGCAAGTTCATCGCTGATGTGTCGCGCCGCTTGCTCCAGCTCCGAGATCATCGCAGCGGTGATCGGCTCGCGATTGGCCAACTGCGCCGCGAGTTCATTCACGCGCACCTCGAGCTGCTCGCGTCGTGCCTTCGTGCTCGCGGCCTGGGTCTGCAATGCGTGCACCTTTGCTTCGTGCTCACGCCCCGCTTTCTCGGCGGTCGTGACCTGCTGCTCATGCCACTCGCGATCTTGCGTGAGCGTGCGTTCGCCGAGAAGACTGACGATGAGTTGCTTCAACGTATCCGCCTTCGACTTTAGCGCGATGCCTTCGGCCTTGAGCTCGTTGAGCCGTTTTGTCTTGGCGTCGAGGTCCTGCGTCGCGAGTTGGAGCGCTGCTTCGAACTGCTGATGCTTGGCGCGTTGCGTCGTGGCCTCCGATTGCTTGGTGGCAAAGGCGTGTGCGCGCTTCTCGAGCGTGTTGAGATGAATCTCGGCAGCTTCAGGCGAAGCAAAATCACTGTTTCGCTTCGCTGCCTCCGCAGCCTGCACCGCAGCCACATCCGGCACCACCAGCTTCGCGAGCGAGCGCTGCGCCTCGGCGGTCTTATCGGCTTCACCACGCAGACGTTCCTCCTGACGCGTGACCTCGTTCTGACTCGTCGCGACCTCGCGCGCGAGCTTGTCGCGCTGCTGCTCCAGCGTGGCCAGCAGTTGGCGCGCGGTTTGCAGTTGCGACGTGAAGCTGATCTCGCCGCTGGCGAACGGATGCTCCAGCGCTCCGCAGAGCGGACACGGCTCGCCGGACTTCAAGTCGTGACGATGCTCGTCGAAGCTCGCGGCTTGCTGCGCCTGCTCGACCACGCGGCGCTGCTGCTCGCAGGCCTGCGTGACGCGCTCGTGTTCGGAGTGTTGCGTAGTCAGCTTTTCGCGCGCGGTCTTCAACGAAGCATCGAGCGTCTTGGCATTCGCTTCGCTTTCGTGGAGTCGCTTCTGAATCGACTCCGCCTCGGCCTGCACGCGGCGTGCGGCTTCGAGTTGCTGAAAGACCTCGCGCCACTCACGAACGGCGACGCGTTGCGTGGCAAGCGTGTCCGCGAGCTGTGCATCGGCAGCATGTTCCTGGAGCCAAGCCTCCAGCGCGGCGCTGGCTTCGCGATGCGCGATGAGGTTCTTCTCGGCCTGCTCTCGCTGCGACTGCGCGGTCTTTTGATCCTTCTGCCACTGAGCGAAGGTCGCGCGGCTCTCGTTGAGCTGCGCTTCGTATTGCTCGCTCTGCGCGGTGTGCTTCGTGGCCTCGCTCCAGATCGGCTCGCGTTGGGCGCGCGCGTTGCGAGCTTGAGTGACAGTGGCCTGCGCTTGCTTGAGCGCGTTGGTGGCTTCTTCTTGTTGTTTCGCGATCAGCGCGAGGGCATCGCCGAGTTTCGCGATGTCCTGCTGCGCGTTGGTTTGCTCGCGCTGCCACTGCTGCCATTGCTTGTGCTCGGTAAGTTGTTGCGCAGCGTTTTGGTTCTCAGCGAGCAGGCGCGCGATGGCTTGCTTGGCTTCGGCGAACTGCTTCTCAAGGTCCGCACGCGCTTCATCATCCAGCACCGTCACTGCGCCGAGGCTGGCCTTGAGGCGCATGACCACTTCGTCCTTCGCCTTGTGCGTCTCGTAGGCGAGCACGGAGAGATCACTGTAAATCTCGGTGCCGGTGATCTTCTCCAGCAGTTCGGCGCGCTCGTTTGGCTTCGCCTTCAAGAACGCCGCGAACTGTCCCTGCGCCAGTAGCACGGACCGCAGGAAGCGCTGCGCATCGAGGCCCGTGCGCTCCTCAATGAGGCGGTCCATCTCCGCCGATTTCTCGGCCAAGATTTCGCCCGTGACCGCATTCGCCAGCCGACGCTCCACCGGTTGCAACTTGCCATCCGCCTTGCCACGCGCGCGCCGCATCCGCCAGGTCGCGCGCAGCTTCTCGCCCTTCGTTTCAAAGTCCACCTCCGCCAGGCACTCGCCCGTGTGGCGGCTCATCATCTCATCCGCCTTGTCATTGCCGTAACGCGCCGCGCGTCCATAGAGCGCCAGCGTCATCGCATCCAGCAACGTCGATTTCCCCGCGCCCGTCGGCCCTGTGATGAGAAACACCCCCGCCGCACTCAACGGCACCACATCAAACCGCACCTCATGCGCCCCGCTGAGCGAGTTGAGGTTCTGAAGTCGGACGGCGAGGAGGCGCATGGGAGATTTGGAAACCCAGATGAGAACGGTCCGCTTGACTATTTCTCGTCCCGATCAAGGGTAACAGCGTCAAGTTGAAGCTTTCCTTGAGCATTAAAGCTATAGATGAAGCGAAGGCTCCCACCCAAAGCATCAAAGCCTTTGAGACCAAACTTCGAATAGTCCTCGTCCCAATGTCCCTCTTTGGGCATGAAGCCATATCGGACCACGACAATGTGTCCGTCTTTCGTAACATGAGCAGTTTCTCCGGGGTTCGCATTGTATCCGAGCACATCCAGAATCTTTGCCTTCGGATGTGAGCGAATGTCTGGCACTTTAAGAGGGATCGCTCGAAGGGCAGTGACCTTGTAAACCTGGAAGCTATGCATCAAGCGTCCTGTCCTGAAATTGACGACGAGGAGAGAACTGTCTTCCGACCACGAGCAGAAGGCATTTGTGGTGGTTTTGCCCCAAGTGCCTCCGGTTGAGTCAGCTTCTTCCAATGGGCCGATCGGCTTTCCTGTCTTGTTATTGACCAACAACACAGTCCCATCAGCCTCATCAACAAACTCGGTCTTTTGCGGGAAGACACAAACACTCAGTCTTTTGTCCGGAGAAAGCCCTCCTTCTGTGACTACCCAATCTGCCGCAAAGGTCAGACCTGACAACCCAAGGAGGAGAAAGCAATGAAGTGATCGAATCGCGTTCATTTGTTTGGGACTTATCTTGGCGAGTCAGTGGATAGCAAGGTGCTCCCTCAACGCCAGCAACTCATCAAACACCGCACCGAGTTCCTTACCTTCGATCTGCTTCTCTTTGAGCAGTTCGCGGAAGACATCGCGGGGTTGGAGTTCGCTGAGGGTGGGGCCGGTGGATTGCCAGGCGCGGGTTTCGGTGAGGGGGAGGTCGGCTAGGACTTTGAGGACTTCGAAGCGACCTTGCGCGGCGTCGCGGACTTGGCGGTCGAGATCGGGCTCGGGGGCGTCGAGTTTGACGGTGACCTCGGCCCAGGCGTCTGCGGGGATCGCGGCGAGATCGGTCGCCAGCGTGGCGCGGTTCGCGGTGATGCGGACGAGGGCTTGGGTGGTGGGGATAGGGAGGAGTTCGATCTTCATTTCCTGCGTGTCGATGACGACGACCGACTTGGCATCGGCAGCTTCCGAGAAGCTGAGGGCGATGGGGGAGCCGCTGTAGCGGATGGTGTCGATGCCGGCGACGCGTTGCGGACGATGCAGGTGGCCGAGGGCGGTGTAGTCGAAGCCGTCGAAGAGGTCCGCGCCGACGGCTCCGAGGTTGCCGATGTGGATGTCGCGTTCGCTGTCGCTGGTGGTGGCACCGAGGACGGTGAGGTGGCCCATGGCGATGACGTGTCGGCCGTTGGCGATGGCGCGGCACGCGGTGAGCTGCGCGGTGTAGTGGGCGCGAATGGCGGC
>Ga0247831_1003144_pt1 | contig 24858 bp, 13 predicted proteins | sample LaCruzMarch2015__9_FD_192406 | JGI IMG/M metagenome (GOLD analysis project Ga0247831, IMG submission 192406) | Freshwater microbial communities from meromictic Lake La Cruz, Castile-La Mancha, Spain - LaCruzMarch2015_1m | ecosystem: Environmental > Aquatic > Freshwater > Lake | place: Spain...
AAACTGAAGATGATATAGGTTGAGTTGTAAATGAAGGGGTGTTACTTACAACAGTACCATTAAATGTAAAATCGTTTATTGAAAAAGTCCTAGAGCTATTGGAAGCATTCCAGCCATAAAGTCTGAAGGTGATTGCAGAATTGATGTTTTGAAATACAGCTCCTGATAAACTGATAGTACTTGCTGCGGTTCCGGTTATGGAGCTTGTGCTTATATTGTTTCCATAATTATCAAGACTGGAACGTAAAGCAATAGAAAGATTACCTGAAGAAATTGAGTAATTAAACACTAAGCTTGTAAAGTTAATAGCGTTACAACTATTGGGAGTTAGTGTAAATTGATAAAAATCATTTAAATCGATTGAACCGGAGTTCCATCCACTTGCTCTATAGGTATTGTTAGCGTTTTGTCCAATAATTCCTGAGCCTCTGCTGATTCCTGAGCCATTTATGTTATCATTTAATATTTGGCCGGTAGTATAGGGATTGGAGGAATTTGGATTACTACCTGTAATTGGGTTTGTATAAATTGACTGACCAGTAGTTATTCCAGAAAAAAGCAATAAAAGATAAAATAACCAGCAACTTTTAGGGAAATTAAGTACTAAGTTATTAGCATTTAATGGGTGTTTTTCTAGATTATTACTTTTAAAATAAGATACCTTATGATATAAGTTGATTCCTTTCTTTACATTTTTAAATGTCAAGGGTTTAAAAAGAGAAGAGGAATTTTCGCAGTTGTAAATTTTTCCCATGTACTACATTAGATATTGGGTGTTCTATACGACTTGTTTAACTAGCAGTTACCAAAGGTTTTAGTAGGACGTATTTGAAGGTTGACAGATAATAGAGCATTTAGTGTTTTTTTAACAGTTTTTTGTTTTTTTTTATTTTCTAGTGCTTTCTGAAAGTGTTGAAATCACTCAGAAGGCGAAAAACTGATTATTTCTGATTTCATTTTCAGTTTGTAAGAAAATAATAAAAAACCCCCAAAAGCAACGCTAATGGAGGTTTTTCAACGGTTAAGGTTAGGTTTACCGTTTAATTATTGTTCTAGCTCCTTCGATTTCTATTTTCTTATCATTACTTATGTTTAAGTGATAAGAACCAGAAGGTAATGCGCTTATATCTAAGTTTACAGGATTTGAACCTATTGTTAAAGAAACTTTTTGAGAAAAGAGTATTTGACCCGATGTACTGAATAGAGTTAATGTTGCGTTCATTTCAATTTCAGTTTTAATGGTTACTGTTACATTATCAACTGCAGGATTTGGGAAAATGTTAATTTGATTCTTAGCAGCAACCTTGCAGGTTACAAATTTTGGATCAAATGCTTCCGAATTTCCATTATAGTCTATTTGCTTTAATCTTATATAGCTTCCTTCAGGATAAGAAGTTTCTGTTGTTGCAGCGTATGTTTTATTAGTATTACTATTACCTGCACCATCAATTGTTGCAACAACCAACCAGCTTTTTGCGTCTTTGCTTTCTTCAATTACAAATTCCTTGTTGTTGCTTTCAGATGCAGTTTCCCAAGTTAAATCTATTCTGCCTTCGTTACATGTTGCATTAAAACTTATAAGTGTAATTGGTAGAGCATTGTTAGTTAGCGAACCAGATGTCCAAGTTGAGAATTCGGGAATTCCAGTTTTAACCAATTTATTATTTACCAAATCAAGTGATGCCCATTGATTGGTCCAATATGCGCCATCAAATCTCCATAAATCAAGTTCAGCTTCGGTTATTGAACCACTAGGTGTAATTAATTCGTCATCAAAATAGTTAAACTTTAATGTGGCATTTAAACCAGAATTATTTGTTGGGTGAATTTCGTAATAACGATTCAAACCAAAACCTGCATTGTAAGTTTTTTGTTGATGGCCTCTAATGATTTGAGTAAGGCCTAAGTTGTTTGGAGCTGTGATTTCAGCACCCAATCCTGCTATGTTTTCATCAGAAGGGGCATTCAATACCCTTGAAGCTTTTATAGTTCCTGAAGTTCCATAGACGCGATTATCTGAATTTTCCCCAGTTAAAATTCCTGAAGATCCAAGGTCTATTTCATTTCCATTCAAATTGATGTCTCCCATTATAAGTGAAATTGTACCATTTACTTCAATATCTTTCTGTAAAGTAAGTCCAAATTCAGCGTTTGATTTTGCTATAGAAAGGTCTTTTAAAATAATTGAGTTAGCTGCACTAAGTGTTGAATTCTGATCTCCACTAAAAGTTACTTTAGCGTCGTTCGAATTAAGAATTCCATTTACTGCGAGGTTTCTTTTTAATTCTAAAGTAGAAGTTGGACTTAAATTTATAGCAGCAGCAGCCCCAATTATCATATTAGATTCAATAATTAAGTTACCCGTTAAAGTACTGCTCGTGGCAGATATTTGTAATGACCCTTGTCCAGTGATTTTAGCTCCAGTGCAGTTTATATTACCAAAAACAGAAATTAGATGCGTTATAGGAATGGTTACTGTTGTACCCGATAACAATGTCATATTTGCGCATTGTCCGTTTCCTGCTGTAGTAAAGTTTGGCTGATTTGATACAAGTCCAATAATAACATTGTCACTATTCGTTGGAACGCTTTGAGGTAACCAATTAGATGCAGTATTCCAATTTGTATTTGTAGCCCCCGTCCATATAATACCATCAAGATATTCTCCAAGTTGAAAAGTTCCAAATTGAGTAAGCCCGTTTAATTGGGTGGCGTTTGTATAAACGTCTGCGCTATTCACCATTGTCCATGAAGTTCCATTGTAACGAGAGCCAATAAAGTTGCTCGTATTTGCAGAAGCGTCAATATCAGTATTTACAAAGTTAAAACGAGCGCTATAGCTTGTAAATCCTGAAAGACTAGATGCAGTTAGATTCCAAATTCTATTACAAGATTTATCTTGATTTATCCCTGAGGTATAAATTGAGGCATGGTCACCTGAAACAGTACTTGCAGTGATGCTACCAGAACCAGAAATTGTTCCCTGAAAATTTAAGTTAAAAGGGGCATAATTGGATTGATCCCCAACTTCAAAGTTTATTGAAATAGTACCAGATGGAATTGTCTTTTTTAAATTTCCAAAAACATAACTTAATTCCGATCCGCCAGAAACACCATTAGAACCAGTTACATGAAAAATATTGTTGCCAGTGCTCACAATCCCTTCACTTAAATTTAGAACAGTAGCAAACATAGAACTGCTCAAAGCTTTTATTCCTCCTCCAGAAATTGTTACTTTTCCTAAATTAGTTGTTCCATTTAAATTTTGATTAAATCCACCAAAGTTTATTATACCACTTCCCGCAGTGTATCCGCCAACTCCAATGTTATTAATCCAATTTCCTTTTAAGAAAATATCTTTGTTAAATGTGTTGTTTAATGAACCTCCAATTATTGAAATGTTTCCGTTAATAATTAGGTTTACATTGGCTAATGATTTAGCCCCATTTCCTGTGAAAGTCAAGTTATTGTAGGAAGTTTGAGTTGGAAGACTTGCAGCATTGCTTGCATTAAACTCAATAGTTCCTCCACCACTATTGTTGAATGATGTGAAATTTCCACCGGGAAACAGGAATTGATTTGAAGCATTAGGTGTAATCTTTATAGTCCCAGTTCCTGAAACAAATCCTAGATTATGTCCACTAGTACTATTTAAGTTAAGTGTTCCATTGATTTCCGAAATTGGTGCAATTTTATTGTTATCTGTTGTTTGGCAGTTTATGATGTGCCCAGCTGCAATAACAATATTGTGAGAAGTTGGTGCAGTTGTGCATGGAGCACCATTGTGCTGCAAAGTAGCATCAGTAGACCAAGCATTTAAATCAGTCCAATTTCCTCCATTCGTTGCATTTCTGCTAAAGTAAGTTTGAATGATTCCAAACTCGGAAGGCTCACCAGCAGAATAGTCTCCTCCAATGTAATTTACATTTGATAATGTTATTCTATCTGAAGCCGCATTAACAGTTGAAGCAATTCCATTTGTTGGAGTCCATATGTTGTTAAAATACCTACCTGTGCTGTATGAAGCCTCAGTTCCATTTATAGCATCATTCGGATGATAATTATAAGTGTGGGTTACATTTAGTCCAGAGAAACCAGTACTTTCTACAATCCAATAATAGGTAAGTTCTTTATTTAACAAGTCTGTAGTAGCCGGGTGCTTTGAGTTAACATGTTTAATTGTAATATTTCCAATTGCTGTATTAGTAGTAATATTAAATCTTGCAGGAGTATACTTCAAAGTTGTTCCTATTGGGAAAGAAAAATCTTGTGCTCCAATTGGAAAAAGTTTTCGAACACCTGCATCAGAATTTACCCCATTTAAACGAATCATGTTACTCGTACTGAAAGTTCCTGAGGTAGTTGCTTGTTCACCAAAAGTTAACAGCAGGTCGTTTATGTATAGTATTCCTAAAGTTAATTGAAGGTTTCCATTAATTCTAATGGGAGTGAATAGGTTTACTCCTGCACCATTTTGGATTCTTAAATTATGGAAGCTTGCATTTCCGTTTCCATTGATATCCTGGTCAGTACTGGTACCGTTTAATATAAAGAAACCAGTTGTTCCAGTAACATTTACATTACTATTTAGTTGACCTAATAAACAGAATGAATTTGCTCCAATACTTAAATCTCCATCAATAAAATTTGCGTTACCATTCACAAGTACATTAGAACTGGCATCACATATAATAGTTCCATTATTAAATGTATTATTGAAAACAAGATTCGAAAAATTTGTAAGATTACCCCCAACACCAGTTATAATTTGATTTCCATTGTTTCCCAAGAAAGTGGTAGTTTGGCTGTTGTTTAAGGTTCTGTAACCGCCAACATTTAGACCCGTTGCGTTGTTTGTATTTCTATTTGTGAAGTTTCCTCCAATATAGATGTCAAAACCATTTGTATTGAATATAGAGTTTCCTTCTATTGTGAAATTATTTAAGAAAGTTGTTTCACTGATTAGGTTGTTTACAGTTTTAGGAGATGTAGTTCCATCAACTGTAAAATTCCAGATAGGAGCGTTTGTTGTTAGGTTAAAGACAGAAGAGGCAGAAGTATTTGCAGTTCCTATTCTTATTTCTCCACCAGTTACATTGTAAGAAGCTGGAGATAAATAAATATCTCCAAAAAAAGTGCTGGCAAGTCCATTTCTATCAATGATCAATAAAGAATTACCAGACATATTGAATTCTGAATTTTCATTTAGTATTTCAAATTTAGCCCTGTCGAAATTGAAAGATCCGGCAGCTTCAGGGTTCTTGCCTCTTACTAATACCGTGCTATTTTCTGACTGAAAATAACGTAATCCACCTTGCAATGAAAAGCAGCTTCTACGAATCTGACCGTTTACATTTAACACACCATTATTTCTAACTTCAATAGTCGGGAAATCTGTTGGTGTATATTCAATATCGTTATGAGAAGTATGCGAAGAAGCTCCGACATTAACGGTTCCATATAATATCTCTAGTGTTCCTCCAATAATTAAATCTGCTCCATTCGAATTGTGCTGTCCTATGCCTATAACTGCAGATTCATGATTAACTGAAAGTTTCGAGCTAGAAGGAATCGTAAATTCGATGTTATTACCTGCAGTTAAAGTAATGGTTCCTGGCCTTGAATACTTGAAAGTTCCATTTAAAAGTCTCAGCCAATTGTCTCCGCTAGAAGTAAAAGTTCCAGGTAAAGTAACGTCAGCTACAAAGCTTTGGTCAGTACCTTTATTAACGGTAATTTCAAAGAAATCAGATGTTGCACTTGAATTTGTTCCTGATATTGTAATATTTTGGTTGCCTAATAAAGTTAGTTTAACATTACTATTCGCTCTAAAATCTAAATTCCCATTATTGATTAAATTTCCGTTTAGGTTAAATGAATGTAGCCTGTTAGCAGTGTTTCTTACATCAAATGTTCCATTATTGTTGATGGTTAAATTGCCCAGAACATTTACCGTTTGAGGGTTTAAATTTTCGAATCTTAAAATTCCATTGTTTATGTTTAAATCACCATTTATAGTAAGTGTTTTCTCACTTGCATCATTTAATAGAATCTCACTTGTTGAATTCACATTTGAAACATTGAGGTTTTCATAAATCGTAAGATTCGTGTTTGGAAGTGTTATTTTATTGTTTCCTGAAGCGCTGAAATTTAAATTTCTGTAACTGTTGATGTTTAATAAGTTTGGTGAGGCAGTTTGTGTAGGTAAAGTAAAAGAGTTAGATATGGTGTAATACTCTGCAGTACCTCCATTTTCCTGAAAGAAGAGCCCAAAGTCACCAGCAGGAAATTCTGCAGTAGCGTTATTTGATGAAATTCTCATTGTTCCGGCTCCTCCAGCAGTAGAGTAGGGCAAAGCTCCGAAATTATTATCTGTAGTAGCTGCCAAATCTAAAATAGAGCCAGCTTCTATAATTAAACTTCCAGCAATGGTGTTGTTGCTTGTTACAGTTATTGTATGGTTAAACATGTTTCCGTCTCCAATTAAAACTGGTGACGATGCTGAAGGTATAGTTGTAGAAGGAACTCCATTAAAACCAGTATTAGACCAAGTGGAAGGTACGCTCCAATTTCCATTTGCTCTGCTGAAGAAAGGTATTACGGTGCCAAAAGCAGCAGGAATTCCAGCTGTATAGTCTCCTTCTAAATTACTTATTCCAGAGAATGATAAATTGTTAGTAGCTTCATTTACAAAGGATGCATTATTTAAAACTGTATATTGATTACTGGAATAATTATAAAAAGCAGGAACATATGTTGTATTATCTGCAACGCTGCCGTAATTGAATGTCATGTTGATTCCATTAGCAGGTAAACCTGTGAAACCTGTTTGATTTACCTTCCAATACTGTGCAAAGCAATCAGGATTAGTTGCATAGATATGTTTTGTAGCAACTGGTCTAACATCTAATGAACCGTATGAAGAAGGTGCAGAAGCAAATTGGATGGTTGCGGGAGTGTAATTTGTTCCTGAACCAAACGGGAAAATAAACGAAGTTGCACTTACTGAATAAGTTTTTCTGATACCACCATCAGACAAATTTCCATTCGTTCTTACGAATCTGTTTACACCAAACGTTCCTGAAAAAGTAGCAGAATGATTTAATTTTAGTTGGTGGTCAGAAATAAAGAAAACACGGTCAATAGATAAGTTTATTGTACCATTTATAGTTAAATCGTTGTTTAAGCTAATTTGACTCGAACCTGCAATCCCATTAGTATTTGCAAGTTCTAAGTTTTGGAAAATTCCTGCACCATTTCCCGAAATGCTTTGAGACGAAGCTGTTCCATTCAAAAGTATTTTACCTGCTCCCGTGTGTATTCCTGAATTCAAAAGATTCCCTTTGGTACTAATTGTTTTTCCTCCATCTGCTAAGGTTCCGTTTAGAATTGAAATTCCTCCATCTGCAATTATGGTAGATGCAGTTCCTGAGATGGTTAAAACACTTGAATTTGATTTGTTAATGGTAAGAATATTGAGGCCTGTAGCTAATGAGCCACTAACTGTAAATAATTGATTATTAACACCATTGAAAGTTAAATTATTAACTCCTGATGTAAAAGTAGTTCCAGTTTGTAAGTTAAAATTTCCTCCTACAGTTACATCATTGCTATTAGCATTCAAAGCACCACTATTCGTAGCACCAATTATTGTAAGGTCGTTTAGAACAGTTAAAGGAAATGCAGGAAGTGTTGCCTGGTTGGCAGCGCTTCCGCTATATGACCAAGTAATGGGTGTAATCCTCACAGCACCAGCACCAGCACCAGTTTTATTAATGTTTAAATTCCAAAATGGAGCTCTTGAACTAATATCAAAATTAATTGCACCTGTTAAAGTGATATTTACAACTCCGCCAATAACGTCAATGTTTTGAGGTAATGAAGCAATCATTATTCCTCCATTAGGGCAAAATGAACCAATTGTATTAGCTCTTGTAATGTTTAAAATACCACCTTCCATTTTGAACACATTCTCATTGTAGGGAAGTGAAAAAACAGAGTAATATCCTTGCTCACCGCCATTATCTCCTGTCAAAGTAACAGTTCCTCCAGTTTGAATGTATGTTCCACGGTGAGTGGCAGCTGTGACAGAAGTCCTAATTAGTCTTGCGTTGATGGTTCCACCTTCTACTAAAATCAAACCCGATTCACGAATTACAATGCTACCTTGACCTGATTGACAAGTTAAAGTACCAGACGTAATTTTAATTGTTCCATAAGGTACAATCGCTCCTCCACCGTTATAAGTTATAGATGCACCATCTATCCATACTACAGGCAATGCAGAAGGGGAGCCAATGTCGTAATTTCCGCCACCAGAGCCATTCATTCTTGGGATGGTAATGTTATTTCCAAACCTAAGTATACCGTTTCCATTTGCTGTAAACGTATTTCCATTATTTACGAAATTTAAAGGCACTCCAGTTGATGCGAGTACAGACAATTCATATCCTGTGGATTTTGTTGATTGGAAACCATAGAAAGTAGTAGAACTACCCGCATTGCAAACTAAAGATGTATTTTGATTTGGACCAGTAAAGGAAACGTTTATTGCACCATTTGATGTTGATGCCCAATCTGCACCATTTGTAAAATCTATTGATCCGCTATTGCTAAGATTTCCTGCAATTGTAACTGAATGAGTTGAATTAAACGTTCCTGCATTCCAACTGCAACCAGCGCCAATATTTACATTTTTATTAAATGTTAGCGTTCTGTTTGTAGCATCAGCCCCAACAGTAAAAGTAAATGCTCCAGAACTGGTTTTATTGATACTGAAATTTCCATTCACTGTTAAATTTGAATTCAAAACCAACGTATTTGCAGTTGCTGAAGTATTTAGAAATTCGAGATTGTTGAAAGTTGTTTGAGTTGTAGGCAATGTTAGAGCAATTGCACCGATATTATTATACACAATTGTTCCTCCATTTGAAGATACGAAGTTTGTGTAAATTCCTGATGGTAAAGTTGATGACGAAAGTAACATTCTGCCTTCTCCTGAAATGAGACCAAAACTATGACCTGTAGAAGTGCCTAAATTGAGCACCCCTCCTGAGTTTATGTTTAATGAAGCAATGTTTTGACTTGAAGTAGCCGTTACTGTTCTTCCATTTAAAATAATCACTTGGTCTTGAGATGTAGGTACCATAGGACTTATTAATGTATTCCCTGAAGGGTCAGTTGTCCAAGTATTTGCAGTTCCCCAATCGCCTGATTGATAAGAGTAAAGAGCTGCCCTAACCGTTGGGTCAGTGGCTGTCCATTGGCCCCATAGGAAGGTGTTGTTGGTAACTATAAACGGATTTGAACCTGGAGCGCTTGGTGTTGTAACTCCGCTTAAAGTAGTTCCATTCCAAACTCTAGGAACATAAGCAGAAATTGAGCCTATTACTTCTGAAGCATTAAAAGAGAATTGGAAATTTGCACTTATAACTGAAATGTTTGCAGTTTGGATATCCCAGTATTTGTTTAATGAATTGTAGAAATAGTCAACATTTGATTGTCTAGATGGAATTGCACGAATAGAAATTACGGCCGTTCCTGTTATAGTTCCTGTCAAAGCTGTAATTTGATAAGGTGAATAAAATCCTCCTGAACCTATAGGAAAAGTTCCATTTGTTGCCATATTGGTCCTAAGTTGTGCAACTGTAGTTCCTTCTTTTATCAAATTACCAGCGCCACTTGTTATAATATATCTTGTTGTTGAAAATGTACCATTTAAAGTAGCAGAAGCAGCTAGTTTTAAATCGTTGTTATTAATATCTAAAAAGTAAGATCCAGCAGCAGTCATATTAAGAGCGATATCAACTCTTACTTGTCCACTTAAAGTTTTTGTGCCTGAACCAGATAAGTTTAAGATTTTATAATTTATACTGCCAAATATGCTTTGGTCTCCGCTTCTATTGTATTGAACTATGCTATTATTTGCATCTGTAGTAAGTGAAGATATCTCGTTTGATGCACCACCTAAAATCAAATTATGTGCAGCACCAGTCATGTTTATTGCACCGGTACCAGCAAGATTATCAGTAAGAGTAATTGTTCTGGCAGTGGTAGTTCCAAAAGTTAATGTTCCAGTAGCAACGGTTAGTAATCCAGAATTAAATCCTGTATTTGTAAGTGTTAAATTGCTACCTGGTTTATTTATTACAACTTCAGTAAATGTTAATGCCGCATTAGAGTTAAAATTAGCAGCTGTTGTTCCTGCGAAAGTTTGAACACCTGAAAATGTTAACGTTCCATTGGTTCTTGTGAAGTTTCCATTCACAGTTATGTCATTGATTGTTTTGGTTCCAGCTGTTGTAAATCCTAAATGGTGGTATACAGTAGTTGCAATAGTTTGTGTGGCACCTGTATAATTAAAAGTATTTCCTGCAGCAGTTAATGAAATTGAACCACTTGTAGACATTGGAGCTTGTGCACCCTGATAATTGATGAAAGAGTTACTTGCATTTATAAATGTTGAACCAGATGTCGTTCCAGTTAAGTTTCCTCGGATTGTTAAACCTGCTGCAAGTAGTGAATTGTTTGTTACGTCAATATCCCCAACTATATTAATATTTACAAAGGATGGAGAAACTGTAGTACTTGCAGGGGCTGAAATTATTTGATTGTTGGTTGAAAAAGTTGCAGTACCTAAATTTTGTAAATTTATGGTTCCATTTCCAGCAGTAGTTAATCCGTTTCTAAATTCAAAGCTGTGCGTAATTGTATTCACATTTGTAAGCTGACCACCGTTATTTATTGTAACCAAACCAACAAATAAGTTGTTACCAGTTGTGTTGTTATCTGTAAAAATCCCGTTTAATGTAGTTGTACCATTTGCCGTAAAATCTAAACCAGCCACGGTCAATGTTCTACTTGCATTGATAGTCAGGTTGTTAATATTTACAGCAACATTGGCTGTTATGTTATGGTTGATGATAACGTTGTCCGAAGCTCCTGGAGTACCAACAGGTGACCAAACCTGAGTAGACCAAGGATTAGTAGATGTAGATGTGTATGTTACCTGAGCCTTGCTATGCAAGGAAAAAAAAGTCAACAACAAAAAAAGTAGCGTAAAGCCAGTTTTAGGGCTGATTTTAGAGGTAATTAAAGACTTTCTAGTAAAAATTTTCATCATACATTCAATATATAAGCGTAAGAAATTGACGCTTGCGTTATTGATAGTATCGGAAAACGAAGTAAAAATTGCAGCATGCTCCTAAATTGTTTAGTGACGCCTATTCTACTTTATTAAATGTATTTATGTTATCATTTTTTATTCAGCAATCTTACATTATAAACTAACAATTTTTCGATTCTGTGATTATTTATTATATTGAATATCAATAATATGTGTTATTTATTTTCTTAAATACTAATTATCTTTTTAAAAGCCTTACATCCATTTTTAATTCTAAGTAAAAATCATTTCAAATTAGAAAATCTACCAAAAACTCCCAGTGGTAATTTTTGATTCGTGGCGGATGGAAGATACAATTCTCCAATTTCCAGTTTAGAATTTTTGTGTATCGATTTCTGATATAGATTTTCAATGATTAATGATGAAAATCCTAAAGAATATGTATTCAGAATAAGGAAATGTTCTTCTTTATTCAGTAATTGTTGAGTATCCTCTACCAATTCCATTAATTGTTTTTCTAGTTTCCAACTTTCACCATTGGCGCCGTGTCCGTAGGCTGGAGGATCCATAATAATTCCATGGTAAGTGTTTCCTCTTCTAATTTCTCGTTTCACAAATTTTACTGCATCTTCAACAACCCATCGAATATCTTTTAAACCTGAATGCAATTGATTTTCGTTTGCCCAAGAAACCACTTGTTTAATAGAGTCAACATGTGTAACATCTGCACCAGCTGCTTTTGCTGCCAAAGAAGCGCCTCCGGTGTATGCAAAAAGATTTAAAAACTTTACGGGCTTATCTTTTATTTTGCTTATTTGTTGTTGAATGTAATCCCAATTTACAGCCTGTTCTGGAAAAATTCCAACATGTTTAAAGGAGGTAAGTGCTAGTCTGAAAGAAATTTTATCGTTGTATTTAATAATCCATCTATCGGGCATTTGTTTCAATTTAACCCAATTTCCTGATGAGCTACTTTTGGCTTCAAACCTGGTATGAGCCATTTTTAACCAATCTTGAGATGATTTAACTTTATTCCAAATAGCCTGAGGTTCAGGTCGTATCGTTATAAATTCTCCAAAACGCTCCAGTTTTTCAAAGTTTCCAGAGTCAATAAGTTCGTATTCCTTAAAGGAACTTGGTTTCAATAATAGCACGGCCAAAGATAATACTTGAATTTTATTAATTATTATTTATCTATCTTCATTTCTTCTGTTACTTTTACGAAGCGTAATATGCAAGCAAATTTTTGTTAATTTATTTAGGTTGTGGTAATTAAAAATTAAATAATGCAATTAAACGAAGGCGTTTTTTCATTAAATGAATCAGGAATTCAATTTCTTGAAAAGCAAAAAAGAACATTGAAACTCAGTATTCCATTAACAATTATATTATCAATACTAATTACTGCGGTTGGAATTTACCGTTTGGGAATTAACATGACATCTGTTTTACTTTTAATTTCTGCCAATTTTCTTAATTACTTGCTAAACTTCAGATATAACAATGTAAGAAGGAAAAAAATACTTGCTCAATTGGTAACGAAAGTAACTACAACACCAAGCTCTTTAGCAATAGAATTGTTTAGTAAAGAGCAGTTTAACACTAGTATAGAGGCTATTATTACCGACGATCCAAGAATACTTTTTTCGGAATATACTAGACTTAAGGAACGCTGGAATATCAAACTTGACAATGAAAAAGAGGCGTGGTTGATTCCTGGTTTTTTTAATGAAATTCAAGGAGCCAAATAAGAAATATGCGTAAGTTTATTTTAGCAATAGATCAAGGGACGACAAGCACAAGAGCAATAATTGTTGATTCAAAAGCATCTGTAATTGCTATTTCACAAAAGGAAACAAATCAGTCTTTCCCAAAACAAGGCTGGGTAGAGCAAGATGCAGAAGAGATTTTAAATAATGTATTAGAAACATTAAGTTTAGTTGTACAAAAAGCGAATATTTCACCTTCTGAGATTCAATCTATTGGCATTACAAATCAAAGAGAAACCGCTGTAGTTTGGAATAAAAAATCGGGAAAACCAATTTATCAGGCAATCATTTGGCAAAGTCGGCAATCAATTGATATTTGCAATAAATGGAAAGAAGAAGGCTTAGAGCAGATTGTTAGAAATTCAACTGGACTAGTTATAGACGCTTATTTTTCAGCATCTAAAATTGCTTGGATTTTAGAAAATGTGGAAAATGCCAGAGAGTTGGCTGAAAATGGCGAACTCTTATTCGGTACTATTGATACTTGGTTGATTTGGAATTTAACTGGACATAAAATTCATGCAACAGATTACAGCAATGCCTCAAGAACAATGTTATTTAATATTTCAACATTGCAATGGGACACTATCTTACTGAATGCATTTAATATTCCGTTTCAAATTTTACCTAAAGTGCTTAACTCTATTGATGATTTTGGTAATTTAAAGAAGGATATTTTAGGTGTTACAATCCCAATTTCTGCAGTTGCTGGCGATCAACAAGCAGCATTATTTGGACAAGCATGTTTCGAAACCGGTAGCATTAAAAATACTTATGGAACGGGTTGTTTTTTATTGATGAATATTGGTAAAAAGCCAGTATTTTCTGATAATGGACTATTAACTTCCATTGCATGGGGAATAAATGGAGAAATAACTTATGCTTTAGAAGGTAGCGTATTTGTTGCAGGTGCTGCAATTCAATGGTTACGAGATTCACTGGGAATCATAAATAATGCAAATGAAACAGAAGCTATTGCACTTTCTATAGAAAGCAATGAAGGTGTTTATTTTGTCCCTGCTTTTGTAGGATTGGGCACACCATATTGGAAAAGCGATGTGAGAGGAGCGTTTTTTGGACTTACTCGGGGCACAAACAAATCTCATGTAGTAAGAGCAGCACTTGAAGCAATGTGTTATCAAACTTACGATCTTGTTCAAACAATGGTTAAAGAAACTAATTTGAAGATTTTGCAAATAGCTGTAGATGGAGGCGCTACAGCCAATAATTTTTTAATGCAATTTCAAAGTGATATTTTAAATTGTAAAGTAGATCGTCCAATAAATTCTGAATCTACAGTTTGTGGTGTTGCAATGATGTCAGGATTGGGAGCCGGGGTTTTCGATTCGATAGAAAGTTGCAGGTTAATGAGGAAAACTGATAGGATTTTCGAACCTAATATTTCAGATGAAAAAAGAAGTATTTATCTCGATGGATGGCATAAAGCAGTAAATGCGACCATTGCAAATCATTCAACAGCGCGATAGATGAATGAAAATGTAATAGTAATTTTTAGCTAATTGGCTTACTTTTGTAGCTAGATATGAAAAAATACAGTCTTTTATTTTGTTTAGTGCTATTGTTGGTGAACACTTCATTTGCAGGTCCTGTTAGAAAGCCTCAAGCGCTGTTTTCTCATGCTACATTTTTGATGGCTGGTAAAACTCCTTATCTTGAAACCTATTTGATGGTTAGAGGAAATAGTATCCTTTATAAGAAAAATGCTACTGGCAAATATCAAGGAACTATTGAGGTTTTATTAACAGTTTTAGAAGATGAAAAGCCCAGATATATTGATAAGTATAATTTGTTAAGTCCCGAATCAACTGATTCAATCAATGTTTCCTTCAATTTTATTGACCAACAAAGAATTCCACTGAGCAATGGGAAATATACATTATCAGTTAGTATTCGAGATGTAAATGCCATTTCTGACACAGTAAAAGCCAGCGAATCTATTGTAATTTCAATGCCCAAAGATTCTGTGTGTTTATCTGATTTGCAAATGGTTGATTCTTACAAAAAAACAGAAAAACCGACCAGTATTTCAAAAGGTGGATACGATTTGATTCCTCATATCAGCGAATTGTATGGTCAAAACGATAATTCACTAACATTTTATACTGAAGTTTATCATACATTATCAAATTTAGGAGAAGGTCAAAAATTCTTGTTAACGGCCTACATTGCTGAAAATAATCCTTTAAAACCATTAGACCAATACCGTGTTTTTAAAAGATTTCAATCGGCAGAAGTCAATATTTGGATGAACGAGTTTAATATTACGGATTTACCTAATGGAAATTACTCATTGATTGTTGAGGCAAGAAACGAAGAGAATAAGTTGATGGCTTATAAGACACAAAACTTTTCAAGAAGTGTCCAGAATAAATTACCTGGTTTAGATCAACTAGCTAATATTTCTTATGCAGGAAGTTTTGTAGAACTTTATAAAAATGCTGATTCATTGGCAGAGCATATTAAATGTTTATATCCAATATCAATTGAAAATGAGCGCAACATTGCCAATAATGTGGTTAAGCTGAAAGATTTAAAAATGATGCAGCAGTTTTTTCTTTCATTTTGGAGAAATCAAGATGCTGCTCAACCACAGGCTGCCTGGGAAAAATATAAATTGGAAGTTATAAAAGTAAACAGTTCTTTTTCTACTTCTATAAAAAGAGGATATTTATCAGATCGAGGAAGAATTTATTTACAGTATGGCCCGCCTGATAATAGAACAGTTGCAACCAGAGAACCAAGTGCCTATCCTTATGAAATTTGGCAATATTATAAATTAGGAAAACAAAGCAATAGAAGATTTGTATTTTACCAACCAGATTTAGTAACGAACGATTATCAATTAATTCATTCTGATGCGCTTGGGGAAATTATGAACGACAACTGGCAATTTCTTATCATGAAAAGAGATACTCAAACAAATGATATTGATGCCACTGAAACAGGTTCTAAATTTGGCTCACAAATGCAACAAAATTTCCAAGCGCCAAGGTGAAATTCAAGTTTCGTTTTACTCGAGGTATTCTATTTTTATTTGCCAGATTACCCTTACCAATTTTGTATGGGTTAGCTTCATTTTTAGCGTTTGTTGCCCAGTATGTTATTAAATATAGAAAAGCGGTAATCCAACAAAATTTAAAAAATTCTTTCCCCAATTATTCAAGCACTCAATTAAAGCTAATAGAAAATAAATTCTACAAGCGTTTTGCAATAATAATTGTAGAAGTGTTGATGCAATTTAGGCAGGATAAAGAATTTTTAAAGTCAAGAATGATTGTTTCAAATCCCGAACTTTTAGAGAAGTATCACAAAGAAGGAAGGAATGTAGTAGCGATGGCAGGGCATTTTTGCAATTGGGAATGGTTAGGTTCTTCTATGGGGATGTTTTCTTCCTATTATGCTTTAGGGATTTATAAAACACTGTCGAATAAGTTAGTAGATGAGTTGTTATTTGAAATTCGTTCATTAAATGACACCAAGTTGGTCCCCATGGAGAAGGCAACTAAAACAATGCTTGGTTGTAAAGTGCCATTGTTATCTTGTTTTCTGGCCGATCAAGCAGCAAGTCCTAATAATGCTTACTGGACTGATTTTTTACATCAAGATTCACCTTTTTTTTGGGGAGCAGAAAAAATTGCCAAGGCAAGCAATGCAATTGTTGTATTTTTGGCCATGCGTTTTGTGAAAAAAGGTTATTATTCTATCGAAATAATTGAATTATGCGACAATCCTAAATTGATTGCTGATGGTGAAATAATTCAAATGTATGTTTCTGCATTAGAAAAAGAAATAATTGCAGCGCCTGAATATTGGTTGTGGTCTCATAAACGTTGGAAACACAAAAGGCCGCAATGAAAATAGCAATTGTAATTTTAAATTGGAATGGGAAACAACTGTTAAGTCAGTTTCTTCAGGAAGTAATTAATTGTTCACCGGGAGCAGACGTAATTGTGGCCGACAATGCATCAACAGATGATTCTGTCGCATTTGTTACATCAAACTTTCCTGAAGTTCGTGTAATAGTAAATTCAAAAAATTCGGGTTATGCCGGCGGGTATAATGAAGCGCTCAAGCAAGTAGATGCAGATCTTTTTGTTTTGCTAAATTCAGACATACAGGTAACTCCCAATTGGATTTCACCAATAGCGGATTTATTCGAAAAAGACAATACCATTGCAGCCATTCAACCTAAGATTTTAGCATATAACCAGAAAACACATTTTGAATATGCGGGCGCTTCGGGAGGATATTTAGATAGGTTAGGTTTCCCTTTTTGTAGGGGGAGAATTTTTGAAATGTTAGAGGAAGACAATGGTCAATATGATCAAATACAAGAAGTATTTTGGGCTTCTGGTGCTTGTTTATTTGTAAAAGCCTCTGTTTTTAAAATATGTGGTGGATTTGATGAAAGCTTTTTCGCCCATATGGAAGAAATAGATTTGTGTTGGAGAATGAAAAATCAAGGTTGGAGAATATTGGTGCAGCCCGCATCAAAAGTTTACCATATTGGAGGAGGTACCTTAGACAAACAAAATTGGAAAAAAACATATCTTAATTTTAGAAATAATCTTGAATTAATTTATAAAAATATAGAAGATAAATATTTGTTTCGAAGTTTGTTTCTGAGGATGATTTTAGATGGAGTTGCTGCATTTAAGTTTTTATTTAGTAACGGCCCAATGCATTTTTACGGCATTATTAGAGCACATTTGCATTTTTATAAATTGCTACCTCAAATTCAAAAGAAGAGAAAAAAATTGAAATCCATTGAAAAAGTTAGAAATACCAAAGGTGTTTACATGGGTGCAATTGTGGTAGATTACTTTATTAGGAATAAGAAGAAATTCTCTCAACTCGATATCAACAAAGATTAGAATACTTAGCCTAACTTAGACAAAATATTAATCCATGTTTCCAGCTTTTTATTTCAGCTTAGAAGAAATTCTTGCCATAACAGTTACTTTATTCGCAATTATAGATATTGTTGGAGGTATACCCATTTTGATTTCATTAAAAAGTAAAATTGGGGAAATTGATGCCGGAAAAGCGACCTTGTCTTCAGGCGCCCTAATGATTTTGTTTTTAGTTTTTGGAACAGGTTTTTTAGGTCTTTTGGGTGTCGATATAAAGTCTTTTGCAGTTGCTGGTTCAATTGTAATTTTTGTGATGGCCATGGAAATGGTTCTAGGAATAGACATTTTTAGACAAGATCCAGAAGCTAAATCTGGAAGTATTATACCTGTAGCATTTCCAATTATTGCGGGTAGTGGAACATTAACAACTGTGATGACACTTCGTGCGAATTATGGTTTTTATAATATTTTGATTGGGATTTTAATTAACCTAATTGCAATATATATTGTGTTACGTTCAATTAATTACTTGGAAAGTAAGTTAGGGAAAAGTGGATTGTTTGTAATTCGTAAATTCTTCGGAGTCATTCTTTTAGCAATTGCTGTAAAGATGTTTAAAACAAATTTCATTTTTTAAATGAACTTTTAATTTAGCATTTCCTATCGTAGGCAAAATTTTACGATATGAAAAAAGCAATCTTAATTCTCGCATTAGCAGTTAGCTGCTATCAAACTACTTCTGCACAATCTGCAGGAAATTCCGTTTACAAACAATCAGAATCTGCTGGCAATGCAGTTTTTAATGACCCTTATTATCAACCCAATGGTACAATTCCATACAACCAACCGAAAGGTGTAAACTTAAGTCCAATACAAAATGGAGGAACTTACACACCTATCAAAGCAGATGTAATGATGAATGTTTTAGCTACATCTTATGTTGCAGTATTAAGTGTAACGCAAGTTGGTGAAAGTATTAGTGAGACAGATTCATTAATGGACATTCGTTTAAATAATGTATTTGATGCCTTAAAAGCTGCTGGAGTTCCACTTGAAAATACGCATGTTGATTTTATTTCGATGGTGCCGAAATACGAATTTGAATTAACTGAAAAGCGATACAGCAAAACCCAGAATGAAGTGCCTGCAGGTTTTGAGATGAAGAAAAATATTCATGTTCGTTTTTCTAATCACGATAGATTAAATGATTTAATTTCTGCAGCTGCAAAAGCTGAGATATACGACCTAGTGAAGATTGATTACAACGTGGCAGATATGAATTTAATTTATGAGCAATTGAGAAAAAAGGCAGAAGAAATTATTGATACCAAAGCAGCTTCGTATACACGCATGGGTTTTAAATTAGATGTTCAAAATTATGCTACTGCACAAGGTTCAGTTTATCCAATGGAACGATACATGAGATACACTGCTGCCAACACTGGAATGCCAAAATTCTACGGTAAAAAATCAACAAAGGAAAAACCAGTTGAATACAATTACGCAGAGAAAAACTCCACAATATATTACGAAAAAGTACCTTACAATCAATTTGATTTGGTATTGAATGCCGATTTAGCAGAACCGACTGTGCAGTTTTATTTTAACATGACTGTAAATTATAAAATTGTAATTGCAGAACAAGCTAAGAAAGAAGCAGAACAGGCCAAACGCGAAGCCGAAGACAGAGAATTAGAATTGATGTTGAGACGCGCTGAAATAAACCAGAAGATAAAAGCTGCCGGTGGAAATCCTGCATTAGTTCAGAATAATATTGTTGTAAAAGGCAAGTAGTAAATTCTTCTGAATATCTTTGGCAAAAAAGATAATTATGCATCCATGGCACCAAGTAAGTCCGGGCAATAACATTCCTCAAACAGTTACGGCACTCATAGAAATTTCAAAAGGTAGCAAAGCAAAATATGAAATTGACAAGGAAAGTGGCTTATTAAAACTCGACAGGGTTTTGTTTTCAGCAGTGCATTATCCTGCCAATTATGGATTTATACCACAAACATATGCAGGCGATAATGACCCTTTGGATATTTTAGTAATTAGTCAAATTGATTTTCCGCCATTAACATTAGTGGAAGCTACAGTTATTGGCGTTATGCGGATGGTAGATAAAGGAGAAATGGATGATAAAATTATTGCAGTTGCAACACGCGATATTTCAGTAAATAAAATAGAAAGCATGGAGGATTTGCCAGCTTATCTACTAAAAGAAATTCATCGATTCTTTGAAGATTACAAGCAATTGGAACAAAAAAGCAAAGTAGTAGTTGACCAGTTTTTAGGAAAGAAAGAAGCCCACGAAATAATAATGGAGAGCATTGTTAGCTATCAACAGAAATTTGGAAAATAATTCGCGGTTTAAATTTGGCAATGGATTGAAAATTCTGGATGAATTAAAATTTTGCAATGATTTAAACCTAGCCCACGATTTAAACCTGGCTCGCGATTTAAACCTGGCTCACGATTTAAACCTGGCTCGCGATTTAAAACCTAGCCCACGATTTAAACCTGGCTCGCGATTTAAAACCTAGCCCACGATTAAAACCTAGCCCACGGTTTAAACCGTGGGCTATATATGAAAGGGAAAAAATTTTAAATGGTTTTAACCATTTATTTTTTTAAATTATTTTCAAAACTATAAAGCTTTAAGAATTCATCATATTCTTGCTGAGCATTTCTTTTTTGGTGGTGTATTTTCTGATTTTTGATATATAGATACACTTTTTCAACCACCGATTGAGAAACCGAATAAGCAGCATATCCAGTCTGCCAAGAAAACTTCTCTTTCATAAAATCATTTTGGTTTATGAAATGCGAACTGCTTCCTTTTATTTGTTTGATTATTTCTGCAATTGATTTTTGTGGACTTTGCAGAAATAAACAATGTATATGATCAGGCATTCCATTGATTGCACTCACTACGCAACCTTGTTCATGTAGCTGTTCAGAAATAAATTGATACAGTTTATACTCAATGTTTTTATGAATTAATTGATTACGATCTTTAGTAGACCAAATTGCATGGATCCAAATTTTATTATAAGAATGTGACATAATAAATATAGTTTTAATTTAAAATTATTGTAGTTCATTAATAAATTGTAATAATAATATGTGGTGTGAAATTAACAAAATCTTGATAATTTCAATAAAATTATGGAAAAAAAAGCCCACGATTAAAATCGTGGGATAGGTTAAAACAAAAAAACGGCTGACTCAATTAAGAATCAGCCGTTTTTTTATTAAAGAGATTAAAGCTTAATCAGCATCAATCCACATTTTATTCAAAACATTAGTAACATTTACAGCATTTGGATTATACAAACGCTCTTCTTGGGGTGTAGGTAGAATTGTAGGAATGCCACTAACAAATCCGCTTGGGTTTGCTTCCAATTGAGGAAATCCAGTTCTTCTCCAATCTGTCCAAACCTCGTTTTGAGTAAACAATGCAACATATTTTTGATACATGATTTTACTAAGGTTTACACTCTCTGATGTTTCATTAGCGAAAATAGCTTCATATGCAGCATCTGAAGCTCCAGTTACTTGTGCAATAGAGGCTTTAACTGCGTCATTGTGAGCTGAAGCAGCCTCTGCTGTATTTCCAGCACGTAAATTTGCTTCAGCTTTAATAAACAAAGCCTCTACATAAGTTGCCATTGGAGCTGGTGAGTTAGCACTTCCAAAATAAGTACCTACTGCAGATGCAGAAATATTTGCTAAACCTGGATCTACGTTAGAACCTGTATACAATCCATCATCATCTGTGGTTGCATAAAATGGTAAACGAGGGTCGTTGCTCGCTTTAAGCGTATCAATAAAATAAGCACCCATTCTTATGTAACCACCTCTGCTTGACTCAAATGCATACCATTGATTTAACTCATTTCCATTTTCACCAAAAATTGCATTGGCATCATCTTCTGTTCCCGTAAGTCCAGCGTTTTCTAAATACTGTAACGCTAATGATGCGCTTTCTCCAGCATTTCTTTGACTTAAGTGATTTGCAAATCTCGCTTTTAGCAACCAAGCTGTTTTAATCCATTTTGCAGGATCTCCTCCATGAATAAAATCTCCTGAAGGAAAATAATCATTGGCATCTTCAGGTTTTTCTAAATCTGTAATTGCTTCAGATAGCAACGTTTGCAAAGAAGCATAAATGCTTTGCTGCGTATCGTATTTTGGTGACATTATATTATCAGATAAACCTTTTCCAGCTTCTGTGAAAGGAACATCTCCCCAGTTAGTAGTTGCAAGTCCTAAATTGTAGGCTTTTAAAACCTTTGCAATGCCATTAAAGTATGGATTCCTTTCACCAAAATCTGCATTCATAATGTTGCAATTGATGATTACATTATTATAAATACCATTCCATTCGTTAGTTACATCACCTTCTAAGATCTGATAATTTGCAAGTTCTATCATTTGCCCGTCAGTACCAGCCAATTGCTGGATTAAAATTCCAGACCTTCTGGCAAGATTTCCAGATGTATTGCTAAAAGTTGCTACTTCAATATTAGCGAGCAATGAGCTTGGGGTTGCTTTTTCAGGGTCATTGGGATTGACCGAAGCGTCATCTAGGTATTTTTTACAACCTGATAGTGTAACAACTAAGAGGAGTATATAGATTATTGTATGTTTTGTCGTTTTCATAATTTTTTTCTTTAAGAATTAAAAGCCAGCTCTGATACCGAATGTGAAAGTTTTTACACCAGGGTTATTGAAGTAATCGAAACCTTGAATGTTAGAACCAGCTCCAGTTAAACTAGTTTCAGGATCAACACCTTTGTATTTTGTAAACAACAATAGGTTAATTGCAGTAAAGTTAAAATCTAGGTATTGGATTATTTTTTTACCTGCAGCATTGCCTTTAAAGTTAAGTCTGTAAGAAGCACTTACTTCTCTTAAACGCGCCCAGCTACCATCTTCTAAATGTTGTTCAACAGCTGCTCCTGCATCTCCTTTGTATGAACGGAAATAATCATAGGCTGAAACTTTCACATCATTAGCTGCTGTTCCGGCAACTGCTGTTCCATCGTCATTAACTACACCAGTACCTAAAACACCATCAATTACATATTCTGCATTTTCGCCATCACGATTTGCAGACTCTTCTGTTCTACCTAAACGATTTAAGCGCGCATAAGTACCATTCCAGATTTTTCCACCTTTTCTGAAATCCCAAAGGAAAGAAACATTAAAGTTCTGAGCTATTGTAAACGAGTTTCTAATTCCTGCTAAGAAATCAGGAAATGGATTTCCTAATGCTTTTCTAACTGGGTCAAGGTAAGGAAGTCCAGTAGATGGATCAATAATTAACTTCCCATCAGCGTTTCTTTGCCATGCTGAGCCAAAAATAGTTCCGTAAGGCTGTCCAACAACAGCAAAAGTTCCGATATCTTCAAAAGCAGCTTCAATATCAAGTTCTTCCACGCCATCAGCAAGTTTTAAGACCTCCGAACGATTTCTGTAATAAGTGCCACTCACTGTCCATGTAAAGTTTTTTCTTTCAACAGGCGTTGCAGTGATAGCAACTTCCCAACCTTGATTTCTCATTTCTCCAGAATTTACGTATTCTCTGCTGAAACCTGAAGATGGAGCAACTGGCTTATCCAAAAGGATATCTACCGTTTTTTAATTGTAGTAAGTTACATCAAAGCCTAATTTACCTCTAAAGAATTTTAATTCAGTTCCAATTTCATTTCCGATTACTCTTTCTGGCAATAAATTAGGAGTGCCTTTAACATTGCTTATTCCATAACCAACTTGACCTAAGAATGGAAAACTATTTCCATTGGTGAAACCGTCAGCAAAAAATGGCTGAGTGAAGTATGTTTTGTTTCTATAAGGAGAAGGAGAAATACCGCTTTGAGCAACTGCGCCTCTTACTTTGAAGAAATCGAACCAGCTTGGTAATTTTACCAATTCGTTAACTACGATTGATACGTTTGCAGATGGATAAAAGAAGCTATTTTTATTTGCATCGAAAGTAGAAGACCATTCATTTCTTCCTGTTACGGTTAAGAAAATAGCACTTTTCCAATCAGCTTCAAAGTTAAAGAAGCCAGCATAAGTTCTAATTTTTTCGCTTGAATTACTTGCATATCTATCAATAGAATTTCCAAGGTTATAGAAATCATCAATAATCAAATCTCTACCTCTGCTAAATACACTGGTAAAATTACTATTCCAAATGTTGTTACCTAAAGTTAATGTAGTATGAATATCTTTTCCAAAGTCCTTTTTACCAGTTATTAATAAATCAGAATACATTTGAAAACTATTTACATTATCGTAATTCACTTGTCCATAACGCAATGTATTATCATCACCTGCAGAAGATTTGTGATAAACTTGTCTACGTTCGTCAGAATAATTATCAATACCTACTTTATAAGTAATGTTTAACCATTTTGTTGGGTCAGCATTGATATAAGTATTACCGAAAATTCTGTTTACATTATCATTAAATGGATTATTGAAAGCAGTATATAATGGATTATCGTACAAGCCAAAATATGTTTGTACGTTTCCATTATCATATTCATAATTGTTGATATCGTAACTTGCCGGCATACGCAATAAACCCAACATAATTCCAGATAAGTTAGAACCATTTTGTGGCTTAGTACTTCTTGTATTTGAATAGCTCATTGAAGTTCCAACTTTAACTTTATCTGTTAGTTTATGCTCTGAAGCCAATCTAACAGTGGTTCTGTTTAATTTAGAATTTGGAATAACACCAGAACTGTTAAAGTTTGATATTGAAAAGCGATACATTGTAGATTCAGTTCCACCGTCAATACTCAGTTGGTTATTATAATTTTGTCCAGTATTAAAGAAAGATTTGTTGTTATCGTAAGCTTGAAGTCCAGGAGTTTTTGATATTTCAGGACCCCAAGTGGAACTTACTCCATAGTCTACATCGTCATTTGTATCAAACAATTTGTCAGGACCTGGGTCTGTCTTCTCCTGAAATAGGTTTACAAAAAACCTAAAAAATGAGCAACAACAATGAAGGCACAGGTGCCGAAAAAAAGAAAAGAAAACGGATTAATTTTTCCTTGAAACGACA
>Ga0247831_1003147_pt1 | contig 24840 bp, 23 predicted proteins | sample LaCruzMarch2015__9_FD_192406 | JGI IMG/M metagenome (GOLD analysis project Ga0247831, IMG submission 192406) | Freshwater microbial communities from meromictic Lake La Cruz, Castile-La Mancha, Spain - LaCruzMarch2015_1m | ecosystem: Environmental > Aquatic > Freshwater > Lake | place: Spain...
TACGGACGGCGATACGTCAAAATCGGTCGAAACAAATGGCCCAACACATCTATCCACAGATGAAAAAATGCTGGGGATGTTCTAGCCTCGTTCTGCGTCGCACAGGTGATTCGCTGCGCGACACCTGAAAGAGTGCGACATGGCTGATGGAAATCTTACCCCGCTCGATCCGGCACGTGTGTTGCGCACGGCCCCGCATAATTTGGACGCCGAACAAGCCTTGATCGGGGCTATTCTGGTCGACAACCAAGTTACCAGTCGCATCGGCGACATGCTGAAGCCCTTGCACTTCTATGATCCTGTCCATGGCCGGATCTATGAGACCATTAGCCGGATGATCCAAAAAGGCTCGCTGGCCGATGGCATTACCCTCCACGCTAAGTTCAGCCAAGACGGGGCTTTAAAAGACATTGGTGGCGCAGCCTATCTGGCAACCCTGGTCGATGCCGCCGCCGATCCTGCTGCCGCTGCTGACTATGGCAAATTGATCTTCGACTTGGCCGTTCGTCGCGATTTGATCCGCATTGGCTCTGAGATGATGGCCGACGCCACAGATCATGAAGACGGGATGGAAGGTGGGGCCCGCCTGATCGAAACGGCGGAAAAGAAGCTGTATTCTTTGGCGGAAACTGGGCAGCTCAACCAAGGCTTCAAAAGCTTTGCTGCTTCGCTCGCTGCAACCATCGACATCACCGCAGCGGCTTTCAAGCGCGACGGCCAGCTGATCGGGGTGCCAACCGGCCTGAATGAAATTGACCGGATGTTGGGTGGCTTGCACAAGTCCGATTTGTTGATCCTCGCCGGACGGCCTTCCATGGGTAAAACGGCTTTGGCCACCAATATCGCTTTTAATGCGGCCAAGCGCTTCAAGCGTGAGGCGCGGCCCGATGGATCGTTCCAGACGATTGATGGCGGTGTCGTGGCTTTCTACTCGCTCGAAATGTCCGCCGAACAGCTGACCATGCGACTTCTGGCCGATTACACCGCCATCGGCTCTGACCGGATGCGGCGCGGCGACCTCGACAAGGACGAATATGCCAAGCTGCGCGAAGCGGCGATCGATCTGCAAAGTCTGCCGCTTTATATTGATGACACAGGCGGTCTGTCGATTTCGGCGCTTGCAGCGCGAGCCCGACGGCTACAGCGCCAGCATGGCCTCGATTTGATCGTCGTAGACTATCTCCAGCTTGTCACCACCAGCGGTTCCAAGCGCTCTGAAAACCGGGTGCAAGAAGTCAGTGAAATCACCCAAGGTCTGAAGGCCCTCGCCAAAGAGCTACAAGTGCCGGTCATCGCGCTCTCACAGCTGTCTCGCCAGGTGGAAAACCGCGAAGATAAGCGGCCACAATTGGCCGACTTGCGGGAATCGGGCTCAATCGAACAAGACGCCGACGTGGTGATGTTCGTGTATCGCCATGCCTATTATCTCGAACGCCAAGAACCCAAGCCCGGCACGACGGAGCATTTCCAGTGGCAGGAAGAAGTCAGCGAAATGCGCAATATTGCGGAAGTCATTATCGGCAAACAACGCCACGGCCCAATTGGCAAAGTCCGTGTTGGCTTCCAAGCTGAACTGACCAAATTCACCAACCTAGATTCCACCGGGCGTTACGAGAGCTTGGATGACTGATCCGGTCGCAGGGCTCCCTCGCCGCAGTAAGCTGACGATTGATTTGGGGGCTTTGGCCCGCAATTGGGCTTTCTTTGCTGAAAATGCCCAAGGGGCAGAATGTGCGGCTGTGGTCAAAGCCAATGGCTATGGCTTAGGGCTGGCTGAAGTCGCCCAAAGCCTTGCAGATGCGGGCTGCAAAACCTTGTTTGTCGCCCATGCATTCGAAGGGGCTAAAGCCCGCCAAGCGTTGGGCCCTGATCCTGTTATCTATGTCCTAAATGGCGTGATGGACGACGAGGTTACGGCGTTTCTGGCAGGCAACTTGCGTCCTGTCCTGAACGATGTGGCGCAAGTCAATTTGTGGGCAGAGGCTGGCTTAGGACAGCCCGCGGCTTTGCATATCGACACCGGTATGAACCGGTTAGGCCTCAGCGAAGAAGACATCGACCGAGCTGAGGAGACGATCTTCACGTTAAACCTTGCTTTGATCATGAGCCATTTAGCTTGTGCCTCCGATCCTCAGCACCCCAAGAATGGCATGCAGCGCGATGCCTTTGTGTCGCTTGCGGCCCGCCTGCCCACAGCCCCTCTGTCCCTTGCCGCTTCAGCAGGGATTTTGTTGGACGGCGACTTTTGCTTTGATTTGGTACGGCCCGGCATCGGTCTCTATGGCGGCGGGCCATTTGACCAAGACCCGGTCCCTCTAGAGCCTGTTGTCACCTTAGAAGCGCCCATCATTCAACTGCGCAGTGTTGGTCCTGGTGACACCATCGGCTATGGCGCGACTTGGCAAGCGGATCGTCGTCGGACTATCGCAACCGTGGCTTTGGGCTATGCAGACGGGTTTCTGCGGTCAGGCTCTAACCGGGGCTTTGCCATTTTGGGTGGCGCAGTCTGCCCCATTGTTGGGCGCGTCTCGATGGACCTGATCACGCTGGACGTGTCGGGTGCCGGCGCGGCTGCTAAGGTTGGTGCGATGGCGCAATTCCTCGGTCGCGCCGCGCCTCTCGACGCCCAAGCCCAAGCACTCGACACCATTCCCTATGAAATTCTAACCCGGCTGGGAGATCGTTTTGAGCGCTCCTATTTGGAAGATTGATTAGCGATGGCAAAGTCGCAATCCGTCTTTGTCTGTCAGTCCTGCGGGGCCGTGCACGCGCGCTGGCAAGGCCGCTGCGAAGCCTGCGGGGCGTGGAATACCATCGTCGAAGAAGCCCAAGAAAGCCCACAAGCGGTTAGCCCCTCCGCTCGGGCACGCGGTAAAGGCCCCGGTCTTGCCTTTCAAGCCCTAGACGGCGTCGCGCAAGCCCCGCCCCGGCTCGCGACCGGCATTGGCGAATTTGACCGTGTGTGTGGTGGTGGCTTGGTAGAAGCCTCCGCCATTCTGGTAGGTGGTGATCCTGGCATCGGCAAATCGACCTTGTTGCTACAAGCCGTAGCGGGTGCCGCTTCGCGTGGCATCAAGTCGGTCTATGTCTCTGGTGAAGAAGCGATTGCGCAAATCCAAGACCGAGCAAGACGGATGGGGATCGAGAAGGCTCCAGTGCAATTGGCTGCCGAAACCCGCCTTGAGACTATCCTCGAAGCGCTCAAGCACGAGAAGCCACAACTTGCTATTATCGACTCCATTCAGACGGTTTGGACCGACACGCTAACCGCTGCCCCCGGCACCGTGGCCCAAGTTCGTGCCTGTGCGCATGAATTGGTGCGACACGCCAAAAAGGCTGGCACGGCGATCATTCTGGTTGGCCATGTGACGAAGGATGGCCAGATCGCCGGACCGCGCGTGGTCGAACATCTCGTCGACGCCGTCCTGCAGTTTGAGGGTGAACGCGGCCATCATTTCCGCATCCTGCGCGGGCTAAAGAATCGTTTTGGACCCACCGACGAAATTGGCGTGTTTGAGATGGGGGACGCAGGGCTGCGCGAAGTCACCAATCCCAGTCAGCTGTTTTTAGACAATCGCGGCCATGCCCGCCCCGGCAGTGTCGTCTTTGCGGGGATTGAAGGCACGCGTCCGGTTCTGGTTGAAATCCAAGCCCTCGCCTCGCCCACCGCTTTTGGCGCACCAAGGCGGGCTGTGGTGGGCTGGGACACCACGCGCCTTGCCATGATCCTCGCCGTGCTTGAGACCCGTTGTGGATTGGCCTTTGGCGGTCGCGATGTCTATTTGAACGTTGCAGGTGGCCTAAAGATCAGTGAACCAGCGGCGGACCTCGCCGTGGCGGCAGCCCTCGTTTCAGCCTTGTTTGATCAGGCCTTGCCCGAAGATTGCGTCGTCTTTGGCGAGATTGCGCTGTCGGGCGATGTACGCCCTGTTAGCCGTGCCGATGCCCGCCTTAAAGAAGCCGAGAAGTTAGGCTTTACTCAAGCCTTCCTTCCGCGCGCTGCTTCGTCTAACACCACCGCAACCACTTCGAGCCAAACCCGCCGACTCGTGGCAGGGCAATCAGGTGTGAAGCATCGTGTCATTGCCACGGCAGCTGACCTGGTGGCGACCATCACCGGACAAGAATATCCCGAGACACCCTAGTCTCTTTTGGAGCAGTTTGTATGAACGGATTTGATATCGTCATTCTTGGAATTGTGGCGATTTCAGCTCTTTTGGCGTTTGCTCGTGGTTTTGTGCGCGAAGCCTTATCAATGGCCGCCATGTTCATCGCTATTTTGGCTGTACTCTGGGGGTTCCCAGTGTTCCGTGAACCCATGCGCGCCTTCATTGATACGGGTTGGCTGGCAGATGCGGCCACCGTCGGCGGTATCTTTATTCTCGTCTACATAGCCGTGCGCGTTGCGACCGGGCGTATTCATGAATGGATTCACGATTCTGAACCTTTGGGCATTTTAGACCGAACTGCGGGCCTGCTATTTGGCGTCGCTCGTGGATTTGCGCTGGTTGGGGTTGCTTGCTTGATCGTGACCTCGATTGCGCCGCCTAGTATGTTGCCAAAGTCGTTTCAGGAAGCGAAATTCTACCCAATGGTGATGCTGACTGCAGACGCCCTCAAACACTTAGCACCGCAGGCCGGACAAGCGGCCACCAATATGGCTCGTGGCGCCGCCTCAGCCGGTGAAGACCTAGCTCATTCGCGCAAAGGTGATACAGCAAATGTGCTGGATTCATCCGTAGACGGCGAGCCCGTAAAGGCCCAAAAGGCCCCCACTTGGACGCTTAGTCCATCCAACTCGAAGACCCCTGACCCGGAGAGCGAAAAATGAACCCTCAGTGCTATGGGCAAGACGCGCAAGCCGGTACGACCGGCGTCGACGGTGATATTGAAGTTTGGCTGGACCCACATGAAGACCGGTTGCGTGAAGAGTGCGGTGTCTTTGGCATCGCCCATAATGCCGAAGCGGCCGTTCTAACTGCCCTTGGACTGCATGCTTTGCAACATCGGGGTCAAGAAGGCTGTGGCATCGTTACTTTTGACGGAGCCCTCTTCCACAACGAACGCCACATGGGACTGGTGGGCGACCACTTCACAGGCCCGGACCTGATGAAGCGCCTGCCCGGGCAAAATGCGATTGGGCACGTGCGCTATGCGACACAGGGCGGGACAATCCTGCGCAATATCCAGCCTTTGTTCGCAGACCTTTCGGGTGGCGGTATCGGGGTGGCGCACAATGGCAATTTGACCAATGCCCGTAAGCTGCGCGAGCAATTGGTTGAAAACGGCGCGATTTTTCAATCAACCTCCGATACCGAAGTCATCTTGCAATTGATCGCGCGGTCTCGTGCGCCCCGCATGATTGAGCGGTTTGTCGATGCGTTGCACCAAATCGAAGGCGCGTATGCACTGGTTGCTTTGACCAATAAAAAGCTGATTGGCGCGCGCGATCCTTTGGGTATCCGTCCGTTGGTGCTGGGCGACCTCAATGGTTCGCCTGTTTTGGCTTCCGAGACTTGTGCGTTGGACATGATTGGTGCGACATTTGTGCGCGAAATCGAGAATGGCGAAGTGGTTGTCTGCTCTGAAAACGGCGTCGAAAGCATCAAGCCATTTGGCCAGCGCGCGCCCCGGCCTTGCGTGTTTGAATTTGTCTATTTCTCGCGTCCAGATTCGATGGTCGACGGTAAGTCTGTCTATGCGGTTCGAAAGCGTATGGGCATGCGTTTGGCGCAAGAGACCAAGGTTGAAGCCGATGTTGTTGTGCCCGTGCCAGATTCGGGTGTTCCAGCGGCTTTAGGCTACTCAGAAGCCTCAGGCATCCCGTACGAGCTTGGGATCATCCGCAACCATTATGTCGGCCGAACCTTTATCGAGCCCACCCAACAAATCCGCACGCTTGGCGTGCGGCGCAAGCATTCTGCGAACCGGGGTGTTTTAGAAGGTAAGCGGGTTGTATTGGTCGATGATTCCATCGTGCGCGGCACCACATCGCGTAAGATCGTGCAAATGGTGCGCGATGCCGGGGCAAAAGAAGTGCATTTGCGCTCGGCCTCCCCTGCGATCCAATGGCCGGACTTCTATGGCATTGATATGCCCGACCGCGAGCAATTGATCGCCGGCCACAAGAGTGTTGCTGAAATGGCTGAGATCTTGGGTGTGGATTCCTTGGGCTTCTTGTCGGTTGACGGGCTCTATTGGGCGCTTGGTGAAGCCACACGTAACCCCCATGCACCCCGTTATTCTGATCATTGCTTCACCGGCGACTATCCAACGCGACTGGTGGATTTCGACCGCTCGCAATCGGATAAGGACCATCAATTGTCCTTCTTGGTTGAAGCTTAAGCACCCATAGCGAGAACATCTATGACCGATACGAAAGTCGTCCTTGTAACCGGGGCAAGCCGGGGCATCGGCCGTGCCGCAGCCTTGGCCTGTGCGCGGGCGGGCATGCAAGTCATTGCCACAGGCCGTGCACAAAAAGCACTGGAAGACTTGGATGACGAAATTCGGCGTGTGGGAGGCCTGCCTGCCACCATCGTGCCAATGGATTTGACCGACTTTGACGCGATCGACCGTCTAGGCGGGGCGTTGTTCCAGCGTTATGGCCGCTTAGATGGTATGATCCACGCTGCGGCCCATTTGGGCGAGCTGACCCTTGTCGCCCATGCGACACCGCGCATGGGTGAGCAAATGATCGCAACCAATCTGACGGCGAGTTGGCGCTTGATCCGTTCGATGGAGCCCTTGTTGATCCAAGCGCCTGCGTCACGGGTGATTTTCTTTACCTCAGGCGTTGCCCATCACCCACGCGCCCATTGGGGCCTTTACGCGGCAACCAAAGCCGGTGTCGAAGCGATGGCCAAGTGTTGGGCGGATGAGATTGAGTTTAAGAAGGTGGTCGTCACCGTTCTCAATCCAGGTGGCGTGGCGACCATGATGCGCAAGAATGCGTTCCCGGGCGAGGATCAAGCCACCCTCCCCCAGCCTGAACATCTCTCCAGCCTGATCCTTGAATTGATGAGCGAGAGCCATACCCAAACCGGGACCACCGTGCATTTCCGTGAGACGGAGCACTTTAAGGCTTGGCAAGCGGCCCATCAGCCAAACGCTTAGAAGAGAAAACGTGCCGCGAAAATCTATTTCAGATTTTACGCGCGAGGCTCTAGCGCGTCTTCTTATTGGCCCGTGAGGCGTTCTTGCCTAGCTTCTTGCCGCCGGTCGGGATGCGGGCTTTGGGTGCAAAGGTAGCGCTTCTGGGCTTGGCTGGTTTTGGCTTTTCAGCCGCCTTGGGTGCGCGGTCAGACTGTTGGGCGTGCTTAGAAGCAGCCTCACGATTCTTGCGCGACAAATTAGGCCGCCCGCTCTCATCACCCGCATACGGGTTCTTCGGCGCGCGCACCATGAAGCGGATCGGTACCGCTGGCATATCAAACGCTTTGCGAATGCCATTGACCAGATAGCGCACATAGGTATCGGGCAGTTGTGCGGCGCGGCTTGCCAGCAAGACAAAAGTCGGTGGGCGGGCCTTGATCTGGGCAATATAGCGCGGCTTCACACGTCGACCGTCCACGGCTGGCGGCGGTTGTTTGGTCACCACTTCCTTCAGCCAGTCATTGAGGTCGCGTGTCTTCACACGGGCATTCCAGTCTTCATGCACGTCGAGCACAGCGGGCATCAACTTCTCAAGCCCGCGCCCAGATAAGGACGAGATTGGCACCAGTGGCGCCCCCCGCGTCTGTGGTAGGACTTTATCAGCGCGCTCTTGCAAGACGGCCAAGCGGGCTTGTGTGTCTTCAACCCGATCCCATTTTGCCAACACATAGACAAGGCCACGGCCTTCGCGCGCGACCAGATCGGCAATCTGCAAGTCTTGCTTCTCGAACGCCTCGTCGGAATCCATTACCAAGAGGCAGATCTCGGCAAAACGAATGGCGCGCAGCGTATCGGCGACCGAAAGGGTCTCAAGCTTTTCTTGTACTTTGGCCTTACGCCGCATCCCGGCGGTATCAACCAAACGCACAGGTCGTCCATCCCAAACCCAGTCCACACCAATGGAGTCGCGCGTGATCCCGGCCTCTGGGCCCGTCAACAGGCGCTCTTCGCCAATCAGCGCGTTGACCAAAGTAGACTTACCCGCATTGGGCCGACCAATGACTGCGATGCGCAGCGGCAGATTATTCTCGCTCGCTGCCACGTCGGTAAAGCCTAAGCCTTCCAGGTCTTCATCATCTTCGACAAATTCGCCCGTTTGCGGGATTTCGTCTTCAGCCTCTTCCTCATCCTCAAACTCATCAGGCACCACAGGCGCAGCGGCCCGATCCCCCATGAGGGCAAGAATTGCGGAATAAAGGTCGGACATCCCCTCGCCATGCTCGCCAGAGATGGGTATCGGCTCGCCAAGGCCCAGACCATAGGCTTCAATCACGCCCCCGTCCGCCAGTTTGCCCTCAGCCTTATTAGCCGCCAAAATGACTGGCTTGCCAGAGCGACGCAAAATGTCGGCAAAGACTTCATCGATAGGTGTGATCCCTGCCCGAGCATCGACCAAGAACAAGCACAAATCAGACTCTTGAATACCGGCTTCTGTCTGAAGGCGCATGCGCGCTTCAAGGCTTTCATCCGCCGCTGTTTCAAAGCCAGCCGTATCAATCAAAGTCAGGTCGAGATCGCCTAGCCGTCCGCTCGCTTCGCGACGATCGCGGGTGACACCTGGCGTATCATCGACAATAGCTAGCTTGCGCCCTGCCAAGCGATTGAACAGGGTGGACTTGCCAACATTGGGCCGACCAACGACCGCTATTTTAAGGGGTGCTGCCACGACTTATCGGACAGCCACGACAACGCCGTCTTGGGAATAGAAATACAAGGTCCCATTGGCGATGGCTGGTGGCACGAAGATCGGTGCTTTGGCATCGCGCGTGAACAGGGTTGTCCCATCTTCTGGCTTCACCACTTCAATCTTGCCCAAAGAAGAGGCGAGAACCAAACGTCCACCGACCATGACAGGGCCAGTCCACGAGATTAGGTTCTTTTTCTTCTTTTCATTCCGGTAGCTGGGCAGTTGGCGGGTCCATTTGATCCCGCCCGTTTTGACATCCATCGCGACCAATTCACCCGTCGTTGAGACAACGTAGACAAAATCTCCCGCAACCCAAGGCGTTTGGATGGAAGCAATCGGCTTTTCCCAGACCCGTGTGCCCGTGCGCAATTCGATGGCCGCAAAGGTACCCGATTGGCTGGCAGCAAACACAAGGCCGCCTGCCACAACTGGACGCCCGGCAATGTCATTGATGGTTGAAAGCGAGTTGGATGAGCCCGCGCGGGTCAAGGCCTCAGACCACAGTCTGCGACCATTGGCTGCCAGATAAGCAATCACTTCGCCAGAAGCAAAAGGTGCAACAAGGGTTTCACCAACCAAGGCTGGGCTTGGGCTTGAGAGCATGCGGGCAGGCTCTGTAATCGCTGACTGGGTCCACTGAACGCGACCTGTTGCTGCTTCAACCGCAAACAATTCACTGTCGTTGCTGGTCACGAAAACCCGGCCACCACCGGCCAAGGGGGAAGCGTGAATCGGCGAACCTGCATCAATGCGCCAAGTTTCTTGACCTGTATTCGCATCGAGGGCGACGAGATTGCCAAACCCGGTTGCCGCATAGACCTTGCCGTCGCCAAACGCGATGCCGCCGCCAATGGCGGTGCTTTCATCGCGATTGAAGAAGCGACCACGTGCCTTCGAAGCTGGAACCAGCGACTTGCGCCAAAGCTCGCGGCCATTGGCCTGATCCACCGCATGGACCGTGCTTTTGGAGTCGAACACAAATAGCTTGCCATCGGCGACGATTGGCGTCGCAGTGATCGCACCACGGGCACCAGCACCTTGGCCAATCTTCTTGCGCCAAACAATCGTCAATGGCCCAGTGCCCGCTACATTTTGAGGCGCATTGCTGGCCACACCGCCTGCATTTGGCCACGATTGCAGGTCCTGCGCCTCTGGCACGGTTATAGCCACACTTTCGAGCGCGGGGTCCTTGGTGAGTTGTTCTTCAAGGCCTAGAACCGAGATACGCTCTTTATCTTCGGCAATGGCGGTTTTTTCCCGATCTCCGCCAAATGGCCACAGGCTTGATGCCCGGTCTTGTAGGGAGGCGCAGCCCGAAACCAACACCAAAGCGCTGGTGGTGGCGAGGCCGAGGCTGCGTAGACGGCGCGACATAAAGGTCATTGACCATCTCCAGATTTTGGCTGTTCGGTAGGTGCAGGTGTAGCAGGTTCGGCTGCTGGTGCCGCGCGGTTCTTTTCGATCTCTTTGATCTGGCGCTGCTGGGCTTCTGTGATTGCCTTTTGGCGCGCCATGCTGGCCTGCCGCTCACGCTCAATCTGCGCCAAAACTTCCGGGGAGACGGCCCCACCGGCCTGTTGGCCTGCTGGCAATGGCGTTTCGATGACGCGCACATTGGGCGGGATCTTTGTGCCAGGTGGCAGTTTTACGCCGGGAGGCAGGCGCACGATGCGCGGGTTTTCAGGGGTACCTTCGCCTTGCGCTTGACCTTGTGCCGCTTGAGCTTGCGCTTGAGCGGCCTGCATTTGCGCCATTTGCTCTTGCGTCATGCCACCTTGGCCTTGCCCGGCTTCTTCAGGAATAACCATCGGGATCTTGGAAGACGTTGCCTTGGCATCAATCACAGCAAGCGCTTGCCCAGCGCGCGCGCGCACGCCTTGGGGTGCTAGCGGGTCCATCTGCAACAACGCGTAGCTAGAGCGCGCACCTGCAGCATCACCAGCCGACCAAGCAATCGCGGCAGCCAATTCACGCGCCAAGGGTGCAAACGCGCCTTTGCGGTCAATGATGGGCTTTAGGCGCGCATTCATCTGATCCTTGGTCTCACTGTCGGCCGCAATGTAAGCTGCGCGCAGACGCGCCAGATCCGCCAGATCAGCATCGGCGATCTTTTTGGCAGCATCTTCGTAAGCAACCCGTGCTTCGGCGGATTTTGACTGTTCTTGCAACACGGCCGCGCGCTGCAACAAAGCTTGGGCAGCAAAGCCACTGGGGCCTGTTTTGCCAATCTCAGCGAGGCTTTGAGCGCCACCGTTCAAATCGCCTGCCTGCAATTTCGCCATTGCGGCATCGTAGGCAATTCCTGCCTTATCAATTCCTTTGGCCTGCTCGCTCTGCCAGAATTGCCAACCAGCGCTGCCAGCCAGTCCCAAAACAATGGCCCCAATCACAAACGGGGCTGCCCGCTTCGCGAGATTTTCTGCGGTCTCTTTGCGTAGCTCATCTTCGGCTTCGCGAAATAAATCAGACACGCTCACTTCTCCATCGATTCTAAAGGCGTCTCAGACATGAGACTTAGTGGGATAACCTGTTGACGCTAAAGGTGGTGGTCACACAGGGCAAGGTTTGGGCTCGCGCGAAACTGCGACGATTTGAGGGCAAAAGCACTCACGGTGCGCGTTTTAGCACATAAGTCTCCGCTTCGGCAGGAAATGTCCGCTCCCGCACGTCTTGCGCATAATGGGCGGCAGCCTGATCAATGACGGTTCCGAGATCCGCATAGCGGCGCACAAATTTGGGTGTCCAAGGGAACATGCCCAACATGTCATCGGTTACAAGAATCTGACCGTCACATTGGGCAGAAGCGCCAATTCCAATTGTGGGTGCGCGGACCAGCGAGCTGACTTCGGCAGCAATATCTTCGGCAACGCCCTCTACGACTATGGCAAAAGCCCCTGCCCGGTCGGCAGCTAAAGCCTCGCGCAGCACGCGGTCACGCTCTGCCTTGGTGCGGCCCTTGGCGCGAAATCCGCCATCGACATTCATCGCTTGGGGTCGCAAGCCCACATGGCCCATGACGGGGATGCCACGGTCGACCAGGAACGCAATCGTGTCAGCAATGCCTTCGCCGCTCTCAACTTTTACAGCTTGGCAGCCGGTTTCCATCATCACGCGGCTAGCCGAGCGCCACGCCACTTCATGGCTTTCTTCATAGGAGCCAAACGGCAAATCGACGACGACCATCGCTTGATTGGAGCCCCGCATCACGGCGCGGCCATGCAGGATCATCATATCCAGCGTAACCCCAACCGTGGAACTTAAGCCGTGCACAACCATACCCAGACTATCGCCCACCAACAGCACATCGGCATGTGGGTCCAGCAGGCGCGCCATCGGGGCCGTATAGGCCGTCAAACAGACGACGGGAGACTTGCCCTTGCTGCCCGCGATGTCGCGCACAGTTTTGCGTTTGGTGGTATCGGTTTGAGCACTCATGGCCGTGTCTCTACACCGAGGCGCGCGCGCGCTAAAGGCCCCACGCCTAATCTGCTGCATTTGTCATGATTTATAGCCAAAGCTAGCCGCGCGCAAATCAGATATGAATCACGCGCCCATAAGCATCCAACACCGCCTCATGCATCATTTCTGACAAAGTCGGATGCGGGAATACGGTTTCCATCAATTGGGCTTCGGTGGTCTCCAAGGTCATGGCGATACCATAGCCTTGGATCAACTCCGTCACTTCGGTGCCGACCATGTGGGCACCCAAAAGCTCGCCCGTTTTCTTATCAAAAATGGTCTTGACCATGCCTTCAGGCTCCCCCAGCGCAATGGCCTTACCATTGCCGCTGAACGGGAATTTGCCGATGCGGATGTCATAGCCCGCAGCTTTGGCCTTTTCCTCGGTCAAGCCGATGCTAGCCACTTGTGGGTTGGAATAGGTACAGCCAGGGATGCGCGCCACATTGAGCGCGTGGGGGTGCAGGCCTGCAATCGCCTCAACACAGGAAACGCCTTCATGGCTGGCTTTATGGGCAAGCCAAGGCGCACCGGTCAAATCGCCAATTGCGTAAAGGCCTTTAACGTTGGTGCGGCCCATTGCGTCTGTCACCACATGGGTGCGATCCAAGGTGACGCCGAGCTCTTCCAGACCTAAATTCTCAACATTGCCGACAATGCCAACGGCCAAAATGGCGCGATCGGCCTCGATGGTTTCAGTCTTGCCGCCACTTTCAATGGTCGCAGTGACGGTCGTAGCGCCGGGCCTCAAGCCCTTCACAGACGCACCTGTGATCAAGCGAATGCCGCGCTTTTGGAACGCTTTGGCGGCAAAGCCTGAAATCTCAGCATCTTCAACCGGCAAAATCCGATCAAGCGCCTCTACCACCGTGACTTCGGAGCCCAAGGAACGGAAGAAGCTGGCAAACTCAATCCCAATCGCGCCCGAGCCAATCACCAGCAAGCGCTTTGGCATAGTGTCGGGCACCAGTGCTTCGCGGTACGTCCAGATCAGCTTGCCATCGGGGACAAGGCCAGCCGCAGGAATGGTGCGGGCCCGCGCACCTGTTGCTAGGATAACATGCTTTGCCGTGATGGTTCGGGTGCCACCGGCGGCGAGATCGACTGTAACGCCGGGGGCTTCTGTGCCCTTGGTCAGACGAGCGGTTCCCGCGATCACTTCAATCTTATTCTTCTTCATCAGATAGGTGACGCCGCCCGACAATTGCTTAGCGACTTTGCGCGAGCGATCCACAATCTTCGACAAATCAAAGCTCGCGCCCGTAACCGACAGGCCATAGGCTTCGGCGTGCTTGATGTTTTCATAGACATCGGCCGAGCGCAAAAGCGCTTTGGTGGGAATACAGCCCCAGTTGAGACAGATGCCGCCCAAGGACTCGCGTTCTACAATGGCGGTCTTAAAACCCAATTGGGTAGCCCGAATAGCGGCCACATAGCCCCCGGGGCCTGATCCAATTACGACGACATCCACGGTATCACTGGCCATCCAAAACTCCTGATCTTAGATCACTCTTTAGCCTGCTTTCGGTCCTAGTTGGAAGGCCTTGAGCTACCCGATACCGAATGCCCCCTTTAGGCCATCGACGATGAACTGTGCGGCTAAAGCTGCCAGAATAATGCCGAAAATGCGGGTAATCATGGCGGCAACTGTTGCGCCCATGATTTTGGTCAGGGGGCCGGCTAACAGAAACCCGATGAGGCACAAGAGTAGGTTCACGCCTGCACCAGCTAAAACCATGCCCTGCTCTGCAAAGTCTTTGGACTGAGCAAACAACAACATGATGGAAGCGATTGCACCCGGCCCTGAAATCAGCGGGATCGCAAGCGGGAATACCGACACATCCTCAAACCGCTCAGGATGTTTTTGGGCTTCGGCGAGAACTTTTTCGTTGCGCTCTTCGCGCCGTTCGGTCCGCTTTTCAAACAGCATGTCGACGGCGATCAGGAACAAGAGCACGCCGCCTGCTAAGCGAAATGCGTCGAGCGAGACGTGTAATTTGCCCAACAGCCATTGCCCGCCAAAGGCAAAACCGACGAGCACAATCGTCGCTACGCCCACCGACTTAAACGCCATCTTATTCTGCCACGCCCGCGAGGTGTGCTGGGTCAAAGTGGCAAACATGGGTGCGACACCTGGCGGGTCGATCACCACAAAGAAGGTAACAAAGGCGGCGAGAAAGAGTTCGAGCATGAGCGACCCCTAACCCACTTTGGGCTTTGGGTCATCCTCTAGCGAACAGTTACTGCATCGGTGTTTTAGCGCCGTGGGTCGTCAAAATCGCGACGCCGCGGGCGCACGTCTGGAAGGCGGGAAATTGGCCCACGCCGATCCACCAAAATGGCGCGTTCATCGCTTTCGCGCTCTTGGCCCAGCACGCGGACCGCAGGCTTTTTCTGCCCGCGGCCGCGCGGCCCCCCAAACCCAAACCAACCCATATCCGGAATCTCCGCTCCGATTTTTGTGAGTTAACCTTAGCTGAGATTGGTTAATTCGGTCCGAGAGATCTTGGTTAAATAAATGTTGCAAAACAACACTTGACCCCACTCGCGATCTCAGTGTCATATCCGCCAAGAATACAGCGAAGCAACCCAAGTATTCGTGCCCTAGGGAGGAGTTTGTACCATGTCAAAATTCGAGACTTATGAAGCCAAGGATGGTTTTCGTTGGCGCTTTAAAGCTACCAACGGTAATATCCTAGCCGATTCAAGCGAAGGCTATTCCTCAAAGGCGTCTCGTGACAACGGCATTGAACTCTGCCGCAAGGGTGAACTGAAGTATGAGGTCTTTGAATCCAAGGGCCAATATTACTGGCGTGCCAAGTCAAAGAACGGCAACATCATCGCCGATGGCAATGAAGGCTATAAGGCCAAAGCGAGCTGCGAGAACGGCATGGAATCCTTCCAGCGCCAAGCGCCAGACGCTCCAGTCGTCGAGGTCTAAATTAAAGCTGAAATGAGTAAGGCAGGCCCGGCCTGCCTTACAGCATCAGGCCGATGGGCTCTTCAATCAGGCTCTTGAACGCGGCTAGCCAAGCAGAGCCAATCGCCCCGTCAACCACCCGGTGATCGCAAGTCAGCGTGACGCTCATCACGGTCGCAATAGCCAGCGCGCCATTTTTGACGACAGGACGCTGTTCCCCGGCCCCGACGGACAAGATGCAGCCTTGAGGCTCATTGATAATGCTCATGAAGCTCTTGATCCCCATCATCCCCAAATTGGAGATGGAGAAGGTGCCGCCGGCATAATCTTCGGGCATGAGTTTCCGGTTACGCGCCTTATCGGCCAAGCTCTTCATTTCGTCCGAGATTGCGGCAAGGCCCTTGGTCTCGGCTTTGCGGATCACTGGCGTGATTAAGCCACCATCAATCGCGACGGCCACAGCAATATCTGCATGATGATGGATCAAAATCCCATCGGGTGTATAGGAAGCGTTCGCCGCTGGCACGCGCTTACACGCAAGTGCAGCCGCCTTAATCACCAAATCATTGACCGACACTTTGGCATTTTGCGCGGCCCCAACTTGATTGAGCTGCTTGCGCAATTCCAACAATTTGTCGATTTCCAGATCAATGTTGAGCGGGAAATGCGGCACATCGCGGAAGCTTTCGGTCATGCGGCGCGCAATCGTCCGACGCATGCCGTCCAAGAGCACAATGTCATAGGTACCGTCGGCGTATGGCAAGGGGCTGGGCGCACGCGGTGCCGGCGCCGCTGTCGGTGCAGCGGTTGGCGATGCAAGCGCTGCAACGGCTGTTGGCTGAGGCGCTTGACCTCGCGCAGCTTCGACATCGGCCTTAACGATCCGGCCATGCGGGCCTGTGCCGGTAACTTGGGCAAGGTTGATCCCGGCGGCTTCGGCGATGCGCTTGGCCAACGGTGACGCCATGATACGGCTACCATCTGTTGCGGCGGCCGGGGCGGTAGCCACTGGAGCCGCTGCTAGAGCAGGCGCAGCCGCAGGGGCTACAGAGGCGGGTGTTGGTGCGGTAGGTGCCTTTGAAGGGGCATCGCCCTCGCCTTCAATGCGCGCAATCACAGCATTGACCTTCACGCCTTGGGTACCTTCGGCGACCAAAATCTCAAGGACCTTGCCCTCATCGACCGCTTCGACTTCCATTGTGGCTTTATCGGTTTCGATTTCGCACATGATGTCGCCAGACTTCAGCACGTCGCCAACTTTGATATGCCACTTCGCCAGCACGCCCTCTTCCATCGTCGGGGACAAAGCGGGCATCAAAATGTCGATAGCCATGGGCAAATTCCTCAGCGATTGGTGACGGCGCGGGCGGCCGCGACGATATCTGCCGCATTCGGCAAGGATAGTTTTTCAAGATTGGCCGCATAAGGCAGCGGCGTATCTTTTTGGTGGACCCGCATCGGTGGCGCATCAAGCCAATCAAAAGCCCCGTCGATGACGCAGGCGATGACTTCAGCACCAACGCCCATCGGGCCCCAACCTTCTTCCGCCGTCACAAGGCGATTGGTCTTCTTGACCGAGGCGATGATGGTTTCGGTATCCAGCGGGCGCAAGGTACGCAGGTCGATCACTTCGGCGGAAATGCCCAAAGTGGCCAATTCTTCTGCCGCTTGCAGGGCAAAGCCTACCATGCGCGAATGCGCTGTAATGGTGAGGTCTGTACCTTCCCGACGCACTTTGGCTTTGCCAATTGGCACAACCCAGTCATCACCCTCTGGCACCTCATATTCAATGCCATACAGAAGCTCATGTTCAAGAAAGACCACGGGATTGGGGTCGCGAATGGCAGCCTTAAGAAGCCCTTTGGCGTCGGCGGCATCATAGGGCGCGATCACTTTCAGGCCGGGTACGTTGCTATACCAGCTGGAATAATCATGGCTGTGCTGCGCACCCACGCGCGAGGCCGCGCCATTTGGGCCCCGGAAGACGATGGGGGCACTAATTTGCCCGCCCGACATATAATGCACTTTAGCGGCGGAATTGATAATGTGGTCAATGGCTTGCATCGCAAAGTTCATGGTCATGAACTCCACAATTGGCTTCAAACCTGCCATTGCTGCGCCCACACCCATGCCGGCAAAACCATGCTCAGTAATCGGCGTATCGATCACACGACGGTCACCAAATTCTTCCAGAAGCCCACGACTAACTTTATAGGCGCCTTGGTATTGACCGACTTCTTCCCCCATAAGGAAAACGTCTGGGTCGCGGCGCATTTCTTCGGCCATTGCGTCACGAAGCGCATCGCGCAAAGTCACTTTGACCATTGGCGTGCCAGGTGGAATTTCAGGATCGGCCAAGGCAACAGGTGCGCTCGCTGCAACCGGCGCTAGTGCAGCCGCAGGCGCAGGCGCTGCTGCCACCGGCGCAGGTGCATGAGGCGGCGTTACCGCTTCTTCATCGCCAGAGATGCGCGCGATAGGTGTGTTGACTTTTACACCCTGACTGCCAGCGGCCACCAAAAGGGCTTCAACGACGCCCTCGTCGATGGTTTCAACTTCCATCGTTGCCTTATCGGTTTCAATCTCGGCAATAACGTCACCTGCTTTGACCGTGTCACCGACCTGCACCAGCCATTTGGCCAAAGTGCCTTCCTCCATGGTTGGAGAGAGTGCGGGCATGAGGATTTCAATCGACAAGGCAGGCTCCGTATTGGTTAGATTAGGTTGGGCCTGCATAAAGCAGGCCCGTCCTCTTCATCGTGCGTAGCAACGGCGACCGAGCACCGCTGAACTTAAAAACCCAAAGCGGGTCGCGTTCTATTTTTTCTTTTTGGCAGCAGGCGCCTTTACAGGCGGTGCTTTCTTGGCTGGCGCACGACCCATTTCTGGCGGTGCCAACAAGCCACCTGGCTTTTGGTGCTCGTTCAATTGGAAGCGAACAGCCGCATATTCTTTTTCGAAAGCTGTTTTGCCGGGCTGGAACACAGCATTGACGCCATCTTGGACAATTTTCTGGATGACTTCATAATCTTCTTGGCCATTTTCCTGACGGCAGCTGCGTACTTGATTGATGCGGTCTGGCATCGCACGCAATTCATCCAACAGCGCATTAAAGCCATTGCGGGTGTTCTCATTGACAAAAGATTCGGCTGTAACGGTACCCAGCGCAGCAGGACAGGCCGACGTGTATTGAGGCTGAGCCGCAGAACCGCTCAGACTGCCAACAAACCGACCTTTTGGTTCGGTCCAAGCAGACAAGGCTGCTTGTGGGGCTTCCACAACCGCCGCCTCACCCTTTTTCTTCGGGGCTTTCGGCGCAGGCAATTTGCTAATCCGCTCAATGTTACCCGTTGCAGCAGCGTTCATGCCGTTAAAGGCTTTGGCTTCTTCATTGGCTGCGGCGGACAAATAGTCGCCGAGATTGATGCGGACGACGTCGATATCGCGCCGCGCATTTTCAACCAAGCAGTCTTCATAAGCGTCCCACTTTTCGCGAACAGCTTCAAAGCGACGCTTTTCACCTTCGACATAGGTCCGGCTGGTGCTTTCTTGAATGGCGGCCGCATCCATATCAAACTTAAAGGCTGGGCAGCTTGGGGTATAGGTTAGGCTATCAACCTTGCCACCGCTGAAGTTACCAGCATGCACTGGAATGTTGCTGGCGGCAGGTGCAGGTGCAGGTACAGGTGCTGCAGCTGGCGTTGCTGATTGTGCAAACGCAGGTACGCCGCCAAATTGGGCACCAATTGCAGCCACAAGGCCGATTGCAGCGGTTGCGATGAGAGTAGTCTTCATGGCTTTCATCTCGTTTTCTCCCACAGGTGGCCCGCCTTTTGGCTCAGGCCTCAACATAAATGTGACGCATCAACTCTGAAGGGTCGGGCTCCGGGCTTGTTTGAGCGAAATCGGCAGCATCGGCTACTATTTCTTTCACGTCCCGGTCGATTGTCTTCAGGTCTTCTTCAGTAAACAGCCCATTCTCCAGACCATAATGGCGCATGTGCTCAATGGGGTCGCGGGTATCGCGCACTTGCTTTGGCTCATCTTTGGGGCGATATTTAGCCGGGTCGGACATGGAATGGCCACGATAGCGATAGGTCTTCATTTCCAGAAGGAACGGACCTTTCCCAGACCGGGCATGCTCTAACGCGCGTTCAGCCGCCTTGCGCACGGCTATAACGTCCATGCCGTCCACTTCTTCGCCGACGATTTCGAAGCTGATGCCGCGCTTGAACAATTCGGTCTCTGCCGAGGCCCGCGCAACGCTGGTGCCCATGGCATATTGGTTGTTCTCGATCACATAGACAACTGGCAAACGCCATAGGCTTGCCATGTTGAAGCTTTCATAGACTTGGCCTTGGTTGGCAGCTCCATCACCAAAATAAGCGACCGAAACTTGCTCATTGCCGCGATATCGATTGGCGAGCGCCAGACCGGTACCCAAAGCAACCTGTGCACCCACGATCCCATGGCCGCCATAGAAATTGGCCTCTTTCGAGAACATATGCATCGAGCCGCCCTTGCCGCGCGATGAACCGCCAATACGCCCGGTCAGTTCTGCCATAATCTCGCGCGGACTCATGCCGCAGGCCAACATGTGACCATGGTCGCGATAGCCGGTGATCACTTGATCGCCCGCCTTTTGCGCAGCTTGCATGCCCACCACGACAGCTTCTTGGCCAATATAGAGATGGCAGAAACCAGCAATCAAACCCATGCCATAAAGCTGGCCAGCACGCTCTTCAAAGCGGCGGATCAAGAGCATATCGCGATAATAGGCGAGTGCCTCGTCACGATTGTCTAAGTTTGATGGAGAAACAGCAGCGGACCCGGATGATTTCTTAGCAGCCATCGATGCGTACAACCCTTCTCAGAAGACATTATCCATAGGCAGAAGCGGGCCAGACGTCCAGTTGCGTTCACGGATTGGGGGTCTGCGAAGATGCAGAAGATCCCGCAACGGCTGCTGTTTTTGGCAATGGCATCGCAATATCGTTCGGCCCTGCCAGCCCCAATTGGGACATGGCACGTTCTTCCACATAGTCAGAATCAACTTCGCCAGCCTTGTAACGGGCCAGCTTGCGCTCCAACTCTATCCGCTGCTTTACCAAGCCGTCGCGCTCAGCCATCAGTCTGTCGGCGGCCTGCACATAGGAGTGCCACGACAATACGCCTTGTTGGCCGACAAAAAAGTGCACAGCAAAATACACCAACACCCCTGAGAACAGGAAGGTTGAGATACGTATGCCCTTTAAGAATGCCATACCGACAATGCCTTTTGGTGGCGTGGCCGCTGTTTGCTAAGCCCACGCCATCTTGTGCCCAAACTTGGTAAACCAAGTGTTAGCAAATCACCCGTGGGCGATTTTCAAAGCACCATGACCAGCATAAATTGCTTGGCCTTCCAGCATTTCTTCAATGCGGATCAATTGGTTGTACTTGGCTGTCCGATCAGAGCGCGCCAAGGAACCGGTTTTGATCTGCCCACAATTGGTCGCCACAGCCAAATCAGCAATGGTTGAATCTTCGGTCTCGCCCGAGCGGTGCGACATCACCGAAGTATAGCCATTGCGGTGTGCGATTTCGACGGCATCCAAAGTCTCAGACAGGGTCCCGATCTGATTGACCTTCACAAGAATGGAATTGGCCAAACCATCACGAATGCCTTGCTGCAGGCGGGCTGGATTGGTCACGAACAAATCATCACCCACCAATTGGCACTTCTTGCCCAAAAGATTGGTCAGCGCGGCCCAGCCCACGAAATCATCTTCAGACATGCCATCTTCGATCGAGACGATGGGGAATTTGTTGACGAGGCCTTCCAGATAGTGTGCCATTTCTTCAGGGGCCAGGGTCTTGCCCTCACCCACCATGGCGTATTTGCCATCCTTGAAGAATTCGGTTGCGGCACAATCAAGCGCCAGCGCCACATCTTCACCTGGCTTATAGCCAGCTTTTTCAATGGCCTGCATGATGACGCTCAAAGATTCTTCGGCTGAGGACAGGTTGGGTGCAAAGCCACCTTCATCGCCGACATTGGTGCTGTGGCCTGCGTCCTTCAACAGCTTCTTCAGTGTGTGGAAAATCTCTGACCCCATGCGTACCGCTTCGCCAAAGGTGTCCGCGCCCAGTGGCATGATCATGAATTCTTGAATGTCGATTGGATTATCGGCATGGGCCCCACCATTGATGATGTTCATCATCGGCACGGGTAGAACGCGGGCATTCACGCCGCCAACATATTTGTACAAGGGCTGGCTAGCCGCTTCTGCTGCAGCCTTTGCGACTGCCAAGGAGACGCCGAGGATCGAATTGGCACCGAGGCGCGACTTATTTGGTGTGCCGTCCAGCTCAATCAGAATATCGTCGATATGGCGTTGGTCTTCGGCTTCAAAACCTTCCAGCGTCTCAAAAATCTCGCCATTGACCGCTTCGACTGCGTCTAGAACGCCCTTGCCCAAATAGCGCGAACTGTCGCCGTCGCGCTTTTCGACCGCTTCGTGCGCGCCTGTGGATGCCCCCGAAGGCACTGCAGCGCGACCGAAAGAGCCATCTTCTAGAATGACGTCGACTTCAACGGTCGGGTTGCCACGGCTGTCTAAAATTTCACGGCCAACGATGTCGATAATTGCGGTCATAGGAGGGCTCCACCAATCTGGCTGCAGCGTGAGGCAAATCATCACCTGCGTTCCGCCAAGCGGTTAGCGCGACCGCGCGCGCAAAGCTAGGCTAAAGACGCAAATGCCCTATGCTAGACTGCAAGCTTGAGGGGTTGGACCCTTGGTTTCAAGCTCGCGCGCATCAACATCATCGCGCTAGCGAACAAAATTGCCCCTAAGCCTTGATGGGCAATCCCGAGCAAAACGCCTTCAATCTGCGGCGGTGCCCAAAGACCAAAGCCAATCAGGGTCGAGACACCCAAGACCATTTGGCACACGACTAGGATCGCAACCACATTGCCCCACAGGACGATGTCGCGCTGGGCCGAACGACGAGTCTGCAGCCAGACCAACACCATCGCGATGCCGATTCCATAAGCGCCCAGGCGATGGTTGAACTGAATGGTCGAGGTATTCTCGACAAAATTGCGCCATAGCGGGCTCAAGGCCGCATAGTCCGCAGGATAAAGACCACCGGCAAACGTCGGCCAGTCATTATTGATGAGGCCCGCATCTGTTCCCGCCACAAAGGCACCTAAGACAATTTGGAAGGCCAAGAACACAACAAAGCCAATCGCCCAAGGCGCGACTTTACTGTCACCCTGTTGGGGTTGTTTCGGCGTGATTAGATCAAGCGCGGTCCACAATGCTAAACTCATCAGCAAGATCGCCAAGGAAAGATGCGTCGCCAAGCGATAAGCGGCCACGTCGAGACGGTCACCGCTCAAGCCCGAACTCACCATCCACCAGCCGATAAAACCTTGCAGACCGCCCAAAGCAAACATGCCAATCAACCAAGGGGTCATGGCCGGCCGCAGATGACGGGTAAGGGCGAAGATGACCAGCGGCACAGCAAACGCCAAACCGACGACGCGGCCCAGCAAGCGATGCGCCCATTCCCACCAGAAAATGAACTGGAACTCACCTAGGCTCATGCCCTTGTTCTGCAGCTTGTATTCCGGGATTTGCCGATAGCGCTCAAACTCAACGGCCCATTGCTCAGCATTTAGCGGTGGGATCGCGCCATGGATCGGCGACCAATGGGTGATCGAGAGCCCTGAATCTGTCAGCCGCGTCGCACCGCCAACAATGACCATGCACAAAACCAAAAAGGCGATGAACAACAGCCAACTACCAACCCGAAGGTCATAAATGCGCTGACGCTGCTCTGGCAGAGCTACTTGGCTATGTAAGTTGGAAACAGGCAAAACATTGGTCATGACAGCTTGGCGTCCTAAGTAGCGGTACAGTTAGGTGGCCAGCGCACCTTGGCAAGGGCCAGAGACCCAACAGATCAGTCACAGCGACGTGGTTTGCGGCGCGGCCTGCTTACAGGCTAAAGAGGCCTAACATCAAGGGAGAAGCATGTGAAAGCGACACATCGACGCGCCATTGGAATCACACTGACACTGGTAGTCTTGGTGGTTTATTCGTTCTTTGCAGCCTCTGTCGGTGCCCTGTTTGCGGACAAGCATTGGACAGCGCAGATCGCCTATTTTGCGATTGCAGGTCTTGCTTGGGTGTTCCCACTCTATCCGGTTTACATGTGGATGCGGAAACCTGATCCCGACGAAGCGGCAGCTGAAAAGCCGCCCGAAGCCGCGGCCGTACGCAAGCGTAGCTAATCAATCTTTTTTGAATTTTGGGGTGAAAATGGTCGGAGCGGCGGGATTCGAACCCACGACCCCTTGTCCCCCAGACAAGTGCGCTACCAAGCTGCGCTACGCTCCGACCGTTGCTCGCGGATAGGTGACTATTGCGAGCGCGTGGCTATAGACGGCCAAAGGGTTGGCGGCAATCTTTGTTGTCAGAGATTTCTCACAGAAGCCCGGATCCCAAATGCGAGCTGACTTCAGCCCTCGTCCAGATCCTTGGCAAATTCCAACAAGATCAGATCGTGACCCCGGGTCATCTTGGGATCGGTATGAATATCGGCCATTGAGACACTGTTGCCCGTCGCGGCAAAACCACGCCGCGCATAAAAGGCGATCAGCGCGTCTCGCCCTTGGATGACGGTCATAATCATTCGGTTTGCCGCAAATGAACGGCGGGCCTCCGCCTCTGCGGCCTCCATCAGAACTTTACCTACTCCACCGCCTTGTAGTGACGGCTCAACGGCAAATTTGCCGAAATTGCAGGTGTCTGGCGTTTCGCTCAAGTGCTCGATATCGGCACAGCCGATCAGCTGCCCGTCACCATTTTTGGCGATCAAGAGGCGGTGGAGCGGATTTTGCAGAACCTGATCAATCGCGTCGGGCGTGATCCTCTCCCCATCGATCAAGTCGGCTTCAGAAGTCCAGCCCAGTCTGCTCTCATCGCCGCGATAGGCGCGCTGCATCAGGGACACAATCGCGTCGCGATCAGAAGGCGTGGCAAGTCTAATAGTCAGTGCTGACATGGAAGGAGGCCTTGAATGCAGGATTAAAGCGCGCGGCGCTGGAAGGATGCCACGGCGGCCAAAATCTCTTCTGCGCGCTCGAGCTTTTCAAGGGCAGCTTGCAGCCGGACCTGATTAGCCTGATCAACCAATGGGGTGGGAACTTTAGCGAGCGATGCCGCTTCACCAGAAGTTATAGGCGAGAGCGGATAGACTGGCCCACGGGCTGCGGCCCCCAAAGCCAACGCTTCTGGATCGGCTGTGACTGGCGGTAAAACGTCCAGCTTAGCACCGGCACCCCGGGCGCGCACATAGGCAACGCCCTGATCCTTCAAGACCTTCTGAACGCCTTTGAGCTGATAACCATCTTCTTGCAGCAAAGCGCGAATGCCGCGAAGCAAGGCCATGTCTTCAGGCCGATAATGCCTTCGACCCCCTGCCCGCTTTAACGGTCGTAATTGTGGAAACTTGCCTTCCCAAAAGCGCAAGACATGGGCAGGCACATCCAAGAGCTCAGCAGCCTCGGTAATTGTCCGAAAGGCCTGTTCCCCTTTTTCGATGCCTGCCACCTCTATCCTCAGCC
>Ga0247831_1003148_pt1 | contig 24839 bp, 24 predicted proteins | sample LaCruzMarch2015__9_FD_192406 | JGI IMG/M metagenome (GOLD analysis project Ga0247831, IMG submission 192406) | Freshwater microbial communities from meromictic Lake La Cruz, Castile-La Mancha, Spain - LaCruzMarch2015_1m | ecosystem: Environmental > Aquatic > Freshwater > Lake | place: Spain...
CAAGAGTGTCGAACAGACCGAAAGAGACGCCAAAACACTTTGGCCCGAATCGCTTTGGAACAAACTCCATCTGCAAATCATCTTTTACGGACGGCAGTACAGTCCCGCCCGAGGGTGGAATCCCGACGAGGATCCGATTCAGATAGCCCTGGAATACCGCCCAACAGTGCCGCAGAAGACGGGGGCCAAACCGAAAAAACCTGCTTAAAAGTCGGTGCTGAGCGAAAAATAGAAAATACCGGGCAGCACCTGACCGTCTTCGATGCCCCAAGCCCAATCAGCGCGCATAAAATAGCCGAGCAGCCGGGTGCGCAATCCAAAGCCGGTTCCCAACAAGATCGGATCTTTTTGACGGTCCAGAACAATGGTCAAAGGGGGCGATGCTACGACCTTGGTATTCAAGGCATTTTCGGCCGACCACGGACTGGCCCCGTTCCAGGCAGTTCCGACATCGGCAAAGCCCACGACCTGGAAGTTGGCGATAAAGTCGTTCCGAATCGGTCGGTTGAGCAGATAGCGAAACACCGGCACGCGCAATTCGCTATTGAAAACGGCAAAGCTGTTGCCATTGCGGGCGTTTTGGAAAAAGCCGCGCAGATTGGTAACGAGGGTCTGGAAAAGGTAATTTTCGTTTTGGGCGATCGGGGTTTCTGAATTGAAACGCGGACTGAATTCGTTGTCGACGCCCCCCATAAAGTGGACGAGTTTTTGTTGGCCAAACGAAGTCCCATAGGCGAGCCGATTGGCCCAAATAATGGTCCGGTGGACGGGGGTGTAGTGGCGGGCGTCGAACCCGAGGGTGTGCAGTCCCGTTTGCGACTGATTCAGATTGCGGTAGTATTCGGTAAACACCTTATAGCGAAGTCCTTCATGCAGGTTGAGCCCGAGTTTACGCGTATTGTCGTAGATATAAGCTGCGCGCAAAATGAGGTAGTCTTCAGTCTGATCTGGAATGGTCAGCGAGATCGCGTCGGTCGACAACACAATGCTGCGGTCTTGCCGATACGCCAAACTGCCTTGAAGGGCGCTGACGGGGCTAAACGGATAGGTGGTCTTAAAACTGCCCTCGTGGGTCAACACGCGCACCAAATAGGTATTGCCCGTCACGGTTTCTACGCCCGATCCCAGACGCGACCGCCGGTAGAGCATCAATTCCTGATTCAAACGGGGTTTGAAGTTCTGCAGGCCAATAAAGAACTCCGCATTGGGGCTGAGCGACAGTCCGGCCACGGGCTGAAAATCGGTGCGCAATCCCGCCGTAATCCGATAGTTGTTGAACAAATCGACCACGCCCACTTTAAAGAGCATATTGAATCCGGCATTGAGCAATCCGGGACTCGGCCCCCCGTAGAACGGCTGGTATTGCGGATTGCTAAACGCATTGTCGATCTGGGTCGTAAACTCGTCTTGATACAGGCTGGTAAAGTAATTTCTGCGGTTGGGCAGAACCAGGCTATCTCCCTCTTCCACATTTGGGGCAGGACGCTCCATCATCGACGGCACATGTAGGGCCACCTGATTGACCTCCGGTTTGGTGGGGGCCGATTCTCCACCCGGTTTGCTCCGCTCGGGGTCTGTAAGACCCGGGCTAAACGTGTAATTGCCGAGATCGAATTCAGGGCGGACGCGTTGTTTGGGCTCGGGCAGGCGCACGGCCTCTTTCCACGGGCTGGCTGTGCTCGGGGCAGGCGTTGTATCGGACGCTGCCGTTTCGGGTAGGAGCGGCGCCTTATCGGCATATCCCAAGGGACTCGGGATCAATTGGAGCTGTTCTCGCCCTTTCCGATAAAACGTTCCCAGACCATATTGCCCTTGAGGGTCGGCCTCCATTTGCAACAAATGCTCGCGCTCGTTGGTCATCAAAAACCGATCGAAGCGATACGCATAGTGGACCGTGGTATCTACATAAGCGATCGAAGAATCGACTTTGAGCAGATAAATGCTCCGAAAGGGATTGCCCGGGGCGGTATAGGCCACGTCAGAACCCTCGAGGGGGACGAGCTGATTTTCGTCTTGACCGGGGCTGCGCAAATGCCGCCACAACGGACCTTGATAGTCGGCCTCTCGGGGCATCGAAAACAGGTCGAATGCAGGGTCGACCGAGGCGGGATGGTCTTTGGGTAGGGTTTTGAGCGAATCTATCGGTCGGTTGCTTCTCCACAAAACGCGTTTTTCGCCGAGCAAATACACCGGGTCGAGATCGTCGTAGGCATCGTTCGTAAGCCGATCGTAGGAAGTAGACAACACCGTATACTCAAACAAATCGCTTTGTCCGTCTTTGACCGCCGACATCAGCAGTCGTTGACCATCGGCACTGTAGCGCAAACTCAGCACTTTTTCGATGCCAAACAACTCGCGCTTCTGCTTTTTGCGCTCTTTTAGATTGTAGAAGTGGAGCCACAAAAAGCCCTTTTCCTCGCTTACCCAACTCAGCACGCTCGCATCGGGGTTCCAGACGGGCAAGGGATGGCTGTAGTCGGCGTTTTGCGGAATTCGGTACCCACCGCGACCCACGGTTTTCTTTCTGCCCTTGGGGAGCTCGATCATGCGCACGCGGTAGCGCCCTTGTCGGTTGACCACCACCGCCGCTTTGGTGGCATCGGGGGCCATGGCCAAGGCGGTTATTTTCTCGTCTTTGCGGGCTTTGAACAGCGCGTTCCCCGGCAAATCGGCTCGTTTTTCGTCCCATTGAAAACGGGCCCGGTAATAGTCGGGGAGATTCTGGAGAATTTCGGGCAAACCCGCCCCGATTATGTACTGGAACCCTGATTCTACGTTGCGGTTGACCACGGCCATAAACACCACATTCTTGATGACAGAGCGCCCGTAGGTGGCTTCGACATATTCCCATATCGCATGGCCCGCCACCCGGGCTTCTTCTCCGCTCAAGGCATTGAAGCGCTTGAATCGTCCGGTCTGAAAGCCGTCGATCAGCAAAGCCTCGTCCTCGGCGCTCATGGGGCCACTCAAGAACGACATCAGCCCTTCAAAATACCAGTCCGGAAAATGCAGCAGGGTGCTGTTTTTAAAACTCTGGGTAAAGTCGCCGTAAATCAGATTGTTGATGGCCACTTCGGCCATGCCCGCTTTGATTTGTTGCTCCAAATGCGCATAGCTGCCGTTGAAGTACAAATGCATTTTGTTGCCGGCCAAGCGGGTTACGCCACCCGTGTTGTAGGCATCTTCGTTGGAGGCAATCAAATTGCTCTGCACCAGATCGCTGAGATTGTTGAAGACCACAATGCTCAATCGGTCTTGGATCGGGCTGTCGAGCGTTTTTTCCATTTGGCTCAACGTCTGGTGGGCCATCACCGCAACCCGGCGCGCAATCGGATCGCTGCTTTTGTAGAAATAGACGTCGATGTTCTCGAACCGATAGAATTTCCAATCGAAGGTGTTGAATTCGACGCGGTTCTTTCCAAACTCCTGATGCAGACCATAGTAGAACTGAGCGTCGACCCCGAGGACCGCGCTCAATACGCCCAACACCAAACCCAGCGCCTTCGAACGCATCATTTTGACGAATTTAGCACGCAATGGGCCTGCACAGACCTCCCTTGACCAGGAGGTTCCGCCCGGGTGCTTTCTCACTAAGACGGATCACGATGAATAAACGAAACGTTTGGATTTTTGGTTTGTTGGCCGGAGCCGTGGTTTCGACGATTTTGCTCGTGGGCATCTCCACCCAACAGAACGCCACCAGCATGGGGTGGAGTTTGGTCTTTGGCTATACGGGGATGGTCATGGCCGGTGCGCTCCTCATTGTAGGTATGAGCCGTATGTACTACTCCCCAATCTTCCGACCACAGGCGGTTTGATTTAGTTTGATTCATGCGGCGATTTGGTAGCGTTCGATGGGTTTTTGCCGTTGAATCCCTTGATGTCGTCTGCAGTTGTAGCGCTCGATGAAGCGATCTACACCCTGATACAGTTCCAGTCCGTCTTTCGCTGGGTTCAGGTAGATATGCTTTCGTTTGAGTGTTCCAAAGAAACGCTCGATAAAGGCATTGTCTGTCGCTCGTCCTTTGCCATCCATCGATATGCGGACGCCCAAGCTTCTGAGCGTTTCGACCCAATGGGCACAGGTATACTGGGCACCTTGATCGGAGTTGATGATTTCGGGTTTACCATACCGTGCGATGGCCGCATGGAGTGCTTCTGTCTGCGTTTCCTTGTCAAGGCTATTGGATACCTGCCATCCGACGATAAAGCGACTGTACACGTCTATGATGGCCGTCAGATACATAAAACCGGACCGCATGGGGATGTAGGTGATGTCGATGGCCCAGACGTGATTCGGGCGCACGATCTCCAGTCCTCGAAGCAGATAAGGATGGATGTACTTAGCCAATCCCAATCGACTCAGATTGCGCTTGGGGTAGATCGGCTCAATGCACATCTTGCGCATCAACCGACGGATGCGCTTCTCATTGTACCACAGATCCTTATCCTTGAGCTCATCCTGCATGCCCAGTACCCCCAACGTAGGGTCGTCAATAAACAACAGATCAATCGCCTGCATCAAGGCCAGATTCTCTTCACTCTCACCCACCGGCTTGTAATACAACCGACTGCGCTCTATCTCAAGCAGATCAGCTTGCATTCGCACACTCACGGGAGATAATGGATCCACAAATGCCATGCGCTCCTTCACAGTCCAGCCTTGAGTAAGGTTTTTTTTAGAAAGTCCCGGTGCATCTCCAGCTCACCGATCTTTCGATACAACTCATCACGCTCTTTCTCAATGTCCGTTTTATTCTCGGTCACCGCAGACCCGCCAAAGGCGAGATCGGAATTCTCCAAAAACTCCTTCTTCCACGCCGATATTTGGTTGGGATGCAACTCAAAGCGCTTAGCCAATTCGGTCATGCTCTCACGCTCCTTCAAGGCCTCGATGGCCACCTGGGCCTTAAACTTGGCCGTAAACTTCCTCCGGGTCATTCTCATCGTTCTTTCGGGTTAAGTTAATTCCTCTTGCTCACTTAACCACCCGGTCGGATTTTTAGGGAGTATCACAGTATGACCTTGACATTAAAGCGAAACACCGTGCCATTTCTGATGAATGGGCTGGGTATGGCGGCCATCGCCTCTTTGGTCTACACGCTTTCTTGGATGGCCTTTTTGCGCATTACGGGCTATGATTTTAAAGCCCACTATGCCCAACTTATCGAAAATCAAATGGTAGAACAGGGCAAGAGCGCCGAAGAAATCTCGGCGCGGCTGGCTCAAAACGCCGAGCAATTGGCTGCGTACGACCAACCCCACATTCAGGCCGTACTGACCTTTTCCGAGATCTTTCCCGTCCTCATGGTCCTGGTCCTTCTGGGAGGTTGGATCCTCTCTGCGAGGGCCCGCAAGCGTCAGACCGAGGCCGTATAGCTGCGGATGGTCTGGACCAATTGGGCGAGGGGAACCACCCCACTTTGTCGCCAAACAACCTGTCCCGCTTTGTAGAGCATCAAGGTGGGAACGCCTTGTATGCGCAATTGTTGGGCCAACGCGGGATTGCGGTCTACGTCGATTTTCACAATGCGCACCTCGTCTCCCAGCTCTTTGGAAGCCTGCTCGAGGATGGGGTGAAGCATCTTACACGGACCGCACCACTCGGCACTGAAGTCGATCAGGACGGGTTGGTCTCCGGCGACCAAGTCTTTGAAACTGCTCATAGGGACGGTGTATTACAAGGTCAAACTCCACAGACCCCGTACTTGTCCCACATCGAATCCGGTGGCCCGGTCTTCGGGATAGCGCGCTCGAATAGCCGCCATTAGCCCGGGTTCTATTTCTTTCCCGTGACATTGGGCACAGTGGGGTGCGAGCAAAATCGGGGCGAAAAATCGGGTCGATCCATCCGGTTCACGAACCACTTCGGGTTCGAGACTGCGCCCTTCGGCCAGTGCAGCTTCGTAGCGAATGATGCGCTCTTCTTCTTGTGCATTGGCCCGGTTTTCGGGGTTGCGGTATCGAACCGCGGCGCGTTTAAAGCGCACCCCGTGGGCGTCTTCGAGCGAGTCCAACAGGGGCAGCCCTTGGAGCGTACAAAAGGCCACGGCTTCTTCGGCTCCTCCGCGCTGCAAGGCAGCGACCAGTCGGGCGTTGAGGGTTTCTGCCGCCCTTTGGCTGAGCATCCGGCCCTTTTCTAAATCGTCTTGATGCGCAGCCTCTGCACTGCTTTCGGTCGTTGGAGCCGCCGAAGTTGCATCAGGCGCTGCTGTAGGCCCGCCACAGCCCACCATCAGCCCGATGGCCATCCACCCTAGCCCCGCGCGCTTCATTCCGATTGTTTTTGAGACGGTTTGGAATCGCTCGAAAGCCCAACCCATCCCAACAAAGCGCCCATCAAAGAACTCTTGAGGGGATCTGAAGTAATCGAACAACTGCCACTGGCACAGCCGATATAGTGGAAATAGAGCCACCCAGCGATGGCGCCTATTCCAGCACCCAGCAACGACAGTTTATGTTGCCGAAAAAAGTCGATCATCGGACCACTTTTTTGCCTTCGCGCGACCAGGCTTTGATGCCCCCATCGAGGTTGACGATTTCGACAAAGCCCATTTTCTGAAGTTGGCTCATCGCTTTGGCACTGCGTCCACCGACGGCACAATAGACATACACCGGCTTGCTCTTGTCGAGTTTGGCGACTTTTTGATTAAAATCGGCGCTGTTGATGTCGATGTTGCGGGCGTTGGGCAAATGGCCTTCGGCGTATTCTCCGGCGGTGCGCACGTCGACCAACTGAATGGCCTTGTTGGCGTTGAGCCCCTTTTCAAACCCGGCTACCTCGGTCGTTTTGGCCGACTTATTTTGGGCAAAAGCCCCATTCCCTATCGACATTCCCAAGGCAACCCACAGCAAAAGAGCGTATTTCATAACGAGATTCAATAGTTGGAGGTACAAAACTAGAACGTTGTCCTAGGCCCTACAGTAACTCAGGAGACACAGGGACTAGGGCAAATAGCGTACCACCTCGGTCCAGCCCCCCCCGTTGTACACTTCTGTCAGTCCTTTGGAACGCAAAAACTCCGTGGCCCGGCCGCTGCGCGCTCCGCTGCGGCAGCAAAGAATCAACGGACTCCCAAGACTTTGGAATTCCTCCACCCGTCGATCGACTTGATCGAGCGGAATGTTGATCGATCCGGGCACATGGCCTTCGGCAAATTCTTCGGGCGTTCGCACATCGACCACCCGGGTCTCGGGCAGGCGGAGCATTTCGGTTAAGTTCATAAGGCGTACGATCTTTGAAAACGGAAGATACGGACAGATGCGATTCTCGATACGGCTTGCGCTCCATACCGCGTCTAAGGACGAACTTCGCAACTATGAATCCGAATTTGGATCCCGATCCCGGTCGGCTGCATTCTGACGACCTCGAGTTTGAACGCACGCTGCGGCCCTCGAGTTTCGACGATTTTGCCGGGCAAGACAAGGTGATCGACAACTTGAAGGTGTTTGTAACCGCCGCCAATCGCAGGGGAGAAGCGCTTGACCATGTGTTGCTCCACGGACCCCCCGGTTTGGGAAAGACCACCTTGGCGGGCATTTTGGCGAACGAGCTGGGGGTCAATTTGCGGATTACCTCGGGTCCTGTGCTCGACAAACCCGGCGATTTGGCGGGTCTGCTCACCAATTTGCAGGAGCGCGATATTTTGTTTGTGGACGAAATCCACCGGCTTAGTCCTTTGGTAGAGGAGTATTTGTATTCTGCCATGGAAGACTTCCGCATCGATATCATGATCGAAAGCGGACCCAACGCCCGCAGCGTTCAAATTGGCCTCAGCCCGTTCACCCTGATCGGCGCCACCACCCGTTCGGGTTTGCTCACTTCTCCGCTCCGAGCGCGTTTTGGGATCAACGCCCGTTTGGAATACTACAAAGTCGAGCTGCTCGCTTCGATTGTGGAACGGGCCTCGCATATCCTTAAAGTGCCCATCGAGGCCGAGGCTGCAGTCGAAATTGCCCGCCGGAGCCGTGGAACCCCCCGGATTGCCAATGGGTTGCTGCGTCGTTTGCGCGACTTTGCGCAGGTAAAGGGGCAAGGGGTCATCACCAACGAAATTGCCCGCTTTGGGCTCGATGCGCTCCAGGTCGACGAGGGGGGACTGGACGAGATGGACCACAAGATTTTGCGCACCCTGATCGAAAAGTTCTCGGGCGGACCGGTGGGGATGGGAACCATTGCCACGGCGGTAGGCGAGCAGGCCGAGACCCTCGAAGAGGTCTACGAGCCCTACTTGATTCAAGAAGGCTTTTTGCACCGCACCCCAAGGGGAAGGGTTGCTACCGATCGGGCGTACCAACACCTGGGGTTGGGCGGGCTCTACCGGGCCACGGATCAGCGCGATTTGTTTGGGGGGGCGTGACGAACTTCGGTCCGCATCAACGAGCCGAATGGGTCAAGCGCAAGGCCGCTGAACTCGGTTTTCTAGATTGCCGCATTGCCCAGGCCGGATTTTTAGAGACCGAGGCTCCTTTGTTCGAGCAATGGCTGCAGCGCGGTTATCAAGCCGATATGCACTGGCTCGAGCGGAACTTCGACCTCCGCATGGATCCGCGTTTGCTCTTGCCCGGAGCCCGTTCGGTTGTGTGTTTGAGCTATTCCTATGCCCCCGCCCGAACGATGAACGCGGGGAGCGGGATACCGAAGATTGCGCGCTATGCCTATGGGCGCGATTACCACAAAGTCCTCAAAAAGAAGCTTAAAACCCTGTTGATCGGCTTAAAACAGTCCGTAGGCGATTTTGCTGGACGGGGGTTTGTCGACAGCGCTCCGGTGCACGAACGCGCCTGGGCCCAGCGCTCGGGTTTGGGTTGGATTGGCAAGAACAGCCTATTGCTGAGCCGAAAGGGCGGGTCTTATTTTTTCTTGGCGGTCTTGGTGCTCGATCTCGAACTGACCCCCGATGCCCCGACCACCGATCATTGTGGAAGCTGTACCCGCTGCATCGATGCGTGTCCGACGAAGGCCATCGTTGCCGATGGGGTGATCGACAGCCATCGGTGTATTTCCTACCATACCATTGAATTGGCGACGGCGATTCCCGAAGAATTTCAGCCGTCTTTGGAAGGATGGGCGTTTGGATGCGACATCTGCCAAGAAGTGTGCCCGTGGAACCGATTTGCCGTGGAACAAAGCGATCCGGAATGGCCCCCGGTGTCCGCTTTATTTGAATGGACCGGAGCCGATTGGAGGCAAATGGAACGCGAGACTTTTGAGCAGGTCTTTGGTCATACCCCCCTACAAAGAGCGGGGTTTGACAAATTCAGCGATTCGGTTTTATGGGCCGTGGGCAACGCTCAGAGCGATCCCACCGCGACTTCTTCGGTCTGAAGCACCTCCTGGGTGGCGTTGTCGTAGACAAACACGACAAGTTTGCAGTTTTCAGCCACATACCCGTCGGTCCCAGAAGGAATGGTGTAGCTAAACGGGGTGTCGAAGTTCTGACCATCGGCTCCGCCGTTCGGGCTGAGTACGGTTCCGAACGCGGTGTTCAAACTCGTCCGAAAGACGTTGTGGTGCACATAGGCCGAATCACGGGTGTCGTCCGGCAACAACTGAGGGGCTATAATATCGCTTTCGCACAACCACAAACAGATCCGCAAATCGGCATTGGAGGCTGCAAGCAACGTACTCCGAACCGTTCCGCTCAATACTCGGGTAGCACTGTTGTAGGCTCCATCGATCTCGAGTTCCACCGTAGCGGGTTCGAGGTTGATTTGGCTGACGAGCGATGGCCAGGAGCTGAACAACTTGAGATGAGCCGCACCGCTGGGTCCATAGTCGAGTCGGCTCACCATCCCCGCGGGTTGAAAACTAACGCGGAAAAACTGCTTGAGTACGTCGCCTTCGGGGGTTCGGAATTCGGTCGGATAGCCATTTGTGGAATCAGGGGCGGTTAAGGCATCGGAACCCGCGTGGATGGCCACGGCCACACTGCGCCCTGGGAGCAGGCTGTCGATTTTCGCGATTTCCTTCGACGCCTTGGGGCAGTTTTTACAGCGGTGGCCCGTAAAGTCCTCAATCAAGGCCTTTCGAATCACCGTGGTGGTGTCGGGGGGCGGAAGAACGCCGTTTTTAAGCGGTTTGTCGATGTAGTCGCAGGAAGCCGCCCAACTCAGGAGACCGCCGAGGGCGAGAATGCGGAACAAGGGGTTCATCTTAGAAGTTGCTGGTTATGGTCAATCCCATCGAAGTCGAAGCGGGCACTACGCGGCAAATGCCGCCAACACAAAAGATGCCTTGTTGTTGCCGGCCCATATTGAGTTGAAAACGAGTCGTTCCCGTATTGTACCCCGCCGAAAGGAGGGGGTAATGCAGCCGGCGCGATTCGTCCGCATTGCCATAGTTCCATATGTCTTGAACGGCAAAAAACCAGTTGGGGGCCACGCTGTATTCCAAGAGCAGCATCGCGATATCGCCCCGGTCCTGCTCGGTAAAGAGGCCTTGGAGTTCGAAGCGCAGGCTGTGTTTGGGTTTGATTTTCCACAGACCTTCGAATACCACCGCATTGATATAGGCCATGTCCGCCCGCGAAGGATCGTTCAAAATGACCGTATCGTTCAACCCCCCCGAATTGGTGGCCGAGCCCAAGGTGCCTTGATTGTATTCGATGTTGTAATAGGTCAGCGTCGCTTTAAACGCCTTGCTCAAACTCCGCGAATAGGCCACGTTGATGTCTTGGAAATAGCGGATGTCGCCCTGTTTGAACCACTCGGTCTCGTACCCGTCGGTGCCCGCTTCGCCAATCGAGGTTTCTGCGTCGATTTGCTTTTTAACAATCGAATGCGCATCCGAATAATTCAGATTGAGCGAGCCACCGCGCGTTCCTCCCAACCAGGTTTCTTTGGGCAATTGAAAACTGAATTCCAATTGCAAGCCCGTTTCCCCATTGATTTGGGTCGCATACGGATAGAGCGAGGGCAGGGCGTAGGTGTGGAATTTGGTGGTCGGGGGCAAATAATTCATAAACAATTCAAACTGACCGGCATTGCGGTCTGAACGAAACGCCATATTGTCGATAAACTTATAGGCACCCGAGAATCCAAAGCCTTTGGTCGTATAGTTGACGGTCGTAACACTGCCTCCACCGGGTTTATAGATGTAGCCATTGTCGGCCGAGGGATCGTTGATCTTGTAGGCCCACTCGGTATTCAAGCTAAAGCCGCCAATGCCATACGTGGCCCGAGCCGCGGCCGCTCCCACGTTTTCGGGTAGATTGAAAAAGGGATCGTTGGCCGCCTGAAACTTGCTCGTAAAACTCACGCCCACGGCCAGTTTATTCCTTTTATCGGCCCAAGAATCAAAGAGTTCGTTGAAGTTGGCTTCGGCATCGATGCCGCGCACAATGCCGGGTCCTTTGGTGAAGTAGACCCTTTGTTTTCCGAGGATTCCCTTCAAATACAGACCGTCTATGGGCGTGTATTTGAGCCGGATGCCGTCCATGGCGTTGTCGAGGCCGAGCAAGCGCTCCTCGTAGGATCGATGAATCAATCCGCTCCCAAATTGCTCGTAGAAATTGCCGACGGTGATGTCAAGCCGGTCGCGCTTCCACTGCAAGAATCGGTAGGTAATACCCTCTCCGACAAATCCGGGGGGATAGCCCAAAATCGGGTTTTGATAGTTTTCGTAGCGCAAACCGGCACTGAGTTCGCCCCAATTGTTGCTGCGCTGATAGATCAAATTGGCAAAGCCCTGTCCGAGGAACTGTTCGTCCGGATAGTCGCTGCCATCGGGATCGAGTTCGGTATCCTTGAAGTACAGGTATCCGTCAAACTGAAAGTTTCCATGGACCGAGCCGTAGTTGCTTGGCGTGGGGGTTTGCTGGGCCAAAAGCCCGAAGCTGCTCAACAAAGAGAGCAGGATCAGTCCCTGCCCAAACCGAGGAGTGCGGTTCAAAGAACCGGCCAGTTCAGTGTACTTCAATGGTTTCGCCCTTGGCCAGCTTTTGGATCAACTCGTACAAAATATCCTCGTCTCCGCTGGCATAGCCGTTGTGTTGCCACACAATATTGCCTTGGCCATCGAGCAAAAAGGTATGCGGAATCGAATTGACGTTCAACAGCCGTTTGAGATCGCCGTTTTCGTCGATATAGACCTCGTATTCCCAACCTTCGCCTTGGGTAAACGGCCCCACTTTGGCAGCGTTGCGGGCATCGTCGATCGAGATGGCGACCACCTTAACACCGGTTTCGCTCTGCCAATCGGCATAGGAATCTTTGATGGTGCTGAGCTCGCGAATGCAGGGTTTGCACCAGGTGGCCCACATCGAAACCACCATGGGTTTTCCAGGGTTGGTGATGTCGGCGGTCGAAATTTGTTTGCCGTCCGGGGTTTTGACCGTAGCTACGGGCAGGCGGTCGCCGGGGTTTTGGGCCAGTGCGGTCAGGGTACAACCACCGACCATCAGCACGGTTCCCAAGAGTGTACGAAGGTTCATAAAGGGGGGGAGATCAATGAGACTGCAAAAGAAAGGGAGGAGCAGTTGCCTCCTCCTCCCTGTTCCAAATACAAGAACCGAGCCGTTTTTAGCGGAGCACGGGGATCATGCGCACGGTGCGCTTGCCGTTGTTCTCAACGCTCAAGTGGTAGGTGCCCGCGGCCAGATCGGCGACGTTCATTACAAAGCGATCTGCGGCATTGACGTCTTTGATGTCCATCACGCGAACCACAGCGCCGAGGCTGTTGGTCAAGGTAGCCGTAGCAGCCCCTTGGCCTTCAAAGCTCAATACCACTTCGCTCGAAGCGGGAACGGGGTAGATGCTCAGGCCTTCGATTTCGTTTTCGCCGATGCCGATGGGCTGGGTAGAAACGTGGATGTTGTCGACATAGAGACAGTTTCCATAGCCCGAGGTGGTTTCAAATTTGAACAACACCTCCGATTGACCTGCAAATGCATTGAGGTTAATTTCGTTCCGGCTCCATTGGTTGGCTTGGGGATAGAAACGACCCGTAGATACAGCGGGGGCCGTAGTCAGGGCAGTGCCTGTTTTGCTCCACACCGAAGTCCAGTTCGCACCACAATCGCTCGAAGCGAAGACTTCCATCTTGTCGGGCTCATTGCCGCCATAGAGGGCGTGTGCGTGGTCAAAGTACAGTTTGGGACCCGTAATCGAACTCAAGTTTACTTTTTCGGTCAGGATTTTGGAAACGATACCGGCATCGATCGCGTAAAAATCGACCCGCAGCGACTTGGCCGATTGGGCAAAGCCACCGAGCTGTTGCGGGGTGTTGGCCACCTGCTGGTTGACGACAAATACCCGTCCGCTGGCATCTTCCAACAGGAATTCGGTCGGGAAGCCTCCGAGGGCGGGAACTTCAAAGGTTTGGGTGTAGGGTGACGCGGCAACCGTTTGAGATACAACACCATAGAATCCCTGATCCTCGTTGTTGAATCCGTTGCCATCCCGAGCACCGTCTACTGAAACCACATAGGCGCGCACTTGGGCGGCACCTGTTACGTTCACCGTCGGGAAGGTCACCGTAGCGTTGGCACCGGGGGCCAAATTGCCACTCCAGTTCTGGGTTACTTCTGCTCCCCCATTCAGCGTGTAGGCGACTACGGCCGATGTAATGTTCGAAGCAGAACCGTTGGTGATTTGGACTTGGGGAACAAAACTGTAATTGCAATAGCCTCCGGCGGGGGTGGCATAGGAAACCGACACATCCTTCAAAGGGGTGGCAAGGGGCTGGGGAGCGCTATAGGCCGCATTCTGAACCGCTTTGTTTCCGTCGCTTTGGATAAAGGCCACCACAGCGAGCTCTTCGTAGTCGTAGACATAGGTGGGAACCGTCACCGAAAAGTTAAACGACTGGCTCTGTCCGGCCGTCCAAGTGCCGGGAAGGGTCGTACCCGAAGCGTTGGGGACCATATCGCGCATTACGCCTTCAAACTTGGTTTCTCCGTTGTTGCCGGGGGCAGAAGCAAACTGAATTTCGCGCTCTGCAATGGCCACGTGCAGTTTCAAGGCACCCGTAGACGTAAATGCACCCACAGAGGTCACCGTTACGTCGATGGTCATCGTAGCGGCATCGGCGCTCAAAGAGTGCGTCAAGGTCATGTTGAAGGTCGCAGGAATCGCATAGGCCGCGTCGATTTTAGTTTGGTTCAGACAGGCCGGAGCCGCGACATAGGCATTGCAATCGTTGGGGACTGCGGTTCCATTGATGTAGGCTGAAGGAACGCCAGAAGGACCATAGTACGTAAAGCGGGTGTCCACTTCGGTAGGATTCTGGACATTCATGGGGTCGAAGCCGGGAAAATCCGTCTGATACTTCAATCCGATGATTTTGGTCGAATTGGCGTCGAGGAGGGTATTAAAGGCCGGATTCTGCGAAGCGCAGGGACCGCAGGAGGCGTTGGTAAACTCCTCGGCCAAAACCAATCGCTGCTGGGCGACGACCTCGGTGCCGAACAAAGTGGCCAATCCGATGGTGCCCAACACAAAGCGAGAGTAAATCTTGGACATACAAATGGGGTTTGGGGTTAAACGAAGGGCTAATGTACACAAGGCAAATGTTAAATCTTAACGAAAGGATTTTTTAATCACACAATCGATCAATTCCAACCCAAGGCACGGCTTTTGCGTACTCCTATTTGGATTCGGGCTCTGTCCAAATGGAACGTCCGACAACGTATAGAATTTGGTACCTTCGCACTTCGCGCTCTTTCAACCCCTTTGGATATGAAAACACGGCTTCTCTTTCTGTCTCTGTTGATCCTGGCCTTGCCGGGTTTTATTCAGGCTCAGAGCATCAGCGTTTTATCGTTTGACACCCTCGTGCAGGGCCACGCGAATACGGCCACCGACATCTTCGCGCATGCCGCTATTCAAAATGTGGGCAATACGGCCATCGACATTCGGGTAAAGCGCCGCATTCTCAACAACAATGCATTGACCGACGAGAATGCCATTTGTTGGGTCGTGTGCTACGACAATGCAACAGATGTTTCGCTGTTTACCATCAATTTGGCCCCTGGAGCCTCGAGCACCAACGACTTTACGGGTCACGTTTATCCCGATGCCGACGGCACCGAGTGGAACGGGCAAATCGCCTACACATTCTTTAACGACGCCAACCCCAACGACAGTGCCACTATAGTAGTGCGGTTTGAAACCGTTCGGGGGTTGAGTTTGACGGATGCTGGAAAAAATGCGTGGAAAGTATATCCCAACCCCGCAGATCAGTTTGTCGAATTCAGCATTGATCCGGTGCGCTACAAAGGCGCGCAGGTGGTGATTACCGATTTGCTCGGGCACACCGTGCGCAGCAAAGCCTTTAGCATGGGAGAGGCCAAATTGCGCTTGAACATCGCCGACTTAAAAGGGGGTATTTATATGTACACCTTGGTTGTTGGCGGCAAGGCCGTGGAAACGCGCAAACTCGTCGTGAGCCATCGCTAAACCGTGCCGACCCGATCGTTTTGAAGAACCGCGTCCTGATGGGCGCGGTTTTTTTTTTGCCCTAGACCCACACCCGGTGTCGGATCCAGGGGGTGAAGTCAAAGCCCTCTTTCGTTCGCGTATTTGATTAAAGCCGCAGTGCTCCGAATGCCGAGTTTGGTTTGAATGTTCTTGCGGTGGGTTTCGATGGTGTGCGTACTGAGAAACAGTTTTTCGGCCATTTGATTCCCGGTAAGCCCTTGCCCGATCAGACTGAGTACCTCGAGTTCGCGGCGCGAAAGCGCAGTAAAGCGATCTGCATCTTGGGGTTCAAAGTTCTCGGCCAAGAGCAACTCCTCAATTTCGGGCTCGAACCATTGGGCTCCTTCATGCAGCAGGAGGATGGATTTTCGAAGCACATCAAAGCCGGAGCTTTTCAAAACGAATCCTCGAACTCCAAGCGTCTTGAGGTTGCGCACGAATTCGGGGTTCGAGTAGGTACTCAGAATGAGAATTTTGCGCTTGGGATTCTGTTTAAGTAGTTTTTCGCTCAACAGGATCCCATCCATTTCGGGCATGTTGATGTCAATCAAACATACATCGGGTTGCAGGGCGTCGATTTGCTGTAAAGCGGTAACCCCATTCGAGGCGTGCCCTATAATATCGATGTCTTTGTGTACGCTTAGCAAAGCCATAAGTCCTTCGGCAAACAACTGATGGTCTTCGGCCAAATAGAGTCGGATCATAACGGATTTATGGGTAATTGAATGATGAATGTGCTTCCCCGTCCGGGAGCGCTGTCGATCACGAGTTGTCCCGAATAGGGTTCAAGACGGCTATTGATGTTTTGAAGCCCGATGCCTTCGGCAGTGTGTCCGGTGTTGAATCCGGTTCCATCGTCCTCGTAGGTGAGGCACAATTGGCCTTCGTTCATGGTGAGATCGATGGAAATGTGCTGGGCGTTGGCGTGTTTTAGGGTATTGGCAATGAGTTCTTGAACAATGCGGTACAATTGAATTTCAAGCGATTGTTCGAGCTTACCCTGCAGCCCAAACGCGGTGATGTCGAACTGCATCGAGGAACCGTTCGAAATCGATTGACCCAATTCTCTCAGGGCGGGCAGCAACCCGAAGTTGACCAACACCCCCGAACTGAGGTCGTGTGAAATTCTTCGAACCTCGTCCATGGCGTCTTTGAGCAATAGACTGCTCTTGTCCATTTAGGCGAGCGCGTCTTGGGCGGAGGTGCTACTCAACAATCGATGGTGCTCCATATTGACCCGTACTGCCGCGAGCAAGCCCCCCAATCGGTCGTGGAGGTCGCGCCCGATGCGCTTGCGCTCGGTTTCTTGACCCTCAAGCAGACTTTCGAGCGAGGCACTTTCGCGGGAGCGAATCAGTCGGTCGATTTCCTGATGCGCGATGACCACCGCTTTTTTGCGGTTCATGGCCCTTTGCTGGTAAAACAACACCCCGATGGCACCGATAATCGATAGGGCAATAATAGCCGTTCTGTACCACCACAACCGGGCTTTGCGTTTTTCAGCGAGAAACTGATGCCGTTCGGTGTCCATTTCGGCCCGGAAACGTTCGGCCGCTTTGCCCCGTTCAACACTGTTGAGCGAATCTTGCACATAACGCGCCAAGTACGACCACCGAAAGGCCTTTTCCCACTCGCCCCGATCTTGATACGTCAGAGAAAGGGCGTCGTACAAATCGGCTTTTCGCTGACCGAAATGCAGTCGTTCCGCCATGCCGAGGGCCTTGCGGACCCAATAGCGCCCTTGGGTGCTGTCTCCCGATAGAGAAAGGAAACTCCCACGGATTTCCCAGAGAAAGTTGACCGATAGCGAATCTCTTTTGCGGTTGTCAAACCGCTCGCACAGATCGAGTGCGCGGAGCAGGCTGTCGAGGCCGAATTGTTCGTAGATGTAGTCGAATCGATTGGCCAGTTCGAAGGCAAACGAAACGGAATCGCCAAACTCGAGATAGCGTTGTAAAACCACATTTTGAATCGAGTCGAATCTTCTTCTCGGTTCGGGAAAGCCCTTGTCGAGGTAGAAATAGACATGCGCCAACTCGGAGAGAAACGGAGCTTGCATAGGACCCGTTCGCCTGTTTTTGGGCAGGGTTTCGTACGCAAGGCGGTAATAGAGCTCCGAGTTTTTGAAATCGTTGGTTTCGAAAAAGTAGGTCCCGAAGTGGTGGTAGTGTTGGGCGAGCCATTCGGGGTTGCCCAAGCTGTCGACCACCGACGATTCGCGCTTGAGCAGTTCGAGCGCTTCGGCCAAACGACCTTGTTGGGCCAAGTATTGGGTTTGTAGACCCATGATTGCGCCCCAACGACCCCAGTCGGCCTGAGCCCGATGGTGGCTTAAGGAATCTTCAAAAACCGAGGATTCCCATGGAATGCCCGCCGACGGCTTCGTCTGTGCTGCGCACGGCAGGAATCCCATCAGCCCCGCGATCCACAACAACCCCATTCCAAAGAATTCAACCGCATGGAAGGGGATATTTCCCGGCCAAATGTGGATGGACTTAGTTGGGACGCAGGTCAAACCGGCTGGACGGTTTCGAATCAAAATCCCAGTTCCCTCCCCGATTTTTTTCATGGACCGAATAATAGTCCAAAAGATCGTAGAGATCGATCAGTTCATGGGCTTTGGGCAATTCATCGCCCATCGAAACATCTTGGGTCGATTCTAAGTCCAATGCGTCAGAACGGGATCGAGGCGTTTTCATGGGGGCGGCTGAGTTTCAAAAATCGCGTCCTCTGCCGCCCAGTGCAATCCCTAGATTTAGGGATTTTATGGATTATGATTGAGCTTGAACGAGAAATAGTCGCCGCTGTTGAGAGTGGCTTCGACATCTTTGTCAGATTCGAGAAGAATGATGCCTTGAAGCAATTCCTCATTGGAGACCTCATGAATGGGATTTGGGTCAGACTCGCTATTTTCTCGGATAACATAGACCTTCATCCCTTCATATATGCGGTTCGAATCTTCCACAATTCCGGGCGCGTTCAATTGGCAAAAAATGTATCCGATTGAGTTACTCCCTTGGCCAAATTCTACACCGATCGTCGAGGACCGGAGTTGATCCAATGTCGCTTTTTTAGGATAATGGATAGTGCTTTTGGTGCGTATTTGGGCTCGTGATTGCCGAGGAGGATTTGTTCCGTCAGAATACGAAACATTGTAGTTGTAATCGCCTTGGGCAATTGGACTGCTAGTACCGAGTTTATGAATATTTTTTCCTGAACTGTCTGCGATGCATTCAAAACTGGATGGGGTGTTTGATCGTATGATAGACTTCTCTGTGGTGATAAGGTGAAGTACGATTTGCCCAATGCCTTTTTCGTCACCGATCACTTTGGCAATGCTGAATTTATCCATGGTCTAGGTTGGGGTTTAGATTGGTTGGTTGGACGAAACTATCTCTCATTTTTATTTAAGTCAATGACAATCAGAAAAATACCTAGATCTAGGGATATCATTCGCTCGGTTACCTTTGCGCCCCATGTCGATTGAAGTCAGCGGAATTAGCAAATACTACGGTGCGCAAAAGGCACTGGATTCGGTGGGCTTTTCGGTGCCGACGGGGCAGGTGGTGGGCTTTTTGGGTCCAAACGGGGCCGGAAAATCGACCTTGATGAAGATCCTGACGGCCTATTTGCCCGCCGATTCGGGAAGCGCCACCGTGGCGGGCTACGACGTGGTCGAGTCGGCACACGAGGTCAAGAAAAGAGTGGGCTATTTGTCCGAACACAACCCGCTCTATCCCGATTTGTATGTCCGGGAGTTTTTGGGATTTTGTGCCGGGGTACATAAGGTGGGCAACCACCGCGTCGAAGCCGTCATCGAGCAGACGGGATTGGGTCCAGAGCGGCACAAGAAAATCGGTGCCTTGTCCAAAGGCTACCGCCAACGGGTGGGTCTGGCTCAGGCGTTGATCCACGAGCCCGAGGTGTTGATTCTAGACGAGCCCACTACGGGTTTAGACCCCAATCAAATGGTCGGCATCCGGCAGTTGATCCGAGATTTGGGCCGAGAACGGACCGTAATGCTGAGCACCCATATTCTCCAAGAAGTCGAATTGATCTGCGATCGGGTGCTGATTCTCCACCGAGGCCAACTCGTGGCCGATCAACCCATGGAGGGAGCTCAAGGCACGCTCGAAGCCCTTTTCCGTCGGCTTACCAATCCTGCCTAAAGCTCGAAGATCCGTTCTATAGGTCGGACAATCAGTCCCTTACATCCTTTTAGCGCAATCGGTCGTTGGAGCATTCGCGGTTCTTCGATCAGCGCCAAGGCTATTTCCGATTCGTCCAGCTCCAAATCTGCAAAGCGCTCTTTCCATACCGCGTCTTGGGTCCGAACCAAATCCGAGGGATCCAGATCGAGCGCGGTGCAGACTTCGTCGAGAAAGTCGGGTGTTAACGGCTCGTTCAAAACATCCATGACGCGATGGGGTACCTCCCGTTCCGCAAGCAACTCGAGCAATTTGCGACTCGTGGTGCAGCGCGGATTGTGGAGTATGACGAGGGTGTTCTCCATTTATCGGCTCAGGTGGACAATGCCTTGAAAAGTGCTCTGTTGGCCGCAGGCGTCGCGGAATTCCAATACCCAAAAATACACCCCTTCGGTGGCTTCGATGCCGGCCAATCGTCCATCCCAATTGGCCTCGCCCTCGTGCATCAATTGCCCCCAGCGGTTGAATACCTGCAAATGGGCTTCTTCTGCCCCCCATTCCAAGGCCCAAGCCGCAAAGTCCAAATAGTCGTTGGCGCCATCGCCGTTGGGCGTAAACACATTGGGCAATTCGCTCAGGCTGGCATCGGGGTTGCCGATATAGACCGTTTGCGCGGCAGCATCGGTTTGACGACAAACACTGTCGAGTAAAGTGGCTGATACGGTATATTCCCCGGGTTGGGAATAGGTGTGGTTCCAGTTCGGACCCTGACCTGAAAGCGTGGTTCCATCGCCAAAATCGACGGTCAAGAGGCCTTGGACGGCAAAAGGGGTGCGCATCTGAAGTGAAAGGCCATCGCGACAGGCCACATAGTCGATTTCAAAGTCGGCGGTGCGGTTTAACCCTCCGAAAACCACGAGGGCGGTATCGGTACCGTTCTGATTACATCGACCTGTCAGATACTGGAGATAAGCGGTATACGTCCCGGGACCGGGATAGGTATAACTGAGAGGCAATCCCGTGAGCACGGCTCCCGCTCCGGTATAGAGCACGCTCGATTGAGGCGTACCCAACACTTCAAAAAACACCGAATATTGAGTGTCGCAGCTGTCGTAGGTGGCCTTGAGTTCGATGGAATCGGTCTCCAAATCGAGGACATGAATGACCACCGAGTCGGAACGCCCCACCAAACATTGACCCCGCTGCGCTCTGAGCCGAACCACATACCGCCCCGGAATCGAATACGGAACCGAGGCCGTGGCCGATTGGCCGGTGCGCCCATCGCCAAAGTCCCATTCGAATTGATCGAGCTGAAAAGCCTCGGCGGCAAACTGTACGGTATCGCCCACGCACAGCGTATCGGGATTGGCCAGAATGTTTAGATATGTACTGTCTACGCTGAGGTCGATGCGCAATCCGAGCATATTGCAGTTGCCGCTGTTGTTGGTCGGCGACCACACCGAAGGGGGAAAGGCAGGGGTATTCGAACTGCCCCCGCACCCGGCGCAGATGGCCTGGGAAATGACGCCGGAACGGTCGAATCGGCTCGTGCCTCCATCCACGTGTTCTGCGACGCCATTGCCGCCATAGTAGCTGGCAAATACCGGTTGGGTCCAGTTGGGGTCGAGTACAAGGAAGTAGAAATCAGAACCATCGGTCGCATTTTGAAAGGCATTGGGCGTGGTCAAGAGTCCATTGGTGCTGCTTCCCGAAGCCGCGAGTCCGCCTCCCCATCCCGCGCAATACACACTCCCACAACTGTCGATGCGAAATGCTGAAGGGGCGATGTCGAATACGGGTCTCCCGCTTCCAAAGCGCGCGCTGCGCAGTGTCTGGCTCAGCCCAGGGTTGAACATTTGCAAGAACTGCCGGCCATTGTTTTGCCCATACAATCCCGGGGTTTGCGGCATGGGACCGTCGGTATGCCCAAAGACCGATACCCGTCCGAGCAAATCGAGATCGACAAAAAAGCAGAGATCGCGCCCGGATGTTCCGATAAACGTGCTGTAGATCAGGCTTCCATCGGTGGGGCTAAGACGACAGAGAAATCCATCGGCAGCCCCCCCGGGGGCCAAAACCTGATGGGCGCCCACCGAGGTGGGAAAATCTGCGCTTTGGGTAGAGCCTGCGACATACACCTGCCCGCTGTCGCCAATGGCCAGCGAAAACCCCGCGTCGTTTCCGCCGCCCCCGAGCAGTCGACTCCACAGCAACTGATCGAGTTGGGGAGACAACTGCAGGGCGACGGCCTCTGCATTGCCAGCAAAGCTGGATGCGGCCCCAGCGAGGGGGAAATCGGTCGATTCCGTCGTCGTGGTAACATACACCCGGCCCTGGGCATCGAGATTGACCTCGCCCCGGGCTTCGTCACCATAGGCATTGATCAAAAATCGATTGATGCCTTCGTTCCCTGTCCCGCCTAGCAATGTCGAGGCCAGAAGGGCACTTCCATTGGGCGAAAGCCGGCAGACGAATACATCGGCCCCGCCCGGATAATTCCCTCCGATGACCTGTAGGGCCGGGCCTCCGGCAAAACTGGTGTCGAAGGCGGTGGCCGTGGTCGGAAAATCGGTAGAACCGGTAATACCCATCACCACCAGTCCGTTGGCATCTGCAATCAGACTGTGGGGTCGGTCGTTGGCCAAACCGCCCAAATAGCTCGCATAGATCCGGGTTTGTCCATCGGGGCTGAGTTTGAGAAGGGCGATATCCGAATTCCCTGAAAGGAGCGTGTCGTGGGCTCCGGGCGAAGCGGGAAATCCCCCTCCAAACACGACTCCCCCCAAGTAAAAGTTGCCCGAAGGGTCTTGGGTGGCGGTAAACCCCCAATTGTCCGTGGTCGATCCCGAATAGCTCGAAAACACCAAGGTGGGATCGATTACCAAGGTGGTGTTGGGGTCGTAGGGACCGAGGTCGTAAAGCACCCGTCCCTCTTGAATCCGAAACCCGCATTCGACGATTGTCCGCCGACCCTCGATTTCTTGATAGGCCAGGGGGGGAGGTTCGCGCACAATCCCGAGCCCGGTGTGGATTTCAAGGTGTCCTGCTTGGATTTCGAGGCGTTCGGCCCCTTCCCAGCGGAGCGCGATCGAATGGGGGTCGGCACCGGGCGCCACCACAAAGCTGTGCTTAAACAGGCTGATGCCATCGGTGGGTTCTTCGATGAGCCAATCAATGCCTAGAAGGATGTGGGTATAGCGAATGCGCTCGAAGGAGGATATGTCGGTAATCGATTGCTTTCCTGTGTAGTAATGGCTCAATCCCGGTATTGCGGCTCCTTCAGCATGGGGTTGGCTGGGGATGCCGCCTTCGAGGGTCAAAAACAAATCCCATTGTTCGACCCGAAGTGTCATGGGTGCGGGTCCGGATTCGGCCCGGTCGTGCCTGTGCGGGTGCAAACGGTGGAGGGCCTCCGGATCGGTGAGCCGGAGCCCGATGCGCCCATTGCCGAATCCAATTCGAGTTTGGGTCTGATTCATCCAAAACTGGGCCCATTCGGGACCTTGCCCCCGGTTTTCTTCAAAACCGCGAGAAAACTGGGCGCGAACGGACACAATGCCACTCAATCCCAACAGGGCCAGAAAGACAAAACGCAGGGGGAACATCCCCTTAAAAGTACGGTTTCAGAACTCGTCTTCCTGCTCGATCGCGGCTTGTCCCTCTTGCATCAAGTAACCGCGCAAAAAACGATCGATTTCTCCATTGAGCACGGCTTCGGTATTCGAGGTTTCGATGCCCGTGCGCACGTCTTTGACCAGTTTATAGGGGTGCAATACATAGTTGCGAATTTGCGATCCCCATTCGATTTTCTTCTTTCCGGCTTCAATTGCCGCGCGCTTTTCGTTTCTCGCCTGGATTTCTTGCTCGTACAACCGCGACTTGAGCAATTGAATGGCCTTTTCCTTATTCTGGAGTTGCGATCGGGTCTCGGTGTTTTCGATGATGATGCCCGAGGGTTTGTGTCGAAGCCGCACCCCTGTTTCCACTTTGTTTACGTTCTGTCCGCCGGCCCCGCTCGACCGGAATGTATCCCAATCGATGTCGCTCAGGTTGATGTTGATTTCGATGGTATCGTCGACCAGCGGATAGACATACACCGATACAAAACTGGTGTGGCGCTTGGCGTTGCTGTCGAAAGGGGAGATGCGCACCAACCGGTGGACGCCGTTTTCGCCTTTCAGGTAGCCAAACGCAAATTCCCCATCGATTTCGAGGGTGACGGTTTTGATGCCTGCGGCGTCGCCTTCTTGAAAGTTGAGCTCGCGGATTTTAAAGCCTTGTTTTTCGGCCCACATCAGGTACATCCGCATTAGCATACCCGCCCAGTCGCAGCTTTCGGTGCCCCCCGCTCCGGCGGTGATTTGAAGTACGGCACTCAAGGGGTCTTCTTCCTCCGAAAGCATATTGCGGAATTCGAGTTCTTCCATCATCGCATTGCATCGTTCGTGCAATTGGTCAAATTCGACTTCTTCGATCCCGCCTTCCTTGAAGAATTCTTGGGCAATGATGAGCTCTTCATACAACCGCTCGGCTTCGGCAAACCCCTGAACCCAATATTTGAGTCCGCGGATTTTTTTCATCACCGCTTCGGCGTTTTTGCTGTCGTCCCAAAAGCCGGGGGCTGCGGTTTTCTCTTCTTCGTTGGCAATCTCAATCCGCTTTTGCTGCAGGTTGAGATAGCCTTTGAGCGATTCGAGACGCGCTCCGGTTTCTTTGATGTTTTCTTGGCTGACCATAAGGGCGGCAAAGGTACGCAGCCCGCAGGGACGCGCCGTGGCGTGAACACTATCCACATGCATGCAGAGGCCGCAACACGGTCAATCAGCTTCGATTTTCACGCAGAGGCCGCAAAGAAGTCGCAGAGATCGCAGAGTACTCGAACAGCCCACCTTTTTACCGTCTTTCAGAAGAACTTCCTGAGTGCCGTGCTTATCGAATGATTCGATGCTCACTCTGCGTCCTTTGCGTGTATTTCCCTCTGTGCGCTCTGCGTGAACCCCCGCCAATTTTCTCGCAGAGGCCGCAAAGAAGTCGCAGAGATCGCAGAGTACTCGAACAGCCCACCTTTTTACCGTCTTTCAGAAGAACTTCCTGAGTGCCGTGCTTATCGAATGATTCGATGCTCACTCTGCGTCCTTTGCGTGTATTCCCCTCTGCGCGCTCTGCGTGAACCCCCGCCAATTTTCTCGCATAGGCCGCAAAGAAGTCGCAGAGATCGCAAAGTACTCGAACAGCTCACCTTTTTACCGTCTTTCAGGAGAACTTCCTGAG